>Ga0153956_1003290_pt1 | contig 10574 bp, 6 predicted proteins | sample TSFL040MetaG_FD_104704 | JGI IMG/M metagenome (GOLD analysis project Ga0153956, IMG submission 104704) | Attine ant fungus gardens microbial communities from Florida, USA - TSFL040 MetaG | ecosystem: Host-associated > Fungi > Mycelium > Unclassified | place: USA: Florida, Wekiwa Springs...
CCCCAGGCTCAGCGAATAGACATCGCGCGGCTGCGCCACCAGGCCCCAGGCCAGGCCGCCGCCCACCGCCAGCACGATCACCGCCATCAGGAAGCGCAACTGCTCGCCCCGCAGCCGCGAGCCCACCCGCACCCCGAACTGCGCCCCCACCACGCCGCCCGCCACCAGCAGCGCCGCCAGCACGATGTCCACGGCCTGGTTGCCGGTCGCCTGCAGGACGGTGGTGATGGCGGTCACCGCGATGATCTGCACCAGCGAGGTCCCCAGCACCACATTGGTCGGCATCCGCAGCAGATAGATCATCGCCGGCACGACGATGAAGCCGCCGCCCACGCCCATCACCGCCGACAGGACGCCGACGCAGAAGCCGATCACGACCGGCGGGATCACGCTGATATAGAGCCGCGACTGGCGGAAGCGCATCTTCAGCGGCAGGCCGTGGATCCAGACATGGTTGACGGGGCGGACGCTGGCCATCTGGCCGCTGCGATAGGCCCGGAGGGTGCGCAGGGATTCGCGCATCATGATGCCGCCGACCGCGCCCAGCAGCAGGACATAGCTCAGCGACACCATCAGGTCCATCTGGCCCTGTTTCTTCATCAGCGCGAACAGCCAGACCCCGAACAGGGTGCCGAACACCCCGCCCGCCAGCATCACCCCGGCCATGGCGAAATCGATCGCCCGCCGCCGCCACTGGGTCAGCGCCCCCGACATGGACGAGGCGGTGACGTGGCTCAGGGTCGTGCCGACGGCGATGGTGGAGGGGATGCCGCAGAACACCAGCAGCGGCGTCATCAGGAAGCCGCCGCCCACCCCGAACATGCCCGACAGGAAGCCCACGCCCGCGCCCAGCGCCACCATGACCAGCCATGGCACCGACATTTCAGCAACGGGAAGATAGATCTCCATCGGCAACTCAAGGATGCGCGAACGGCGCAAGTTGCAAGCGACCATGCGCGCAGGCATGCGCAGGGTCAACCGTTTGGGCCTTTTAAATGCGGGATTACCTAGCCGAGGTCCGCGGGCTCGGGCGGAACGTTCGCCGAGCGGTTCAGCGGCGCGGCATGGAAGGTGGCGGCCGACTTGTTGGCCGCGGCCTTGTCGCTGTCGCTCAACTGGGTCTGCAGCACCGCGATGCGCTGCTTGGACTCGCTGTCGCCGGTCGCCGCCGCGATGGAGTACCACTTGTAGGCGTCCAGCAGGCTCTGGGGCACGCCGTCGCCGCGTTCATACAGCACCGCGAGGTTGAACTGGCTGTCCGACAGGCCCAGCGCCGCCGCCTTGGCGAACCAGCGCGCCGCTTCCGCCATGTTCTTCTTGCCGCCGATGCCGCCGGCATAGGCCACCGCCAGATTGTGCATCGCCTTGCGGTTGCCCTGGTTGGCGGCCATCTCGTACCAGTGGGCGGCCTGCGCCCCGTCGGCGGGCACGCCCTGGCCGCGCTCATACAGGGTGCCCAGGCGGTACTGCGCCACGGCCTGGCCCTTCTGCGCCGCCTGGGTGAGGAATTTCACCGCGTCGGGCAGGTTGACCGCCTGGCCGCCCGTGCCGTCCAGCGCGCGCAGGCCCAGGATGGCCAGCGCGATGGGATTGCCCTGGTTGGCCAGCGCGATCACCCGGTCGCCCGAGGGCGCGGGCGCGGGCCGCGCCTGGCCATCCGGCACCCGGTTGACCGGGGCGTTGCGCACGTCGCGCTGCTGCAGCGGCAAAGCGGTGCGCGGCGGCACCGGCTCGGAGCGCTGGGTGGTGTAATCCTCGGGGTTGCCGCCCTGGTTGGACGCCTCGCCGCCCGCCTGGGGGGCGACCACGAACTGGGTGTCGTCGCCATCCGGCGGTTCCGGCACCGAGAAGGTGGGGCCGCCCTGCGCGGCCGTCTTGGCGGCGAATTGCCGGTCGGCGGGCCTGGGCTGGTTCTTCATCAGCACCAGGCCGGCGGCCACGGCCAGCACCACCAACGCCGCCAGGATGGCGGGGACCAGGTAGCGCGGCTTCTGCTTTTCCTCGCCTTCGGCGGCGGCCTCGTCCTTGCTCCAGCGGAAGCCCGCGAAGCGGCCGCGGCGCTCGCTTTCGGCCTTCTCGCTGGCGGCGCGGGCCGAACGGCGGGCGGCGCTGAGGAAATTCTCCGGCTCGGCGAAGACCTCGTTGAACTCCGGCCCGAATTCGGGCTGGGGCGCGAAGGGATCGGTCTGGTCCGGCGGCAACTCGAAGCTGAAGCCGCCCGGCGCCGGCGGCGCTACGGTGCCGGGCGCGGCCTGGTTGGGCGCGAAGGCTTCCTGTGTCTCATAGGCCGCGAAGGCGGACGGCGGCGCTTCCGGCTCGAAGGCGGGCGGCGGTTCGCTGGCATAGGCCGGCGGTTCGAAGGCGGGCGCGGCTGTCCTGGGCGTCTCATAGGCCGGCGGCTCGGGGCCGCGCAGGCGGCTGCGCGTCTCGTTCGCCAGGTCGGCATGGTCCTTTTCCAGCGATTCCAGCCGGTGGGCGATCGCCTGCATCTGTTCGTCGAAGCGGGCGGCGGGATCGAAATCGTCCAGCCGCTGGGCCATTCCGGCGACAGAATGTTCGATCCCGTCCAGGCGGCGCTCGAAGGCGGCGTCGGGCAGGCGCATTTCCAGCCGCGCGATGGCGTCTTCCAGCCGGTTGATGCTCTCCTCGGACTGGGCGTGGCGGCGCTGGCCCTCCACCTGGTCGGTGGCGCGCTGGTTGGCGCTGGCTTCCAGCTTTTCCAGCGCATGGTCCAGCGCGTTGGTGTTGAACTGGGTGGCCTTTTCGGCGGCGGTGATGCGGCCGTCGAAGCGGTGCTCGACCTCGCTCAGCCGCTGGCCGACCGATTTATGGGCTTCCTCCGCGTCCACCCGCGCCTGGCCCACCCGGCCGGCAAGCTGTTCCAGGTTGGCGGTGATCTGGGTCGCCTGGCTGGCGGAATTGGTGGCGGTGGCGCTGATCTGGTCGGCCAGCCGCGACAGGCCCTGGTGCAGCGCCTTGACCGCTTCCTTGATGCCGTCATTGGCGGCGGAGCGCTCCAGCCGTTCCAGCCGTTCGTTCAGCGACATCACGTTCAGGCCCAACTGGTCGAAGGCCTGGGACTGTTCGCGGGCGGAGATGTTCATCTCCTGGGCGGTGCGCGAGATGACGCGGTTGGACTCGCTATGGCTGCGCTCGCTGGAATCCAGGCGGCGCGACAGGCCGCGCAACTGGTCCTCGATGCGGCGCCAGGCGTCGTTCGATTCGATTTCGGAGCGGCCCACCCGGGCCATCATCTCCTCGGTGTCGCGGCGGGCGGCGGCCGAGGGCGGCAGGCCCCAACTGTCCAGCGGCGCGCCGCCGGGGGCGCGGCTGTCATAGACGCCGGACGGAAGCTCTTCTTCCATGCCCGAGAAACTGCGCAGGATGCGCCGGGTCAGCCATTCGCCGACCGAAAGCCCTTCGCGCCGGGCAGCCGCACGGGCAGCTTCCCGCGCTTCAGGCGGGATACCGGCCACATTCCAGGGAAGCTCTGCGCGCATTTCGACTCACTGGGACCACGCACCCGCTACAGTAAGTACCGGGAGCCAGATATTGTGTAAAGGAAACATGTACCTGCCCGCCCATGGCGGGGCACCCCTGTAACCGATATGCACAGGATACTCCCGCCGGGAGGGCCTATTGGGCCCCGACCGCCCCCCGCAGGCGCAGGGGGGCGGGCTTTTCCGGCGCGGGCGCGGACTGCGCCGCCTTGGCGCTGTCGAACCGGGTCACGGTGCTGGCCGGACCGTCCTCCTTGGGCGGGGGCAGGCCCATGTCGGTGGAAAAGAGCAGGGCGACATAGACCGTGTCGCCGTTCACCGCCGCGCCCACCCCGGCATGGTCATAGGCCGCATAGACCATGTTTTCCCGGTGCGGCGGGCTTTTCAGCCACTCGTCCAGGAAGCGCTGGGCGAAGGCGTTCACCGCCACCCCGGCCTGGCGGGTGTAATGCTGCGCCGCGAGATTCTCGCCCAGCAGGCCCTGCCACCTGGCGTCCTGCTGCATCAGCAGCGAGGCCGAGGTCGAACCGTCCGGCGCGGCATGGGCGAGATAGTGCTTGGCCGCCATGTCGGCGGCGCGGGCGCGGGCGATCCTGGACAATTCGGGGTCGATGGCCAGCGGCTTGGCGGCGGGGTCCAGCTTGCGGCGCTGCTCCTCGACCAGGACGGCGATGCGGGTCTCCAGCGCCGGCATCGCCGCGTGCGGGTCGGGCACAGGCGGGGCCTTGGGCGCGGTGGCGCAGGCCGCCAGCGCCAGCAAGGCCAGGATCGGTGGAAGGCGCTTCATCCGGCGGGCAGGACCTCGAACAGCCCGGCGGCGCCCATGCCGCCGCCGACGCACATGGTGACCACGCCATACTTCACGCCGCGCCGCCGCCCCTCGATCAGGATATGGCCGGTGAGGCGCGAGCCGGTCATGCCATAGGGATGGCCGATGGAGATGGCGCCGCCATTGACGTTGGTCTTTTCGGGATCGAGCCCAAGCCGGTCCATGCAATAGAGCGTCTGGCTGGCGAAGGCCTCGTTCAACTCCCACAGGCCGATGTCATCGACCTTCAGGCCGTGGCGCGACAACAGGCGCGGCACCGCCTTGACCGGGCCGATGCCCATCTCGTCGGGCTCGACGCCCGCCACCGCGAAGCCGCGGAAAATGCCCAGCGGCTTGAGGCCGCGCTTCGCCGCCGCGGTATCGCTCATCACCACGCAGGCGCTGGCGCCATCGGCGAACTGCGAGGCGTTGCCGGCGGTGACATATTTGCCGTCCGCCACCTGCTGGCCGCCATGATGCACCGGCTTGAGGGCCGCCAGTCCCTCCAGCGTGGTGTCGGGACGGTTGCATTCGTCGTGGGTAACCGTGACATCCACCAGGCCTTCGGCGCCGGTGGCCTTGTCCAGCTTCTTCATCTTCGCCGCCAGCGGCACGATCTCGTCGGCATACCTGCCGGCGGCCTGGGCGGCGGCGGTGCGCTGCTGGCTGCGCAGCGCATATTCGTCCTGGCGCGCGCGGCTGACGCCATGGCGTTCGGCCACGATCTCGGCGGTCTCGATCATGGTCATCCACAAAGCGGGCTTGACCTTGAGCAGGTGCTCCTCGGTGAAATGGGCCAGGTTGATGCCGCCCATCTGCACCAGCGAGATGGACTCCACGCCCGCGCCCACCATGATGTCGGCGCCGTCATGCATGATCTGCTGCGCGGCGAAGGCGATGGCGTTCAATCCGCTGGAGCAGTAGCGGTTGACGGTGACGCCGGCGGTGGAGACCGGGCATCCCGCCCAGATCGCGCTTTCGCGGGCGATGTTGTTGCCGGTGGCGCCTTCGGGAAAGCCGCAGCCCATGACGACATCTTCGATATCGGCGGGATCGAGGCCGGCGCGCCGGATGGCGTGCTTGACGGCATGGCCGCCCATCACCGCGCCATGGGTCTGGTTGAAGCCGCCGCGCACCGACTTGGCGAGTCCGGTCCGGGCGGTGGAGACGATGACGGCCTGTTTCATGGGATTCCCTGTGGTCGCTCCGGCGCGCGCCTTCGCGCCCGAACCTAGCGGTTCAGGTCCCTGGCCGCCAGAGCCGGATAGCGCAGCGTGAAGGTTACAGCGGCCGCAAGGGCCACGACATTGACGGCGATGCCGGCATAAAGCGGCAGGCGCGGATCGAAGGTGATGGCGCCGTCGGCCAGCGCCATCGCGGCGAAGCCCGCCACCCAGGCGCCCGAAACCAGATAGTTCACCTTCAGGAACAGGGAAGGCGGCCAGTCGGCCTCCTTGGGATCGAGCCGGGCATAATCCACCGAGAAGGGCCGCTTGAGCAGCAGCGGCACCGCCAGGATCAGGAACAGGCCCAGTTCGGCGATGAAGCGCACCGCCGCCAGCGACAGGTTGGGATCGAGGAAGCCGCGCACCAGGGCCAGCAGCGCGAACAGCGCGAAGCTGCCCACATCGAGCAGGCGCAGGGACGGGCTTTCGACGAAATCGCGGATGGTGACGACGAAGGCCGCGGCAAAGGCCGCCCACAGCGCCAGGTCGGCGGAGAGCCGCGACAGGATCGCGAACAGGATGAACGGCGCGAAGCCGACGACCAGGTTCATGCCCGTCCGTTTAAAGAAAAGGCCGGGGCGCAGGTCAAGCCCGCGCCCCGGCCGCAATGCTTAATGCGTTAACGCGCTACTGGGCCGTGGCCTGGGCGGGCGCGGCCGCCGGCGGATTGGCCTTGTTCTTGGCGTAGAGCGCCCACAGGCGCGCCACGCGCGCCGAAGCGGGGTTGGACTGCTGCACGCCGCTGAAGGCGGTGGACGCCTCGGCATACTTGCCCTGGCCGGCCAGCGCCATGCCCAGCACCATGTCCGGCTCGGCCGGATCCTTGGCGCCGCCCTTGGTCTTGGCGTCACCCGCCATCTTCTCGGCTTCCGGATACATGCCGTAGCCGATCAGCGCCTCGGCGGTCTTGACGTTGTATTCGCCGCCCTGCTTGGCGCCGGCCGCGATCTGCGCCGGCATGGTCTTCTTGTCGGCATCGGCCTTGGCGTCGGCGGGCGGGAAGCCGCTGCCGCCCGCCTTCTCCGCCGCCACGGCGTCGCCATAGAAGGCGAGCTTGGAGGCGGTCGAGCCGATCAGCGAGATGTCCTGCGCCGAGACCTTGGCGCCGGTCGCCAGCCACAGGCGGCCGATATAGACATAGTCGATGTCGCGCATGCCCTTGGTGCCCAGCGTCACCGGCAGCAACTGGCCCCAGTCGTCCGGGTCGTTGTAGGTGGTGACGATGGTCTCCAGCGTCTTGATGGCGCCGGCCTGATCGTTCTGCTTCACCTGCGACGACATGATGGTGTCGTAGAAGATGCGCGGCGGGCGCTGGCCGGCCGCGGTCGCGGTGTCGATGTTCTTCTGCGCGATCTGCAGCGCGGTGGCGTAGTCGCCGCCCAGATAGAGCGCCTGGGCCATCAACCCTTGCGTGTTGGCGTCCTGCGGCGTCGGCAACGCCGCCAGCGCCTTGGCGTATTTGGCCGACTTGTCATAGTGCTTGGCGTTCAGCGACAGCTCCATCGCCGCCTTGTACAGGCCTTCCTTGTCGGCATCGGCGATACCCGACGGATCGGCGTCCGCCGCGGCCTCGGCGTCGAGGTCGGCGGCGGCATAGTCCTTCATGCCGATATGCACCGACATCTTGAAGCGGTTGATCATCACCGTGTCGGCGGGGGTCAGGTCGCTGATCTTTCCGGCCTCGTCCAGTTCCGACAGGGCGGCGGCATAGTCCTTCTTGTTGTTGGCGTTCTGGGCCGCGACCAGGTGCTTCTGCACCGAGGGCGTCAGCTTGGGGGCGGCGGGCTTGTCGGCGGCAAGGGTGCACGGCGCGGCGCCAAGCAGGAAAAGGGCCGTCAGGGCGGCGCGGGCGGTTGAGATCGTCATCGAAAAGTCCTTTGGATGAGGCGACCGGGTGGCCGCCGGGAAGCCCCTGTGCAAGTGGCCTATTGTGGAGGTGTTTGCAACTTTACTGTGGCGCGCCGCTGTTTCCAATAAGGCGAAGGACGCGGATTTCATGTTGCATTGCAACAAGTTCCGGAGTCAGCTTGGCGGCGATGGCGGCAAGCCCGTCCCGTGACGTAAAAGGAATCGATGGCGTTCCTCTCCTCCTTCCGTATCGGCGAACACACGGTCTATCCCGAGGAATTGCTCGAGCGGCTGAAAAGTTTCGCCCTGCTGGACAATGTCGGCGACGCGGCGCTGCGCAACCTGCTGGGCGAGGCCAACTGGTTCGCCCTGCCCGGCGGCACGATGCTGGAGCGCGGCGGCGAGAACAATGCCGCCTTGTTTCTTGTTGTCACCGGCAGCCTGGGCGTCTTCGTGTCCGACGACCAGGGCCAGCGCCATCTGGTGGCGCATGTTCCCGCCGGCGAGACGGTGGGCGAGATGAGCCTGGTCCAGCCCAGCAACTCCCACTCCGCCCAGCTTGTGGCGATGCGCGACACCGAACTGCTGCGCATCTCGCCCGACGGGTTCGAGGCGCTGGTCGGCCGCCATCCCCGCGTGATGATGAACCTGATGCAGATGCTGGTGAAGCGGCTGAAGGACGCCAATCGCGGCCGCGCCGCCCGCAACCGGCCGCGCACCTTCGCCATCGTGCCGCTGCAGGAGGGGCTGGAGGAAGTGCCGATCGCCCACCGCCTGGCCGCCGCGCTGGGCCAGATGAGCAGCCGCGCCGCCGTGCTGGACATCGCGGCCGGCGAACAGACGGCGGAATGGTTCAACACCTTCGAACAGGCGCATGACGTGGTGTTCTATCGCGGCGACGCGCCCGACAGTCCCTGGACCAGCCAGTGCCTGCGCCAGGCCGACCGCATCTATCTCCTGGCGCGCGCCAACCAGCCGCTGCCGCTGGCGCCGGTGGGCCTGCCCGCCTTCAAGGAGCGGGCGAGCGGGTTGCCGGAACTCCTGCTGCTGCATCCCGACGGGGCCAGCGCGGTGATGCCCGAGCATTTCGCCACCCGCGGCGGGCAGTTCTCCACCCATCACCACCTGCGCGCCGGCCACCAGGGCGACGTGGCGCGGATCGCGCGCTTCATCGCCGGCCGCGCCGTGGGGCTGGTGCTGGCGGGCGGCGGCGCGCGGGGCTTCGCCCATATCGGCATCATCAAGGCGTTGCGCGAGGCGGGCGTGCCGTTCGACCAGCTTGGCGGCACCAGCATGGGCGCGATCATCGCGGCGGGCCTGGCGCTGGAATGGGGCCTGGAGGAAATGACGGCGCGGATGCGCAGCGTCTTCGTCGACGACAATCCGCTGTCGGATTTCACCTATCCGCTGATCGCGCTGGTGCGCGGCAAGAAGGTGTCGCAGCGCCTGCGCGAGAGTTTCGGCGAGGTCTGCATCGAGCAGTTGCCGCTGCCCTTCTTCGCGGTGTCGTCGGACCTGACCTCGGGCCGCATCCATGTCCATCGCGACGGGCAATTGTGGCGGGCGCTGCGGGCGAGCGTGGCGCTGCCCGGCATCCTGCCGCCGGTGACCCATCACGGCCATCTGCTGGTGGATGGCGGGGTGATGAACAACCTGCCGGTCGATGTGATGCGCGAGCAGGCGCTGGACGCGGGGCCGGTGATCGCCTGCGACGTGACCGGCGAGGTGGACCTGCGCACCAATGACGCGCATTACGGCGAACGGCCCTGGTGGCTGGCCTGGCGCAAGCAGCCCGGCAATCCCTCCATCGTTTCCATCCTGATGCGCTCCGGCACGGTGGGTTCGGAAGCGCAGCGCCGCGTCGTGCGCGAGCAGTGCGACTTCCTGATCGAGCCGCCCATGCCCGCTATCGGCCTGCGCGAATGGAAGAAGTTCGACCAGGCGATCCAGGAAGGCTATGACGCCGCCCGCGCCGCCATCGACAAGAACGGCGTTCCGTTGACGCATGTCATGTCGGACGGCCCGGGCATGCCCTTGCCGCACCTGATCCTGGGCTAGGCGTAGGCCGGGGCCAGGATGTTGCCGGCGAAGCGGCGCGCCACGAACAGCAGCACGCCGCCGGCCAGAACCAGCGCGGCATGGAGCAGCCAGAAACCCGCCGGCGTCATCTGCGCATACAGGCTGCCCAGCCAGCCCACCGCCAGGAAACTGGAAAAGAAGAACAGATACGACACCGCGATCATCATGCCTTCCAGCCCCTTGGGCGCGGCGCGGGAATAAAGCGCCAGCGCCACCGCCAGGATATTGGCGCCGCCGATATTGTTGAGCAGGTGGAAACCGATCGCCCACCACAGCGAGGCGGGCGTGCCGCCCGCCGCCACCGCCGCCGCCGCGCCCGCCAGCAGCAGCGGCCCGCCCGCCGCGATCACCGCCCCGACCGTCATCTTGGCCATCTCGTCCGGCTCGGACCAGCGCGCGGCGTACCAGCGCCAGAACAGCACCACGCCGCTCATCAGCACGGTGGAGGTGATGGTGTCCACCGACAGCAGCCAGGTCACCGGCATGGCCCAGCCGAACAGATGCGTCTGGAGGTTTTTCTCGGCCCATACCAGATAGGTGTTGAACATCTGGGCATTGCCCAACTGCGTCAGGGCGATCACCGGCACCAGCAGCACCAGCAGCGCCACCGCCTTTTTGTCGCGCGCGGTCAAAGGCGGCCGCGCCGCGCCGCCGGCGCGTATCTTCTCCTTGGGGAAGGTGCGGCGTCCGGCCAGATAGGTCGCCAGCCCCGCCAACATGCCGACCCCCGCCGCGCCGAAGCCCCAATGCCAGCCGAGGGTCTCGCCCAGGGTGCCGCACACCAAAGGCGAGAAGATGCCGGCGATCTGGATGCCGATATAATAGATCTGGAAAGCGTCGGCGCGGCGGTGATCGCCTTCGGCATACAGATCGCCGACCTGGGCGGCGATGTTGCCCTTGAAACAGCCCACGCCGGTCAGCAGGCACAACAGCGCCAGCAGGAAGCTGGCCTCGAACGCCATCAGGAAATGGCCCAGCGCCATCAGCAGGGCGCCGGCGGTCACGGCGGCGGTGCGCCCGGTCAGCCGGTCGGCCAGCAGGCCGCCCGCCAGCGGCGTGACATAGACCAGCCCCGCATACCAGCCGAAGATGATCGAGGCCATCGCGGCGGGC
>Ga0153956_1003291_pt1 | contig 10565 bp, 5 predicted proteins | sample TSFL040MetaG_FD_104704 | JGI IMG/M metagenome (GOLD analysis project Ga0153956, IMG submission 104704) | Attine ant fungus gardens microbial communities from Florida, USA - TSFL040 MetaG | ecosystem: Host-associated > Fungi > Mycelium > Unclassified | place: USA: Florida, Wekiwa Springs...
GTTCTTTGCCATCTTCAATCACCTGCACCAGAGCGGCAAGCAGCTGATCATGACCTCCGATAAAAGTCCGAAGGATCTGGAAGGCCTGCAGGAGCGGCTGCTCAGCCGGTTCCGCTGGGGGCTCAGCGCCGATCTGCAGATTCCCGACTACGACACCCGCATCGAGATACTGGAAAGAAAGATGAAGAACGACGGGCTTGAAATGCCCAAGGAAGTGGTTAAATACCTGGCCTATAACATCAACAGTAATGTGCGTGAACTGGAAGGCGCACTGATCTCCTTGTTGGCACAATCTTCGCTAAACAAGCGGGAAATCGATCTAGACTTGGCCAAAAGAGTATTGAGGAACTTTATCAAGACCAGCAGCAAGGAAATCACCATAGATACCATACAAAAGATGGTCTGCGAGTTTTTTGACGTTCCATACGACAAGCTGCTGCAAAAGACCCGCAAGCGTGAGATCGTTCAGGCCCGTCAGATCACCATGTACCTGGCCAAGGCGTTTACCAAGAATTCTCTCAAAACCATCGGTGAGCACTTCGGCGGCCGCGACCATACCACGGTCATTCATTCCTGCCAGACCGTAAAGGATCTCATGGACACCGACAGCACTTTTCGCGAAAGCGTAGTGGAACTGCAGCAGAAAGTGCAGCTGGCCGCAATGTAATTTCAGTTTGCTTTTTGCTATTTAACGCTTATTTTTGCCCTCCTTCGCCAAGGCTTCGGCGGGCGAAGCCCTCCTTCGATGTTTCTTTGGAGGAAATAGAAGCACTCTTTCAAGAGAAAGCAGGAGTCTTCCTTTGACAGAAGACGCTCTCCTTCGGGAGACAAATATATCATCGTTAAGGTATTTGGATGGCTTCGCCATCCGAAGCTTTAGCGTAGGATGGTGAGGTGCCTGAGTGGCCGAAAGGGCCGGTTTGCTAAACCGTTGTACGAGCTTAAACTTGTACCGAGGGTTCGAATCCCTCCCTCACCGCTGACAGCAAAAAGCATTGATTTTCAATGCTTTTATCGAACCCGGATTTGCTCCTCCTTATATTACTTTTAGCCAAACTATTGCCTGCATGTGATTGCGACATTACAAACTCATATAGGTGCCGTCATTTTCCTTATAATTCGTAGGGGCTTAACAAAATTGAATATTCCTTTATCTGATTTTACGCACAATAAGGAATATACGTTGCATGCTTTTTCGATTTACTTTCCGGCTCCGAAGGTTTAATTAATCCTGCCTGGATAGTTTCTTGTATGATCCTGGATGCCATCTGATAATTTTTTCTGAAATTTTAAATCGATTTCTTACAGATTGATTTGTCATTGATTGGTTGCTTAGATGCAATAGGCAGCAATGCTGATAGCATGTTCTGCTCCTGCAATGGCACGATCCACCCCACTCCCTCTTTCTTCGCAGATATTTAACCGGCGCAGGATGGATGCCATATTTTCATTTAAAAGGAAGTGCTATCGTTGAGCATATTAATGCAAACAGGAAAATATATCTTATCTTGAGATTAGGCGAAAAGATGTGGTGAAACGATTAAACCGGTTATGCAAAGACAACAGTTCTGATCTCCTGGCACTGGTTCATTATCGGGATAATTTCTTGTCAGACCTGTTTGACCGGTCTACTACGGCTTCGGCATTGGATAACCGGCCTATACCACTAATGGTCATTCCGTCCGAAATGAGCTGGTCAGGCCAAATTCATGATCGACCTATCAAATAAATGGCAGTAAACAACTTTAACATATCCGGGCTAAGCAACAGTGAGGTAATTGCAGCAAGGTCAAAGTATGGGGCTAACAGCCTGTCCTTTAAAAAGGAAAACGGATTGCCTGGTGCTATAAAAGGACTGGCGAAAGAGCCAATGGTTCTTTTGCTTTTAGTAACCTCCTGCATTTATTTTATCGGCGGCAAAACCGGGGATGGCATTTTTCTGGCATTTGCGATCATATTGGTCGCTGGTATTTCTTTATATCAGGATTCCCGGAGCCGGAACGCACTTGAAAAGCTAAAAGATTTTTCCCAGCCTTTTTGTAAGGTGATAAGAAATGGAGAAGTTGAGAAAATAAAAAGTGATCAACTTGTCGTTGGCGATAGCTTGATGGTGGAAGAAGGTACTTCTATTGCCGCTGATGGCATTATAGTTCATTCTAATGATTTTTCTGTAAACGAAAGTATTCTTACAGGCGAATCCTTAGCAGTATATAAAGACGCTACAACCACCGATAACCAGATTTTTCATGGCACTACGGTAGCAAGCGGGTTAGCCATAGCTACTATAATAGCAATCGGTAACCAAACCCGTTTGGGTAAAATTGGAAAAAGCCTGGAATCCATTGTTGAGGAAAAGACCCCGCTGGAAATACAGATCAACAATTTTGTAAAGAAAATGGTGATTGCCGGGGCTATGGTTTTTATTATTGTTTGGGGCATTAATTATATTCATTCTCATAACATTTTAGATAGCCTGATCAAAGCGCTTACACTTGCGATGAGTATCCTGCCCGAAGAGATACCGGTGGCATTCACCACTTTTATGGCGTTGGGCGCGTGGAGGCTGATGAAGATGGGCATCATCGTTAAACAAATGAAAACAGTTGAAACACTAGGCAGTGCCTCTGTGATTTGTACCGACAAAACCGGGACTATTACGGAGAACCGGATGAGCCTGGTGAAAGTTTACACCCTTAAACCCAATCACATTTCGGATATTGAAAGTTCGCTGGGCGATCCTGAAAAGGAATTAATCACGCTGGCCATGTGGGCGAGCGAACCAATACCCTTTGACCCAATGGAGATTGCTTTGCATGACGCTTATTCAAAAATAGTTAATGCGGACAAGCGGCCTGCTTATAAAATGATCCATGAATACCCATTAGGCGGCAAACCGCCGATGATGACCCATTTGTTTGAAAATGCGAACGGAGAGCGGATTATCGCTGCTAAAGGTGCGCCGGAAGCATTGATTGGTATTAGCGGTTTAAATAGCGAAGATAAACATCGGATTACAGGAGCTATTGAAGTACTTGCGGCAGAAGGTTACCGGGTGTTGGCTGTAGGAGAGGCTGATTTTTCTGGAAATCATTTTCCTTTAACGCAACAGGAGTTCAGGTTCACTTTTAAAGGCTTGGTTGCTTTTTATGATCCGCCAAAGAAAAATATTAAATCTGTTCTGGAGGATTTCTACAAGGCCGGCATTGCTGTTAAAATTATAACCGGAGACAATGCAGAAACTACCGGGGCAATTGCCCGGCAAATCGACTTTAAAGGCTTCGATAAGCGTATCAACGGTGATGAATTGATGAAGTTAAGTGAGCATGAATTGATGAGAACAGTTGAAGAGATAAACATTTTTACAAGAATGTTCCCGGATGCCAAGCTGAAGATTATCAATGCTTTAAAAGCAAAAAATGAGATAGTCGCCATGACCGGTGATGGCGTAAACGATGGCCCGGCTTTAAAGGCTGCGCATATTGGTATTGCAATGGGTAAAAAAGGGACTGAAATTGCCAAACAAGCTGCATCCCTAATATTGCTGGAGGATGATCTATCGAAAATGGTGGATGCAGTTGCGATGGGCAGGCGTATATATGCAAACCTTAAGAAAGCGATACAGTATATCATCTCCATTCACATACCCATTATTTTAACTGTGTTTATTCCACTCGCTTCAGGCTGGATCTTTCCTAATATCTTTTCGCCGGTACACATCATCTTCCTGGAACTGATCATGGGCCCAACCTGTTCGATCATTTATGAGAACGAGCCCATGGAAAAGAATACCATGCTGCAAAAACCACGTCCATTCAGTACCACTTTTTTTAACTGGAGGGAATTAGCGACAAGTATTATACAAGGACTCATGATCACTATCGGAACGCTGGCAACCTACCAATATGCAGTAAGCAAGGGACCGGATGAACAATTCACCCGTACCATGGTGTTTACCTGCCTGATAGCGGCTAACATCTCACTTACCCTGGTCAACCGATCATTTTTCTATTCATTGATCACCACCTTCAGGTATAAAAATAACCTGGTGCTGCTGATCATCGTGATCACTGTTTTGATCACAGCTGCACTGATCTATCTCAAGCCACTATCCGATTTCTTTGGTTTCGAACCGCTTAATATCTTTCAGCTGGCGATAAGCCTGGCTACTGGCTTTATCTCGGTCATATGGTTTGAATTATATAAATGGCGTACACGCAAATTGCCGGTACATGAAAAACCGGACTTGTCGAAATATACTGCTGGCGCTTTTAGCGTTCCTTAGCCTGGGCGCCTTGGGTGATGACTTTGTGCTGATGGTCTCCCCCGAGGGCGCACTGATGGGCATGCCGCTGCCGGTAGTGAAGACTTTCAGCGGGAACAGCAATTTCCGTTTTAACTGTTAAATTTACGATCAACCATTCCAATCAAACAAAAACATGCACCAACAGTTACCCTTTTTGTTTGGCCTGATTGCCGTTATTATATTGCTGGTACTGCTGGCCAACAAATGGAAAATTGCTTACCCGGTATTGCTGGTAACGGCCGGCCTGGTGCTGGGCTTTATCCCTTCACTGCCTAGGGTGCACATCGATCCCGATACGATCTTTTTTGTCTTTTTGCCTCCGTTGCTGTTTGAAGCGTCGTGGTCCATCTCTTTCAAGGAGCTGAAGCGGTGGTGGCGCATTATCGGGAGCTTTGCCTTCCTGGTGGTGCTTTTCACCGCTATTTCCGTGGCCGTTTTCTCCAATTACCTCATCCCGGGGTTTACGATCGCGCTGGGATTTTTATTAGGCGGCATTGTGTCTCCTCCCGATGCCGTCAGCACCAATGCCATATTGCGGTTTGTAAAGGTTCCCAAAACCACTTCGTCAATACTGGAGGGTGAGAGCCTGCTGAACGATGCGTCTTCTTTAATTATTTTTCGTTTTGCCCTGGTTGCGGTGGGAACCGGGCAGTTTATATGGTATGAAGCGGCGATGAGCTTTGCCTGGATGGTGGTGGGCGGCGTTGGCATAGGATTGCTGCTGGGGTGGCTGTTTATGCTGGCGCACAAGCACCTGCCCACCGATGCTCCTTCCGATATTGCCTTTACCCTCATAGAGCCTTACGTGTTGTATTGGGTGGGCGAGCAATTGCACAGCTCGGGTGTACTGGCCGTGGTGTGCGGCGGCTTGTTCCTTTCCAACCGGCGCCTGTCCTTTCTCAGCAGCGCAAGCCGCATCAAGGGGTATAGCGTTTGGGAAAGCGTGGTGTTCATACTCAATGGCCTGGTGTTTATGATCATCGGCCTGCAGCTTCCCGATATCGTGGAAGGGCTGGCCGCCAAAGGCATTGCCCTCCGTACCGCCATCGGTTACGGAGTTTTGGTAACGCTGCTGCTGATCGCGGCAAGAATCATCAGTTCCTATGCCGCCCTGGTGGCCACCATACTGTTCCGGCCCAGCGTTATACCGCAGCGCCGCAACCGCCGGCGCAGATGGATGCTTCCGTTGCTGTTGGGGTGGACGGGCATGCGGGGGGTGGTGTCGCTTGCTGCAGCGTTGGCGATACCTACCACGTTGATGGATGGCCGGGATTTTCCTTTCCGCAATTTGATTTTGTTCATCACCTTCATGGTGATCCTGCTGACATTGCTGTTGCAGGGGCTGACGCTTCCCTTCCTGATCAGGAAGACGAAGGTGTTTGACGATCCGAACGAGATGCCGGAAGAAGAATCGATGAAGCAGTTAAGAAAAGAGTTGATGGAAGCCTCGCTGGCAATGCTGCGGGAGAAGCACCAGTCGCGCGCGGAAACAAATGCCGGGATACGGGCCTGGCTGATGCATATGGAGCAAAAAGCTACGCCCGATGAATCGCTGCTGAATAAGGAAGTAAGAGCCATACACCTCGAGATGCTGGAATTTCAAAGGGCCTTCCTGGCAAAGAAAAATAGAGAGACCACCCTGAATGAAGACCATATCCGCTCGCAGCTATACCAGATAGATCTGGAGGAACAAAAGCTGAGAATGATGTGAGGCAAAGAACGATCTGCGGCAGCCGGTGCGCGGGGTTCGCATATTTATGCCATGCCGGAAGCAAAAAACACGAAATACGTGTAACTTCTCGGCCTAATTGGTTTGTAAGGTAAATGCGTTTATATGCAGGAAGATATCATTATCCGGATCAGCAATAAGATCAAAGAAAAAAGAAAGGCCAGGGGGGTTACGCTGGAAGCGCTGGCAGCCAAAGCGCAGGTAAGCAAGGGCCTCATCTCGCAGATCGAGAACAATCGCACGATCCCTTCCCTGCAGGTGCTGCTGAATATCATCAAGTCGCTCGACCTGGACCTGAACGAGTTTTTCAACGAAATCGATGAAAACGGGCAAAACCGGAAGGTGATCGTGAAGCGCAGCAAGGAGTACAGGCCGTTTGAAAAGGAACAGGTAAAAGGGTTTACCTACAAGCGGATCATGAGCGCCACCATACAGCATTATACGGTCGATATCGTGCTGCTGCAACTGAAAAAGGGCGCCAGGCGCACGCCGATGGTCACCACCGACGCCTACGAATATAAATACGTGATACAGGGCCGGGTAGAGTATGTGATCAACAATGAAAGCTATATCCTCGAAGCGGGAGATTCCCTTTTCTTCGATGGCCGGTACAGCCACAATCTTGCTAATACCGGCAGGGAAACGGCCTCCATACTGGTGGTTTATTTCTTCACCTGAACACAGCCCTGTTGTGTTATGTCAGTGCCGCGGGCGTGTAGTCGGCAGTATAGGATTTTTCGCGGTAATATTTCTTTCGGAAGAAGATGACCGTAAACAACAGCAGCACGAGACTAAGACTGAACAGCAGGTAGCAGAAATGGATCATCATCAGGGACCAGCTGGTGTCCCTGGCAAAAAATTCCTTATAGATCAGGATGCCCACGCTGCCTGCATATCCGGTGGCATCGCAGAGATACACGAAAAAGCCTGCATTTGCCCTGATGCGGAACAGGGCAATCATCCGTTCGAACAGGGCTACCTGAATGGGCATATACGCCAGGAACAGCCCGGTTCCCAGCAGGAACATCCAGTTGAAGCTGCCGATCATTTTCATTTCGAACATCCAGGTGCTGCCCCCGGTAATAAGCACTCCTGCGGTAATCAGGCTTATCGAGGCCCAAAAACCTTTCAGGTTGCTGCGGATGAAAGAAAGCAGCGCAATCGACACCAGCACAATCACGGTCGATAGCACTTCTGTTTGGGCGAGAACGGCCTTTTGCCAGTGCGGGTCGATCTCGCTCCATATCTCCCGGGAGAAATTGTCGCGGAAGTCGCGAAGCGTAGACAGCATGATATACATCAGGATAATGCTTACCAGGCCCCAGCCGTATTTTTTGTACACCAGCTTTTTGTCTTCGCGCGTCATCGGTATGCGTTCACAGCGCAGCGCCTTGTCGGCCTCGCCGGGCGGCGGAATTACGGACAGCATGCCTACGAACAGGCAGAACAGCGGCAGGAAGATGAGACCCATCACAAAGGGCATCCAGAACTCCGACACCATGGGAAACCATTCCTGCACCTGCAGGTAGATGGTTTTGAGGATGCCGGATGCTGCGATGATGCTGATGCTGAGGCCGATCGACAGCACTTCGGTATAGCGGCGGCCTTCGAGAAAGCTGAATACCACGCCCCAAACCATACCGAGCGGCAGCCCGTTCAGGAACACCACGGGGAAGTTGTAGGGATAGGGGATCAGCGCGAACAGCAGCAATGCCGCATGCGAGCTGAGTATCAGCATCATGATCAGCCGTATGCGCACCGAGGCGCGCAATTCCGAGATTACTTTGATGCCGATAAACTTCGACAACATGTAGCCCAGCACCTGGCTGATGATGATACAGGTTTTGTAGCCGATGCCGAACAGCGTGTAGCTGGTGTACACCCCGGTAGACAGCGGCTTGCGAAAAGCATACATGCAGAAATATGTTCCGAACGATGCCACCATGCACCATACAATAAAGAAGAAGGGAGAACGGTTAAGCCTTGTTGTTATCGTGTTCATAAGCAGAGATGATGAATGATCGCTTATCCGGCAACAGGTCAGGTTCTTTTCAGGCCAGTCCGCACCGGCAGGTTTGTTCTATATGCTGCGTTCCGGAATCTATGAGAGCGCCAGGCCGTTTTAATACTGCCTTTCCAGCCGCCTGACCCGAAAGTTTTTTTAAAAATAATACAAAATATTAGGTCATTTAGCTGTTCTTAACATACTTTAGTATTACTTAACTATTTGGAAACATAGCGATCGCTTATCGCTGCCGGAGGCCATTGCGGATCGCAATCATTAACCACGCAACATGCAAAGCGAACAACCTGCGCACCTGCGTACCGAAGGTGATGTGAATGTCTCTGAAGAGAGAAAGCGATGGGCGGAACGGAACCACGACGCCGCCACCCAATCGGTGCTGGATGCAGATGCGAAATATTTTCTCCATCAATCGTTGTCCACGCCATGCCTCGACGTGCTGGACCGGTGCGAAGGCATATCGGTCACCAGCCTGCAGGGTAAGCGGTACATCGATTTTCATGGCAACAATGTGCACCAGCTCGGATACGGCAATCCGTATATCCTGGACAGGGTGAAAGCGCAGATGGATACCCTCAGCTTTTCGCCCCGCCGTTTTACAAACCCCGTGGCGGTGGCGCTGGTCGGGCGGTTGGTGAACCTTACCGGTGGCGCTTTGTCGAGGGTGCTGTTTGCTCCCGGCGGCACTTCGGTGATCGGCATTGCGCTGAAGCTGGCCCGCCTGATCACCGGGAAATATAAAACCATATCGATGTGGGATGCCTTTCACGGTGCATCGATGGATGGCATCTCCGTTGGCGGCGAGCGGATGTTTCACCAGGATATCGGCCCGCTGCTGCCAGGCGCTATCCATGTTCCGCCGCCGGATATGTACCGGGGCATGTGGTACCGGCACGGTAGTGCCGATGGCGACATTGCCTATGCGGATTACATCGAATATGTGATCGAAAAAGAAGGCGGCATCGGCGCCGTAGTAGCCGAAACCATCCGGAGCACCGACGTGCAGGTGCCCTCAAAGGCTTACTGGAAGCGGGTTCGCGAGATCTGCGATAAGCACGGGGTGCTGCTCATACTCGACGAGATTCCTATTTGCATGGGAAGAACGGGAACCTTTTTTGCCTATCAGCAGTACGATATCGAGCCCGATATGGTCGTGATCGGTAAGGGGCTCGGCGCCGGCGTGGTGCCCATGGCGGCCATGCTGTGCCGCGAGGCTTTCAATAAGGCCGGGCATGTATCGCTGGGCCATTACACGCATGAAAAAAATCCGCTGGGATCGGCTGCGGCGCTGGCCGCGCTGGATTATATAGAGGAGCACCGCGTGCTGCAACACGTGCAGGAACTGTCGGCATACATGCAGGCGCGCCTGGAACGGTTGTATCACCGGTTCGAGGTGATCGGGCAGGTGAGGGGCGTGGGGTTGCTGTGGGGTGTAGAGATCGTTACAAACCGCCACACCAGGGAAAAGAATACCGGGCTGGCGGAGAAGATCATGTATGAATGCATGCAAAACGGGCTGAGCTTTAAAGTGTCGGCGGGAAATGTATTGTCTCTTTACCCGCCGCTGGTGATCACCAGGGAAGAGCTGGCACATGCGCTGGACATTGTGGAGGAAGCGGTGTCTGCCGCCCTGCAGCGCTGATCAGAAGCAGAACCGTTCGCATGCCATCCCGGATGTATCCCCGGTATCGTTGCAGACCATCAATAAAAACATATACATCAATCCACGCTTCATGAAACATTCGTTATTCACCTGGTTGGCAGGCGCGGCCTGCCTGCTGCAGGCCTGCAGTTCCGTTAAGCAAACCGATCTGTTTCCCGATGGCATTCAACATGTCATTGTAATCGGCGTCGATGGCCTGAGCCCCGACGGTATCCGCAAGGCACATACGCCCGTTATGCACGACATGATCTCGAAGGGAGCCGTGAAGTGGAATGTGCGCACGGTGCTTCCTTCCAGCAGCAGTCCCAACTGGGCCTCTATGATCATGGGAGCAGGCCCCGAGCAGCATGGCGTGCTGGAGAACGACTGGGAAAGGGATCAGTATATCCTTCCTCCCATCGTGATGGGAGAAGAGGGCATATTCCCCACTATCTTCGGCGTCGTTCGCCGGACCTATCCCGGCCAGGAGATCGGGGCCGTGTATCACTGGGATGGCTTCGGAAGGCTTTTTGAAAAGAAGGCCGTAAGCTACGACCATCATTTTTCTACCGAAGATTCTTCCGCCAGCAACTTTATCGGCTACCTGAAGCGCAGCCAGCCTGTTTTTGCCTTTCTGCATTTCGATCATGTGGATCATGCCGGCCATCAATACGGCCACGGCACACAGCAATATTATGATGCGGTATCGAAGGCCGATTCGCTGATCGGCCGTGTGCTGGAAGGCATCAGGGACGCAGGGATGGAAAAGAATACCCTGGTGATCGTTACCGCCGATCATGGCGGGAAGGGATATGGCCATGGTGGACCCACTACGGCGGAAGCCGAGATCGCGATGATCTTTTATGGA
>Ga0153956_1003292_pt1 | contig 10563 bp, 9 predicted proteins | sample TSFL040MetaG_FD_104704 | JGI IMG/M metagenome (GOLD analysis project Ga0153956, IMG submission 104704) | Attine ant fungus gardens microbial communities from Florida, USA - TSFL040 MetaG | ecosystem: Host-associated > Fungi > Mycelium > Unclassified | place: USA: Florida, Wekiwa Springs...
CGGTGCGCACGAAGGTGTGGGCATTGGCGGGGCCCTGCGCGGCGGCGATGGCGTGCTCCATGGCGGTGCGTGCGTCGCTGCGGCCGGCCCGCAGGGCCTCGCGGGCGGCGACAAGATCGGGCAGGCGGGGCGCGGGGGAAGAGGGCATGGCGGGCTGAAGGCTGGACGGAAGAAGCGGGCCGATGCGGCCCGGCGGAATGCAACCGGAGGTGAAATCCACCCGGCTGAAATGCCTTCCCATGCTATACTCTTTGGGTTGCGCCGGTCGCTCGTCCCACAGTCGATGCTGCCGGCGGAACGCATCCGCGAACCAGTCCTTTCAAGGTGTTCGGCGCATGGCCGGCCTGCCCTTCACAGTGCAGCCAGGCGGTGCCTGAAAACGGGCTGGATTCAAGACCCAACCTTTGGAGCAATTCAATGTCCACCACCATGCGTGAAATGCTGGAAGCCGGTGTCCACTTCGGCCACCAAACCCGCTTCTGGAACCCCAAGATGGCGCCGTTCATTTTCGGCAGCCGCAACAAGATCCACATCATCAACCTGGAAAAGTCGCTGCCGATGTTCCAGGAGGCGCAGAAGTACGCCAAGCAGCTGACCGCCAACCGCGGCACCATCCTGTTCGTGGGCACCAAGCGCCAGGCCCGTGAACTGGTGGCCGACGAGGCCCGCCGCGCCGGCATGCCCTACGTCGACACCCGCTGGCTCGGTGGCATGCTGACCAACTTCAAGACGGTCAAGACCTCCATCAAACGCCTGAAGGACATGAAGGCCCAGCAGGAAGCCGGCCTGGACAGCATGTCCAAGAAGGAACAGCTGACCTTCACCCGCGAGATCGAGAAGCTGGAGAAGGACATCGGCGGCATCCAGGACATGGGTGCGCTGCCCGACGCCATCTTCGTGATCGACGTGGGCTTCCACAAGATCGCCGTGGCCGAAGCCAAGAAGCTGGGCATCCCGCTGATCGGCGTGGTCGACTCCAACCACTCGCCCGAAGGCATCGACTACGTGATCCCCGGCAACGACGACTCGTCCAAGGCCGTGGCGCTGTATGCCCGCGGCATGGCCGACGCCGTGATCGAAGGCCGCAACAACGCGGCGGCCGACGTGGTCAAGGCCGTGGCCGCCGAAGGCAGCGACGAGTTCGTCGAAGTCGAAGAGGGCGCATCCGCCTGAGCTGGCGCTGCGCGAGCCTGAAGAAGGGGCTTCGTTGCCCCTTTTTTTTAATCTGAATTTTGAGATAACGGACGGAGTAATCAAATGGCTGCAATCACCGCAAGCATGGTCGCCGAACTGCGCGCCAAGACCGACGCGCCGATGATGGAATGCAAGAAGGCCCTGACCGAGGCCGACGGCAACATGGAAAAGGCCGAAGAACTGCTGCGCGTCAAGCTGGGCAACAAGGCCGGCAAGGCCGCTGCCCGCATCACGGCCGAAGGCGTGGTCGCCGCCTACCTCGACGGCAAGACCGGCGCCATGGTCGAAGTCAACAGCGAAACCGACTTCGTGAGCAAGAACGACTCGTTCATCGCCATGGCGCAGGCCGCGGCCGAACTGGTCGCCAAGCACAACCCGGCCGACCTGGCCGCGCTGGGCGCGCTGCCGTATTCGCAGGACAGCTTCGGCCCCACGCTGGAAGACGTGCGCAAGGGCCTGATCGGCAAGATCGGCGAGAACATGAGCTTCCGCCGCTTCAAGCGCTTCGCGTCCGATGCCAAGCTGGCCTCGTACCTGCACGGCACGCGCATCGGCGTGGTGGTCGAGTTCGAAGGCGACGACGCGGCCGCCAAGGACGTGGCGATGCATGTCGCCGCCATGAAGCCGGTGGCGCTGACTTCCGCCGACGTGCCGGCCGAGCTGATCGAGAAGGAACGCTCGGTCGCCGCCGGCAAGGCCGAGGAAGACCGCAAGGCCGCCGAAGCCGCCGGCAAGCAGCCGCAGCCGGCCGACATCGTCGCCAAGCGCATCGAAGGCGGCGTGCAGAAGTTCCTCAAGGAAGTCTCGCTGCACAACCAGGCGTTCGTGAAGAACGACAAGCAGACCGTCGAGCAGATGCTCAAGGAAAAGGGCACCACCATCAAGGGCTTCACGCTCTTCGTGGTCGGCGAAGGCATCGAGAAGAAGGTCGACGACTTCGCGGCCGAAGTGGCGGCCCAGGTCGCTGCCGCCAAGGCCGCCACCTGATCGCGCCCGCGGGGCGTGCGCCGTGCCGGCGGCGCCCCGTTTTCGACTTGCCCACGACTTACACTCGCCCGCCATCTACCCGAGGAAACCGCCCATGTCCGACGCCCGCCCAGCCCACAAGCGCATCTTGCTGAAGCTGTCGGGCGAGGCGCTGATGGGCGATGACGTCTTCGGCATCAACCGCGCGACCATCGTGCGCATGGTGCAGGAGGTGGCCGAGGTGGTGAACCTGGGCGTGGAAGTGGCCGTCGTCATCGGCGGCGGCAACATCTTCCGCGGCGTGGCCGGCGGCTCGGTGGGCATGGACCGCGCCACCGCCGACTACATGGGCATGCTGGCCACGGTGATGAACGCGCTCGCGCTGGCCGATGCCATGGACAAGCAGGGCCTCACGGCCCGCGTGATGTCGGCCATCGCCATCGAGCAGGTGGTCGAGCCCTATGTGCGTCCCAAGGCGCTGCAGTACCTCGAAGAGGGCAAGGTGGTGGTCTTCGCGGCCGGCACCGGCAACCCCTTCTTCACCACCGACACCGCGGCCGCGCTGCGCGGCGCCGAGATCGGTGCCGAACTGGTGCTCAAGGCCACCAAGGTGGACGGCGTCTACACGGCCGATCCGAACAAGGACCCGTTGGCCAAGCGCTATTCGAAGCTCAGCTTCGACGACGCCATCGCGCAGAACCTCGGCATCATGGATGCCACTGCCTTCGCCCTTTGCCGCGACCAGAACCTGCCGATCAAGGTGTTCTCGATCTTCAAGCACGGCGCCCTCAAGCGCGTCGTGATGGGCGAGGACGAGGGCACGCTGGTGCATGCCCAGGAGACTCTCTGATGACCATTGCCGATATCCGCACCCAGGCCGAAGCGAAGATGAAACAGTCGATCGCGGCCTTCCAGAACAACCTGTCGAAGATCCGCACCGGCCGCGCCAACCCGGCGCTGCTGGATTCGATCCATGTCGACTACTACGGCTCGCAGGTGCCGCTGTCGCAGGTCGCGAACGTGGCGCTGATCGATGCGCGCACGATCAGCGTGCAGCCCTGGGAAAAGGGCATGGGCGCCAAGATCGAGAAGGCCATCCGCGAAAGCGACCTGGGCCTGAACCCGGCCAGCATGGGCGACCTGATCCGCGTGCCGATGCCGCCGATGAGCGAGGAACGCCGCAAGGAAATGACCAAGCTGGCGCGCAACGAGGGCGAGAACGCCAAGATCGCCACGCGCAACCTGCGCCGCGACGCCAACGAAGCGGTCAAGAAGCTGGTCAAGGACAAGCAGGCCTCCGAGGACGACCAGAAGCGTTCCGAAGCCGACGTCCAGAAGATCACCGACCGCTACATCGCCGAGATCGACAAGCTGGTCACCGCCAAAGAGGCGGAGATCATGGCCGTCTGAGCCAGGGCCCGTTGTTCTGCCGTCCGCCATTTCGACCCGCTCGATGAGCGCCGCGCGCCCGGTTCCGCACCACATCGCCGTCGTCATGGATGGCAATGGCCGCTGGGCGACCCGGCGCTTCCTGCCCCGCGTGGCCGGGCACAAGCAGGGCGTGGAATCTCTGCGCCGCTGCGTCAAGGCCTGCGTCGATCGCGGTGTGGGCGTGCTCACCGTCTTCGCTTTTTCCTCGGAGAACTGGAACCGGCCGCAGGACGAGGTGTCGGGCCTCATGAACTTGATGGTGCTGGCGCTTGGACGCGAAGTGCCGAGGCTCCGGGTGGATGGCGTGCGGCTGCACTTCATCGGCGAACGCGGTGGCCTGTCCGAGCGCATCCGTGACGGCCTGGCGCAGGCCGAAGCGAGCACCGCGCACAACGACCGCCTGGTGCTCAATGTCTGCTTCAACTACGGCGGCCGGTGGGATGTGGCGCAGGCGGCCGCCAAGGTGGCCGCGCAGGGTTTGCCGCTGACCGAACTGAACCTGGACCGCGCCATGGCGCTGGCCCATGTGCCCGATCCCGACCTGTTCATCCGCACGGGCGGCGAGCAGCGCCTGTCCAACTTCCTGCTGTGGCAGAGCGCCTACTCGGAGCTGTTCTTCAGCGACCGCCTCTGGCCCGAGTTCGACGAGGCGGCGCTGGACGAAGCCATCGCCGCCTTCGGCCGGCGCGAGCGCCGCTTCGGCCAGACCTCGGCGCAACTGAACGGCGGCGCCCCGGCCTCCCCAGTGCAGCAGCAGACAGCCTGAAGGCGCATGCTCAAGCAACGCATCATCACGGCGCTCGTCCTGCTGGCGATCCTGCTGCCGGCGCTGTTCTATCCCGGCTCCTACGTGCCCTTCGCCTGCGTGATGCTGGCGATGATCGCCGCCGCCGGCTGGGAGTGGGGGCGCTTGAACGGCCACGGGCCGCGCCTGTCCGTCTTCATCGGCATCGAGGCGCTGGTGCTGTGCGGCCTGTCGTGGGCGCTGGGCCTGCTGCAGTTGCGCCTGACCGGCCTGTGGATCGTGGCGGGCGCGGCCTGGGTGCTCATCGGCGCGGCGCTGCTGAAGGTGGCCGTGCCGGGCTGGCCGCGCATTCCCAAGCCGCTGCGGCTGGTCGGCGGGCTGCTGGCGCTCTGGGTGGCCTGGCTGGCGGTGGTGCAGGCCCGGATGGTCGGTGTCAATTTCCTGCTGTCGATCCTGCTGCTGGTGTGGGTGGCGGATGTCTTCGCCTATTTCGCCGGCCGCGCCTTCGGCCTGAAGTTCACGCGCAGCAAGCTGGCGCCGTCCATCAGCCCCGGCAAGAGCTGGGAAGGGGTGTGGGGCGGCGTCGCCGGCGTGGTCGTCCTGGCGCTGGCGTGGGTGTGGGGCGACCGTGCCTTCGGCGCCTCGGTGCCCAGCCTCTATTCGCGCCTGGCCGGCCACGGATGGTGGCTGCTGGTGATCGGGGCCGTGTTCCTGGCCGCGATGAGCGTGGTCGGCGATCTGGTCGAATCGCTCATCAAGCGCGCCGCCGGCGCCAAGGACAGCAGCCAGTTGCTGCCCGGCCATGGCGGCGTCCTCGACCGCGTGGATGCCCTCCTGCCGACCCTGCCTCTGGCGATGATGCTCGCCTGCCTGTGAAGTGAAGATGGCCTCTGCTTCCCGTCAACGCGTCACCGTGCTGGGTTCCACCGGCTCCGTCGGCGTCAGCACCCTGGACGTGATCGCCCGGCACCCGGACCGCTTCGAGGTCTTCGCCCTGTCGGCGGCGACCAAGGTGGACGAACTGCTGGCGCAGTGCGTCCGCTTCCAGCCGCGCTTCGCCGCCATGGCGAGTGCGCCGCACGCCGCGTTGCTGGCCGAAAAGATCGCGCAAAGCGGACTCAAGACCCGTGTCCTGACGGCGCGGGATGCAATCGAAATCATCGCGTCCGACGACGAGGTGGACACCGTCATGGCCGCCATCGTCGGCGCGGCCGGCCTGGCGCCCTGCCTGGCGGCGGCGCGGACCGGCAAGCGGCTGCTGCTGGCCAACAAGGAGGCGCTGGTGGTGGGCGGCGAGCTGTTCATGGACGCCGTGCGGCAGGGGGGGGCGACCTTGCTGCCCATCGACAGCGAGCATTCCGCGATCTTCCAGTGCCTGCCGGAAGACCCGGCGAGCTGGCCGCGGCGCATCGACAAGATCATCCTCACCGCTTCCGGCGGCCCCTTCCGCGACCGCGCGCCGGGCACGCTCGCCAGCGTGACGCCGGAGCAGGCCTGCGCCCATCCCAACTGGGTGATGGGGCGCAAGATCTCCGTCGATTCGGCCACCATGATGAACAAGGCGCTTGAAGTCATCGAGGCGCGGCACCTGTTCGGCGTTGCGCCGGAGCAGATCGAGGTGGTGGTCCACCCGCAGAGCGTGGTGCATTCGATGGTGCAGTTCGTCGACGGCTCGGTCCTGGCGCAACTCGGCACGCCCGACATGCGTGTGCCCATCGCCTGCGGCCTGGCCTGGCCCGAGCGCGTGGAAAGCGGCACCGGCCGCCTGGATTTCCGCACGCTGGGCGCACTGACTTTCGAGGTGCCCGATGCCGGCCGCTTCCCCGGCCTCGAACTGGCCTGGCAGACCTTGCGCGCGCCGCCGGGCACCACGGCCGTCCTCAATGCGGCCAACGAGGTCGCGGTCGCCGCCTTCCTCGACCGGCGCCTGCGCTTCGATCGCATTCATGCCGTGAACCTGGAAACTTTGGAGGCGGTGGCGCCGTCCAAGCCCGGATCGCTGGCGGACCTGCTGGCGCTCGACGCCAGCGCACGTGCGGCCGCCAACGCCGCAGCGATCAGGCTGGCGGCCTGAAGCCGCTCACAGGAGCCTCCCATGCTCACCGTCGTTGCCTTCATCGTCGCCCTCGGCGTGCTCATCGCCGTCCACGAGTACGGGCACTACCGCGTGGCGGTCGCGTGCGGTGTGAAGGTGCAGCGCTTTTCCTTTGGTTTTTCGCTCGGCTTAGGGAAGGTACTTTGGGCTTGGCGGCCCAGGCGGCAGCACCCCGGGCAGGACACTGAGTTCGTCATCAGTCTGGTGCCCTTTCTGGGCGGCTATGTTCAGATGCTGGGGCAGGATCCGGCCGAAGTCGTCCCGGACCAAGATCGCCCATGGGCTTTTTCGTCCAAGCCTTTGTGGGCACGTGCGGCCATCGTCGCCGCCGGCCCGATCGCCAACCTGCTGCTGGCGGTGCTGCTGTACAGCGCGGTGAACTGGATCGGCGTGCAGGAACCGAAGGCCCTGCTGGGCCAGCCGGCGCCCGCCTCGCTGGCGGACGAGGCCGGCCTGCGCGGCGGCGAACTGGTCACCCAGGCGGGCTTCGACGGAGATCTGGCGCCGGTCCAGTCCTTCGAGGACCTGCGCTGGCGCCTTACCCGCGGCGCGCTCGACGGGCAGGACCTGACGCTGGAGGTCGCGCAGCCCGATGGCACGCGCGCCCGGCAACTCGTGCTGCCGCTCAGCCGCATGGGCGCCAAGGACGCCGACCCGCAGATGTTCCGCAAGATCGGCATCGTGGCGCCGTACACGCGGCCGGTGATCGGCGATGTGATGGCCGGCGGCGCGGCGCAGAAGGCGGGCCTGCAGCATGGCGACTTCGTGCGCGCGATCGGCCCGGACGAGGTGATCGACGGCCAGCAGTTGCGCGAACTCATCCGCGCCTGCGTCGACGAGCACGGCCCGCGCACGCAGCCCTGGCGCATCGAGCGCAACGGGCATGCGCTGACCCTGGAGGTGACGCCCGAGGTGCGCGAGGAGGGCGGCAAGCGCATCGGCCGCATCGCCGCCTACGTCGGTGCCCCGCCCGAGATGCTGACGGTGCGCCATGGCCCGGTCGACGGGCTGTGGCGCGGCGCCGTGCGCACCTGGGAGGTGTCGGCCCTGACGGTGCGCATGATGGGCAAGATGCTGGTCGGCGAGGCCTCGATCAAGAACATCAGCGGGCCGCTCACGATCGCGGACTACGCCGGCAAGTCGGCCAGCCTCGGACTCACGCAATACCTGATCTTCATGGCCCTCATCAGCGTGAGCCTCGGGGTGCTGAATCTCATGCCGCTGCCGGTCCTCGATGGGGGGCACCTGATGTATTATCTTTGGGAGGGCCTGACCGGCAAAAGCGTCTCCGACGCCTGGATGGACCGGTTGCAGCGCGGGGGTGTCGCACTGCTTCTGGTCATGATGTCGATTGCACTCTTCAACGACGTGAACCGGCTCTTTGGTTAACTATCTTGCCGGCCCCCTGCGCGCCGGCGCACTTCTCAGATGAACACACACTTCAGTCGCTTTCGCCTGCGCAGCGTCGCAGCCGTGGTGGTCAGCGCGCTTGCCGCGACGGCCGCATGGGCCGTCGAGCCTTTCACGGTGCGCGACATCCGCGTCGAAGGCCTCCAGCGCGTGGAGCCCGGCACCATCTTCGCGTCGATGCCGCTGCGCGTGGGGGACACCTACACCGACGACCGCGGCTCCGCGGCGATCCGGGCGCTGTTCGACCTGGGGCTGTTCAAGGACGTGCGCATCGACGTCAGCGGCAATGTGCTGGTGGTGATCGTCGAGGAGCGGCCGACCATTGCCAGCGTCGATTTCTCCGGCACCAAGGAGTTCGACAAGGAAGCGCTGCAGAAGGCGCTGCGCGACATCGGGCTGGCCGACGGCCGCCCCTTCGACAAGGCGCTGGCCGACCGCGCCGAGCAGGAACTCAAGCGCCAGTACATCACGCGCAGTCTCTACAACGTGGACGTCGTGACCACCGTCACGCCGATCGAGCGCAACCGCGTCAACCTCACCTTCACGGTGACGGAAGGCGAGCCGGCCCGGATCAAGGACATCCGCGTCGTGGGCAACCAGGCCTTCAGCGAATCGACCCTGCTCGGCCTGTTCGACCAGGACACCGGCGGCTGGATGGCGTGGTACACCAAGTCGAACCAGTATTCGCGCACCAAGCTCAACGCCGACCTCGAAGCGCTGAAGTCCTACTACATCACCCGCGGCTACATGGAGTTCCGGATCGACTCCACGCAGGTGGCCATCTCCCCGGACCGCCAGGATCTGTCGATCACGGTGAACGTGACCGAAGGGCCGAAGTACGTCGTCTCCGGCGTGAAGCTCGAGGGCAACTACCTGGGGCGCGACGACGAGTTCAAGTCGCTGGTCACCATCAAGCCGGGCGAGGCCTACAACGGTGACCAGGTCACCGAAACCACCAAGGCCTTCAGCGACTACTTCGCCAGCTTCGGCTACGCCTTCGCGCGCGTGCAGTCGCACCCGGAGATCGACCGCCAGAACAACCGCGTGACGCTGGTGCTGCAGGCCGACCCGGTGCGCCGGGTCTATGTGCGGCGCGTGAACGTCGCCGGCAACAACAAGACGCGCGACGAGGTGGTCCGCCGCGAGTTCCGCCAGTACGAAGCCTCCTGGTACGACGGCGACCGCATCAAGCTGTCGCGCGAGCGCGTGGACCGCCTGGGCTTCTTCAAGGAAGTCAACGTCGACACCCAGGAGGTGCCGGGCACGCCCGACCAGGTGGACCTGACGGTGACGGTGGAGGAAAAGCCCACCGGCACGCTGCAGCTCGGCGCCGGTTTCTCCAGCGCGGAGAAGGTGTCGCTCAACTTCGGCATCACGCAGGAAAACGTCTTCGGTTCGGGCAACTACCTGGGCCTGCAGGTCAACACCAGCAAGTACAACCGGACGATCTCGCTGACCAGCACCGACCCGTACTTCACCAAGGACGGCATTTCCCGCACGCTGAGCGTGTTCCACCAGCGCACGACGCCCTACTACTCGCAGGACGGCGACTACACCCTCACCAGCGAAGGCGGTTCGATCCGCTTCGGTGTGCCGTTCAGCGAACTCGACACGGTGTTCTTCGGCGTGGGCATCGAGCGCTACAGCTTCCAGACGGGGGCGTCCTCGCTGCTCAATGCGGCGGACATCTACCAGTTGCTGGGTCAGACCTTCAACAACCCGAGCTACGCGGACTACGCAAACTACTACCGGTACATCTACGCGCGCTCGGTGCCGGGGGCGTACCTCAACTATTTCGGCTGCAGCCGGGGGTCTTCGAACGTCAGCTACCTCACTTCGCTGAGTTCGAGCTACGCGCTGAACTGCAGCAACGACTCGGTGTGGGGCATTCCGCTGACCGTCGGCTGGGCACGCGACGACCGGGACAGCGCGCTGGTGCCGACCCGGGGCAAGCTGCAGCGGGCCAACCTGGAGGTGGGTGTCGGCGGCGACTTCAAGTACGTCAAGGCCAACTACCAGTACCAGCAGTTCATTCCGCTGTCCAAGCAGTACACCCTGGCGCTCAATGCCGATCTGGGTGCCGCCAGGGCCTACGGCGGCAAGGAGTTCCCGATCTTCAAGAACTTCTATGCCGGTGGCCTGGGCTCCATCCGCGGCTTCGAGCAGAACTCGCTGGGCCCGCGCGACACGATCACGCAGGCTGCGCTGGGCGGCACCAAGAAGGCCGTGTTCAACGTCGAACTCAGCACGCCGTTCCCGGGCGCCGGCAACGACCGCACGCTGCGCCTGTACACCTTCCTGGATGCCGGCAACGTGTTCGGCGACAAGATGTGCGCCACGGCCGATCCGTTCATCGGGCTGCCGGGCGAGACGCCTGAGCAGTGTGAGCGCCGCTACAAGGCGGAGCGCAAGCTCCGGGCCTCCGTGGGCCTGGGCATCAGCTGGATTTCGCCGCTGGGGCCGCTGCGCCTGTCCTATGCGGTGCCGATCCGCCAGCAGAAGGAAGTCGCGAACCCCGACAATTTCTTCTATCCCCTCATCCCCGCGGACCGCATCCAGCGTGTCCAGTTCCAGATCGGGACCTCGTTCTGATGAAACAGTTTTCTCAATGGGTCGCTGCGGCGGCATTGGTGGGTGCGGCACTCGCCACGCCCGCGTGGGCGCAGGAATCTTTCCGCTTCGGCGTCGTCAATCCCGACCGCGTGATGCGGGAAGCCCCTGC
>Ga0153956_1003293_pt1 | contig 10562 bp, 14 predicted proteins | sample TSFL040MetaG_FD_104704 | JGI IMG/M metagenome (GOLD analysis project Ga0153956, IMG submission 104704) | Attine ant fungus gardens microbial communities from Florida, USA - TSFL040 MetaG | ecosystem: Host-associated > Fungi > Mycelium > Unclassified | place: USA: Florida, Wekiwa Springs...
CTTTTCCATGAGATTTCCTCGCAAAAATGGGCGGGAAAAGGCTATAGCGGGGTCATGACAGCCCGTCAAAGCCGCAAATGACCGCCCCGCCCGCCATCATCCTGTCCCACACCCAGATGGGGGAAAATATCGGCGCGGCCGCCCGGGCGATGAAGAATTTCGGCCTGTCGGAACTGGTGCTGATCGCCCCCAGGTGCGACTGGCCCAACGACCGGGCGCAGATGCTGGCCAGCGGCTCCGGCGACATCCTGGAACGGGCGCGGGTCTGCGCCACCGCCGCCGAGGCCGTCGCGCCCTATGAACTGGTGCTGGCGACCACGGCGCGGGACCGCGACGTATTGAAAGAGATTCACACCCCCGAGGCCGCCGCCCGGCGCCTGCGCGCCGCCGCCGGGGCGGGCGGGCGCACCGCCATCCTGTTCGGCGGCGAACGGGCCGGGCTGGACAATGACGAGATGAGCCTGGCCGACGCGGTGATCACCATCCCCACCGCCGAATTCTGGTCGCTGAACCTGGGCCAGGCGGTGCTGCTGCTGGCCTATGAGTGGCTGAGATCCGCCGACGCCACGCCGGCGGTGCGCACGCGGGCCACCATCGCCAGGCCCGCCACCCGCGCCGAACTGGTGGGGCTGTTCGGACACCTGGAAGCCGAACTGGACGCGGCGCAATACTTTTTCCCGCCCGCCAAGCGCGAGGCGATGGTGCGCAACGTCCGCGCCATGATACTGAAGTCCCGCCTGACCGATCAGCAGGTCCGCACAATCCGCGGCATGATCGTGGCGCTGGTGAAGAATAAGTATCGGGGTAAGAAATGAGCCGCGGATTGTTTATGCTGGGTCGCGCGGGCTTCGCTGCTCGGCTTCGCCTCCGCGCGGCCCGCCGCTTCCGCCGCGGCATGATCGTGGCGCTGGTGAAGAACAAATATCGAGGCAGCAAAGCGTGAGCGCCCTTCCCGTCATCGGCTTTGTCCTGGTCGCCGCCCTGGCCGTGGGGTTCGCGGTGGTGCCGCTGGCGCGGATGAAGCGCCGCAGGCAGGCGCTGCTGCTGGCCGCCATCGCGCTGTTCATGCTGGCGATCGGCGGCGGCACTTACTACCTGGTGGGACGCCCGCACCTGGCCCGGCGCGCGGCGCAAGGCATCGAGACCCGGGATGTCAACGGGCTGGTGCCGTTCCTGATCCAGCGGGTGCGCAAATATCCCACCGACGCCAAGGCGTGGCGCTACCTGGCCCAGGCCTATATGACGGCGGGCGATGCGCGCGACGCCGCCAGGGCGATGGCCAAGGCGATCGCGCTGACCGGCAGGAACGATCCGGCGCTGGATGCGCAATATGGCGAGGCGCTGGTGCAGGCCGAGGGCGGCCAGGTGTCGGACGAAGCCTATGCCGCCTTCACCGCCGCGCTGGCGCGCGACCCGAAAAATCCGGCGGCGCGGTTCTTCCTGGGCCTGGGCAAGGCGCAGCGCAACGACCGCGCCGGCGCCATCGCGCTGTGGCAGAGCCTGCTGGCCGACATGCCGGCGAATTCGCCCGTCCACGACATGCTGGTGGACCGGCTGGCGCAGTTGCGGGCGCAACAGGAAGGCGCGGCGCCCAATCCCCGCGCCATGGTGGCGATGCTGGCGGCGCGGCTGAAGCAGGACCCCGACGACGCGCTGGGCTGGGTGCGGCTGATCCACGCCTATACCGTGCTGGGCGAGACGGACGCGGCGAGGAAGGCGCTGGCCTCGGCCCGGGCCGCGTTCAAGGACAACAAGGACGCCCAGACCGCGTTCAGCACGGTGGCGAAGGAAATAAAGTAACGCAGATGTCATGGCCGGCCGCCGAGGCGGCCATCCACGACTGGGCGCGAGCGCGGGACGGGTAGATGGCCTGGGGTCGCTAGCGCGCCCAGCGCGTGGCGACGCCCGGCCATGACATGGGAAGGGCGCTTGCGGCTCCGGATGGAAGTTACGCCGGCATCCTGCGCTTGGAATATTCGCGGCTCTTGCGCACCACCTCTTCATTGTCGCCCGGCAGCATGCGCATGCCCTGGTCGTAGCTCTGCTCCATGGTCGCGCCATGGGCGCCGGTGCCGAGCCATTGGATATTGTTCTTCCTGGCCGCCAGCCGCACCCGCTCCAGCGAATCCACATAGAGCGGCGTCGACAGGAGCTTGACGCGCTCCTCGCGCGACATCGGCTTGACCGCGTCCCAGCCCAGGATCGACCAGCTATTGTCGGACGGCCCCGGCTCGGCGAAGGCCAGCCCCTGGATCGCCATCAGCTGTTCGGCATTCTCCACCGCGTGGCGGTTCTCCAGCTTGAAGCCCATGGAGATCTCGCCCTTGGGATTGTGCGGCCAGCAATCGGCCACCGCGAGATACTCGTCGCCCTTCAGGCCCCAGATATGCTGGGCGAAATACTGGCTGCCCGCGCCGCGGCTGCCTTCGATGGGATATTCCTTCACGCCCGGCAAGGTGAATTTGTAGCGCGCCGCCGAGATCGCGATCTCGCCCGCTTCCGGCGAGTGCATCTCGCAGATCAGGCAGCCATGCGCGCCCGTCGCCAGCGCCTGCTGGATCTGCCAGGCATTGGCCCGCATCGAGGGGCCGTCGAACCCCACCGCCGGAAGCGTCACGAACACCATCGGGGTGCGGTGGCCCGAGGGCGTCGGCCCGCCATCCGCCAGCCCCTGCATGAAGTTGCGCAGGTTGGAGAAATCCATGCAGCCATTTTCCATCTCGTAATTGATGGCGTCGGCGAAGGTCCGCGCCATGCGCTTGCCTTCCTCATAGCCGTCCGGCGCGCCCGATGGGGCATAGACGTGATAGAAAGCGACCTGGTTGTCTTCCCACAATTCGATCGCCTTGTTGACGCGGCGCGGCTTGTAGTCGGGATCGACGGCGGAGGTCTGGGGCAGTTGGCGCGCCCAGTTCTTCTTGAAGCCGCCGCCCTTGCTGGCGGTGCCGATATAGTTGGGGCTGTCCAGCATGGTCTTGCCGGCGGCGTGCGGCCCCCCGGCCGGCGCTTGCGCCGCCGCGCCGCCCGCCGCCGCCAGGCCCGCGCCGATCAGCGCGCCGCCGGCGAGAAATTCGCGTTTCTTGATGTCCATGGCGTTCCCTTTTTGGGTTTGCCGCAGCCTGTCATTTCGGCGGCGCGCTGTCAGCCGCTTTTTACGCGCTGCGGCGCGGCACCGAGGCCGCGCAGCATCGCCTCCACCGCCCGCGCCACCCGTTCCACCGCGCCCGCGTCGCGGCCGCGCACCACAAGCTGCGCGCCAAAGGGTTTCTCCGCGCCTTCGCGATGGAAGGGATAGGAGCCGATGGAAACATCGCGGTGATCCTTCGCCACCCGCGCCAGGCCGGGCGCGATCGCGCCTTCCGGCAGCGCGGCCTCCACCGTCACCGCCGTCACGGCGGCGCCGCGCGGCAGTTCCGGCGCGACGGCTTCCAGCATCGCCCGCATCACCATCGGCCCCCCGCCATCACATAGACATTGCCGATATGGAAACCCGGCGCCCCCGAAACGCGGTTCTCCACCAGCGCCGCGCCATGGGGGATGCGCGCCATGCGCTGGCGCATCGCGTTGAACTCACCCGGCGGATAGCGCTTTTCCAGAAGCGCGAAAGCCTCCGGGTGCGGACCGATGCCCACGCCGAACGCCCTGGCCACCGCATCGGCGGTGATGTCGTCATGGGTGGGGCCGATGCCGCCGGAGGTGAAAACGAAGTCATACCGGGCGCGCAGCGCGTTGAGGGCGGCGGCGATCTCGTCCTCCACATCGCCCACCACCCGCACCTCGCGCAGGTCGATGCCCAGCGCGCCCAGGAAACGGGCGATATGGCTGGAATTGGTGTCCTGGGTGCGGCCCGACAGAATCTCATCGCCGATCACCAGCACCGCCGCGCTATGGGTCATAAGTTCCTGTTTGGTTTTGCGCCCGCGTCACCTTATATTGGTTCCAATGACCATCGTACCCCAGAACGAGATTTTCGAGGCCGCCCGCAAGGCGCATTTCGCCGTGACCTTGCACAACCCGGCGGATTTCGACGGCATGCGCCGCGCCGGCCGCCTGGCCGCCGAGGTGCTGGACATGCTGGTGCCGGAAGTGAAGCCCGGCGTCACCACCGCCCATCTCGACAAGCTGGCCTATGACTATGTGATCGGCCATGGCGCCATCCCGGCCTGCCTGGGCTATCGCGGCTATCGCCACACCGTCTGCACCTCGATCAACCATGTGGTGTGCCACGGCATCCCCGATGCCCGCCCCTTGCGCGACGGCGATATCGTGAACATCGATGTCACCGTGATCCTGGACGGCTGGCATGGCGACACCTCGCGCATGTATCCGGTGGGCGAGGTCAAGCGGAAGGCCGCGCGGCTGGTCGACATCACTTTTGAATCCATGATGCGCGGCATCGCGGCGGTGAAGCCGGGCGCCACCACCGGCGATATCGGCCATGCCATCCAGAGTTACGCCGAGGGCCAGGAGAAATGCGCCGTGGTGCGCGACTTCTGCGGCCACGGCCTGGGCAAGGTGTTCCACGCCTTGCCCAACATCGTGCATTACGGCAGGCCCGGCCACGGCATCGCGCTGAAGCCCGGCATGTTCTTCACCATCGAGCCGATGATCAACCTGGGCGGTTTCGGGGTGAAGGTCCTGTCCGACGGCTGGACCGCGGTGACGCGCGACCGCTCGCTGTCGGCGCAGTTCGAGCACAGCGTGGGCGTGACCGAGGACGGCGTTGAAATCTTCACCCTCTCGCCAAAGGGCTGGCACAAGCCGCCCTATACCTGACGGCGAGGTTTCCGACTGTGTAACCGGCGTGGCGGATGCGGGCGCGTTCTTCGCGCCGGCGCGGGCGGCGCCGCGCGGCGACGGCGCCGCGGGGCATCGCGAGCGGTTGCGCGACCGCTTCCTCAAGGGCGGCGCCGACGCCATGCCGGACTATGAATTGCTGGAGCTGACCCTGTTCGGCGTCATTCCGCGCCGCGACACCAAGCCGTTGGCCAAAGCGCTGCTGGCCAGGTTCGGGTCGTTCGCGGAGGTGATCGCCGCGCCCCGCGCCCGCCTGCTGGAAACCAGGGGCGTGGGCGAAGCCGTCGCCAACCATCTCAAGATCGTCGAGGCGGCGGCGCAGCGCCTGGCGAAAACCAAAGTGATCGGGCGTCCCGCGCTGTCGTCCTGGGCGGCGCTGATCGACTATTGCACCGCCGCCATGGCGCGCGAGCCGACGGAAGCCTTCCGCGTGCTGTTCCTGGACCGCAAGAACATCCTGATCGCCGACGAGGTGCAGAACCGGGGCACCATCGACCACACCCCGGTCTATCCGCGCGAGATCGTCAAGCGGGCGCTGGAACTGGGCGCGTCCGGCATCATCCTCTGTCATAACCACCCCAGCGGCGATCCCACCCCCAGCCGCGCCGATATCGAGATGACGCGGGAGATCGCCGCCGCCGCCAAGGCGCTGGGCATCGCCGTCCACGACCATCTGGTGATCGGCCGCGGCGGTCATGCGTCTTTCAAGTCCCTCGGATTGTTATAACCGGGCAACCGGGGCGCGCACCGACGGCAGACGAAGCCGCGGGGACTGGTGCGTACCGGCGCAGGCACGCTAGGCTGGCCCGCCGTCACGGTGGAGCCTGCCCGATGATCCGTATCCTCCTGGTTGCCGCCGCGCTCGTCCTGCCGGCCGCCCCGGCCGCCGGCGCACAGCCTGCCCGCTCGATCCTGGAGGAGGTCGATCATTGCCCCGGCGAATCCAACATGGAACTTTTGCAGTGCGCGGGCGGGATCAACAGCCGCGAGGACGCCCGGCTCAACCGCGCCTACAAGGCCGCCCTGGCCCGGTTGCCCCCGCCCCGCCGGCAGGCCCTGCGCGTGGCGCAACGCCGCTGGATCAAGGACCGCGACGCCCGGTGCCAGCCGGAGTTCGATGGCGGCGGCGCGCAGGCCGGGGTTTACGGCACCGCCTGCGTCGCCGACATGACCCATGACCGCGCGCTCGCACTGGAGCAGATCGCGCGCAGCGGCCGGTAACGCCCGTAAATACGGGCGCGGACCGCGCTTAAAATGCTGGAAACGCTGGAAGATCCAGCCACTTTCGCCGCAGGCCCCATCCGCGCTAGGAAGCGCGGCCTGCAAATCACGGATGGCCGACAATGATCCCCCGCTATGCCCGCGAACAGATGGTTTCGATCTGGTCGCCCGAAACCAAATTCCGCATCTGGTTCGAGATCGAGGCGCACGCCACCGACGCGCTGGCGGCGCTGGGCGTGGTCCCGATGGAGGCCGCGAAACGTGTCTGGGAGAAGGGCCGCGACGCGAAATTCGACGTGGCGCGGATCGACGAGATCGAGCGCGAGGTCAAGCATGACGTGATCGCCTTCCTCACCCACCTGTCGGAGATCGTGGGACCGGAAGCGCGCTTCGTCCACCAGGGCATGACCTCGTCCGACGTGCTGGACACCTGCCTGAACGTGCAGTTGATGCGCGCCGCCGACCTGCTGATCGCCGATGTCGAGGGCCTGCTGAACGCGCTGAAGAAGCGGGCGCTGGAATACAAGACGACGCCCACCATCGGGCGCAGCCACGGCATCCATGCCGAACCCACCACCTTCGGCGTCAAGCTCGCCACTTATTATGCGGAGTTCAGCCGCGCCCGCTCCCGCCTGCTGGCGGCGCGCGCCGAGATCGCCACCTGCGCCATCTCGGGCGCGGTGGGCAGCTTCGCCAATATCGACCCGCGCGTGGAAGAGCATGTCGCCGCCAAGATGGGCCTGGCGGTGGAGCCGGTCTCCACCCAGGTGATCCCGCGCGACCGCCATGCCGCCTATTTCGCGGCGCTGGGCGTGGTCGCCTCGTCGCTGGAACGGCTGGCGGTGGAGATCCGCCACCTGCAGCGCACGGAAGTGCTGGAAGCCGAGGAATATTTCTCGCCGGGCCAGAAGGGCTCGTCGGCCATGCCGCACAAGCGCAATCCGGTGCTGACCGAGAATGTCACCGGCCTGGCGCGCATGGTGCGCAGCTATGCCATTCCCGCCATGGAGAATGTGGCGCTGTGGCATGAGCGCGACATCAGCCATTCCTCGGTCGAGCGCTATATCGGCCCCGACGCCACCATCACCCTGGACTTCGCGCTGGCGCGCATGACCGGGGTGATCGAGAAGCTGGTGGTCTATCCCGGCCGGATGCAGCAGAACCTGGATGCCACCCGCGGCCTGGTCCACAGCCAGCGGGTGCTGCTGGCGCTGACCCAGGCCGGACTGTCGCGCGAGGACAGCTACCGGCTGGTGCAGAAGAACGCCATGCGCGCCTGGAACGGCGAGGCCGACCTGCTGACCCTGCTCAAGGCCGATCCGGACGTGTCCAAGGCCCTGGGCGAAGACAAGCTGAACGGCCTGTTCGACCTGGGCTATCACCTCAAGCAGGTGGACACGATCTTCGCGCGGGTGTTCGGAGCCTAGGCGGTCAGCGCCTTCACCGCCGCCGCCAGCTCCTCGTCCATCCGGGCGCGGATCGCCGCGTCGGGAAACCGGCCCGCATCCAGTTCGGCGCGCAGCTTGCGGAACACGTCTTCGTCGCCCGCCTCCTGGAAGTCGGCGGCGATCACGCCCAGCACGAAATCCTCGGCCGCGTCGCCCGACAGGCCCTTGGCGTCCGCCGCCCACAGGCCCAGCGCCCGGTTGCGCCGCGCCTCGATCCGGAACTTGAGGTCGGCGTCATGCGCCCATTTGGCTTCAAAGCCGCGGCGGCGTTCGTCGAAGGCGTCGGTCATGGCAAAGGCTCCGTTTTTTTGGAACCCGCCCATCAGAGCGGCAAAATGCGGCGGTATTGGGAGCGGCGGCTTGGCCTTAAGCCGTTGATTCCAAACAATCCTGTGGACGGGGAGCTGCCATGCGGGCAGCGGCGGCGCAAATCATTGCCCCCGGCCTCCGCCATCCCTAGATTGCGGCTTTAACGGGTAAGGAATACGCCCATGAAGCGCCGCCGCGTCATCTACGAAGGCAAGGCCAAGATCCTCTATGAAGGCACCGAGCCGGGCACCGTCATCCAGTATTTCAAGGATGACGCCACCGCCGGCAACGGCGCCAAGAAGGACACCATCGAGGGCAAGGGCGTCCTCAACAACCGCATCAGCGAATATCTGATGACCCAGCTTCAGGGCATCGGCGTGCCGACCCATTTCGTGCGCCGCCTCAACATGCGCGAGCAGCTGATCAAGGAAGTCGAGATCATTCCGCTGGAAGTGGTGGTGAGGAATGTCGCCGCCGGCTCGATGTCCAAGCGGCTGGGGATCGAGGAAGGCACCGCGCTGCCCCGCTCCATCATCGAATATTACTACAAGAATGACGGGCTGAACGATCCCTGGGTCAGCGAGGAGCATATCACCGCCTTCGGCTGGGCTTCGCCCCAAGACCTCGACGACATCGTCAACCTCACCATCCGGGTCAACGACTTCCTGTCGGGCCTGTTCCTGGGCGCCGGCATCAAGCTGGTGGACTTCAAGCTGGAATTCGGGCGGCTGTGGGAAAACGACTATATGCGCATCGTGCTGGCCGACGAGATCAGCCCGGACAATTGCCGGTTGTGGGATGTGAACAGCAACGAGAAGCTGGACAAGGACCGTTTCCGCCGCGACATGGGCGGGGTGGTCGAAGCCTATAGCGAAGTCGCGAAACGGCTGGGAATCATGCCCGAATCGGTGCAAGGCGAGAACAAGGGGCCGGTGCTGGTGCAGTGACGGTCTTCGGCCCTTCCCTTGAGGGAGGGCCGAAAATGTCGCGCGTTGCGTCAGCAGACGCGCGGGATTTTTCGGGGAGGGGTCGCGGGGCGCCGCTGTCCGCGACGTGACCCCCTCACCGAAACTTGCTGGCGCAAATTTCGACCCTCCCTCAAGGGGAGGGTGGAGGACTGAGTTGAAAGCCCGCGTCTTCATCACCCTGAAAAACGGCGTCCTGGACCCGCAAGGAAAAGCCATCGGCCATGCCCTGAACGGCCTGGGCTTCGGCTCGGTCGGCGAGGTGCGCCAGGGCAAGGTGATCGACCTGGACCTGTCGGACACCGACGCCGCCAAGGCCAAAGACGACCTCAAGGCGATGTGCGAAAAGCTGCTCGCCAACACGGTGATCGAGAAGTACGAGATCGAGCTGAAGGGGTGAGGTCACCCCAATTGTCATGGCCGCCCTTGAGGCGGCCATCCATGGATGGCCGGGTCAAGCCCGGCCATGACAGGAAGTGGTCATGAAATCCGCCGTCATCGTCTTTCCCGCCGCCAATTGCGATCGCGACGCCAAGGTCGCGCTCACGCGGATGACCGGCAAGGCGCCCGCAATGGTCTGGCACCAGGACAGCGAACTGCCCGATGTGGACCTGGTGGTGCTGCCGGGCGGGTTTTCCTATGGCGATTACCTGCGCTGCGGCGCCATGGCGTCGCAATCGGCGGTGATGAAAAGCGTCAAGGCCCATGCCGGCAAGGGCGGCATGGTGCTGGGCATCTGCAACGGCTTCCAGGTGCTGACCGAAAGCCATCTGCTGCCCGGCGCGCTGCTGCGCAATGCCGGGCTGAACTTCGTCTGCAAGCCGGTGGGGCTTGAGGTGCAGGAAACCCAGTCCGGCTTCACCCGCAAATACCAGAACGGCCAGCGCGTCACCTTCCCCGTCGCCCATGGCGAAGGCAGCTATTTCGCCGACGACGAAACCCTGGACCGGCTGGAAGGCGAGAACCGCGTCGCCTTCCGTTACGCCAAGGGCGAGAACCCCAACGGCAGCGCCCGCAACATCGCCGGCATCCTCAGCGAAAAGCGCAACGTGCTGGGCCTGATGCCCCATCCCGAACGCGTGGTCGATGGCGTGCTGGGCGGCACCGACGGCCGCGGCCTGTTCGAAAGCCTGATCGAAACGCTGACATGACCAAGATCACACCCGAAACCGTCCGCGAGCATGGGCTTTCGGATGCCGAGTATGACCGCATCCTCAAGCTGATGGGCCGCGAGCCGTCCTTTGTCGAGCTGGGCATCTTTTCCGTGATGTGGTCGGAGCATTGCTCCTACAAGTCCACCCGCGTCCACCTGAAGAAACTGCCCACCAAGGCGCCCTGGGTGATCCAGGGGCCGGGCGAGAATGCCGGGGTGATCGACATCGGCGACGGCGACGCCTGCATCTTCAAGATGGAGTCGCACAACCACCCGTCTTACATCGAGCCTTACCAGGGCGCGGCGACCGGGGTGGGCGGCATCATGCGCGATGTCTTCACCATGGGCGCGCGCCCCGTCGCCATGATGAACGCCCTGCGCTTCGGCGAGCCGGACCATCCCAGGACCCGGCACCTGGTCAACGGCGTGGTGCATGGCATCGGCGGCTATGGCAACTGCATGGGCGTGCCCACCGTGGGCGGCGAGGTGAATTTCCACCGCTCCTACAACGGCAACATCCTGGTCAACGCCATGTGCGTCGGCCTGGCGCGGCAGGACAAGATCTTCCTGTCGGCCGCCAGGGGCGCGGGCAATCCCGTCGTCTATATCGGCTCCAAGACCGGCCGCGACGGCATCCATGGCGCCACCATGGCCAGCGCGGAGTTCGAC
>Ga0153956_1003294_pt1 | contig 10557 bp, 11 predicted proteins | sample TSFL040MetaG_FD_104704 | JGI IMG/M metagenome (GOLD analysis project Ga0153956, IMG submission 104704) | Attine ant fungus gardens microbial communities from Florida, USA - TSFL040 MetaG | ecosystem: Host-associated > Fungi > Mycelium > Unclassified | place: USA: Florida, Wekiwa Springs...
AGAATACTTAATCCCTGATTTCGAAATAGAAACTCAAGCCAAAATTGCAAAAACACTCTCTGACATTGACCAAAAAATCGCAGTAAATAATGCAATAAATGATAATTTAGAAGCCCTCGCTAAAACAATTTATGACTATTGGTTTATTCAATTTGATTTTCCCGATAAAAATGGAATGCCATACAAAGCCAGTGGCGGAAAAATGGTGTGGAATGAAGTCCTGAAAAGAGAAATCCCGCTCGGTTGGGAAGCGAAAAGTTTGTATTCAATTGCAAACTTCGAAAATGGATTGGCTTGTCAGAAATACAGACCAATACAAGATGCCGCCAACTTTTTGCCTGTCATTAAAATCAAAGAAATGAATGATGGAATATCAATAAATACTGAAAGAGTGAGGATTGATATTCCTGAAAAAAATATAATTAACGATGGAGATATTTTATTTTCTTGGTCAGCAACTTTAGATGTAAAAATATGGACAGGGGGAAAAGGAGCATTAAATCAGCACATCTTCAAAGTCACTTCAAGTAAATTTCCACAATCATTCTATTTTTTTGAATTGAACAATTATCTCAAACATTTTAAGATGATGGCTGAATTAAGAAAAACAACAATGGGGCACATAACCATTGATCATTTAAAAACGAGTTTTATTGCAATTCCGGAAAACAATCTTATTCAGCAAATGAGTGGCATTATCGAGCCCATTTTGAAAAAATCAGTAGCCCTGAAAAAACAAAATCAACAACTTTCTGTTTTACGCGATTGGCTGTTGCCCATGCTAATGAACGGACAGGTTTCGGTGCGGTAAATTATCATTTAGCTTTTAGTTCAATCACATGTTAGTAATATAAATATGATTTTGATTCAATTAATTCAAGAGATAGGATCAAAAAAGAGAAAAATGCAACTAATTGTAGGGATAGATAGAATTTATGCATTAAATATGAATGATTGTGCACTCGCTTATGGAATAAATAAGTGTAAAAAGGTCAATTATTTACCTCGTTCAAAATATTATCGCCATTAATGTCGATAAGTATAATTTTCTCTTGTGTAAAAAGTAAAGAGTTGAATAATTATTCATCGGCAACAACGTTAAAATCGAGTTTATATTCGTTAATGGCGGACATTCTGTCAAATGCACCCTTAAGATAATATTTTTCATAAGAAACCTCTTTCCTTACACCTTTAATATTAGCCAGTGAATAATAATTAGAAGCACCTTCTTTGTTCTTCTCGCAAAATGTTATCTGATCCCTCCTGAATATTTCATTAGTAAGCAGCGATACATCATGTGAAGCAAAAATCAGTTGTGCGTTATTAGGATTGGTTTTGGAGTTGTTAAACACATTTATCAATGCTTTGGTAAGGAGAGGGTGTAGGCTTTTATCCAGCTCATCTATTATCAATATATCCCCATCGCGAAGTGCTTCGATAATCATTCCACCTATTGCTAATAACTTTTTCGTACCGGTAGATTCTTCTTCCATGTCGAACTCTATTTCACCTGTAAGCACCCCATTTTTATATACATTATGTTTCGCTCGCACTTGATATTTCCACTGTTCAAGAAATTTTCTTTTAATTTCTGCATCAATAGAATCCGGAAACTTAAAATCTTCTTCCTTGTTTTCCTTTACAGATATTCCATTAATACCAATATCGGCTACATGCAGCAGTTTGTTAATTCCTTCTTTTATATACGCATTTTCCGATTCTGTCATAAGGTTCGAAATGACTTGAATAAGCATATTATCATAGCCGGTATCATGTACAATATGTGTCGTTAATTGGTTTGCTAAAAATGTATAGGGGGCGATAAGTGCTTCGACCTTTTCTGTTCCTATTTTGGAAAGGAACAGTTGATTCGGATATAAACCGTCTTCAATTTTTTTATATGATAAAGGGAGTGTGTCGCCAATCTCTATCTGCTTTCCTTCTTCTCTTATAAATAACTTGGCTTTTTTTCTGCCGGGATAATAATATAAACTCTCATTCAGAATCTTTTTACGATCATACACAATACTGTACGAATAGCGCATTCCATTTTGAGCATAAAAATTTATTTCAAATGTTACAGGTTTATCCTTATAATCTGCATCCAACCTAAAAGGCTCATAAGCGCGAATAACATTATCTACTTTAAATTCGGAAGATTCATTTACAAGATATTGCAATGCTTTAAAAGCCAGCAACAAATTACTCTTGCCCGACCCGTTTCGCCCATAGATGACCATTGATTTCAACAGTTTGAAATCATTGCCGGTACAGATATTTTCGGCACGTTCCTTCACTTTGGCTACCGGCATCATAGAAAATACCTGCTTTTCCTTGATAGAGCGAAAGTTGGTTATGGAGAAGTCTATTAACATGTGTGCAAAATAAAGGATTATTCAACCGAAAAATGAAAAATAATTGCGAAATTAATTTGAATATTGTAATTTTGTTGTAATGTCATTATTTCATTTGAAGGATATTGACTGATAATTTTTTTAGTTTTTTACTAATTTTATTGTCATATATGTTTAAAAACTGTAATTTTGACGTATTGTTAAAGAGATTTAAACATTGGCGCAGAACTTGCCAGAATTTTTTAAAAGGAGAAAACTTCGGCCTTGTACACCGAAGTTTTCTGAAATGAGTGAAGGTGCTCATTTTCAATGATGATTTTTCAATCTGCCGCAAAAGTAGGGTTTTGTAATTTAAAAACAAAGCCCTGTTTTTGGGCTATAACTAAGGTAGCGCAAAAGCCTAGCCAATCATTCATTCCACTCCATTCTTCCGGCTATAACGTCATCTAATCCGCAAAATATTGATGACTAATTTTTAACTCCACTTAAAAAACAGGAGGATGGGAGACATAACAATTTCGATAAATCAGCTGGCTGATTTTATCAAAGCAACAGAAAATAAAAAGTTGCGCATTATTAAAGAGCAAAAGAAAGCTAACACTTTCAAAATCGCCTATTATCAATTGGCGAAGGGCAGTATCAAAAAGACGCTTGCCAATCAAGGCGTACGCGACCATGTAAATCGCGCAATGGATATTCTTATTAAAAAGAAGCCTGAAAAGAAGCGGCAAATCTCCGACAGGATTGTATCTCTGGAGGCACTTCAACGGTTTACATCGTACAGAGTACCCCGAATATTGTCATTGCCGGGGATCACATTTCTGAATCAGAAAGACTACAACAACCGTATGACAATAGAAGACGTGAACATTATTGTAGCGCCCGATCTTATTTATACAGTTTGTATAGACGGCAAAGAAATATTGGGCGGTATAAAATTGCACGTATCTAAATCCGGTGCATTTGATCTTCAGCAACAGCAGTTTATAGCTTCCGGCATATTTCAATATTTAAAGACTAATGTGGCGCAGGCCGATCAATCGGTAGATCCGGAATGGTGTATTTCGCTGGATATATTCGGTAACGGCTATGTACCTGTATCGCTTTCAAATGCAGATTTGATATTGCGCGATCCCGATATTTATAAAGAAATCAAATTGCTGTGGAATGCAGCATAACATAAGAAATAGAAACTTTTAACTTACAAAAATATTAATCTAAAAATATAAAACATGGCAAGATGTACAGCACCAATAAATGGTCATCGAACAGCAAGCGCAGCAGCAAATTGTCCTGCATGTGGCAGTCGTTATAATCGTGGTTACAATTCGTATTCTCCGTATTCCTCATCTTATTCTTCGTCCTTAAACAGTTCAGTTAGTCGTAGCAGCAGTAGCGGTAGAGCTAAAGCTCGTTGGTCACCAACAGGTTCTAACATTCTATATACGCCGGCAGAAATTCGAACTCTTACACCCGTACGTGAAAATGTAGAAAAACGTTCGACTTTGCCGGATTTACGTGATGTTTTTCTTTGTCACGCTTGGGATGATCGAAAAGATGCTGCTAAAGAACTGCATGATTTACTGGAATCGAAGGGAGTCTCTGTCTGGTTTAGTGAAAAAGACGTTTTGTTGGGTTCGTCCCTACTTCGCGAAATCGACAAAGGCTTAGCAAGGTCTCGTGTTGGTATCGTATTAGTTACTCCTGCTTTTCTAAAACGAATACAAGGAGAGGGAATCGCGGACAAAGAGCTTTCGGCCCTTTTGGCTCGCGACTTGCTTGTTCCTATTGTACACAATACAACTTTTGAAAATTTACGTGAGGTAAGCCCTTTGCTCGGCTCACGAAGTGGATTAAGTACTATGGAGGAATCAATGGGAGAGGTTGCTGCTAAGTTAGCTGAGTTAGTAACTCCATCGACAATGATTAATTGCAATTAATCATTGTCGATTAAATGAATGATTTTCCGTTTAAATAAAATATAGTAAACTTCTTTAGTTTAAATGCTTCGATCCACATGGATTTAAATGTTGGTTTGTCCGTAACCGCAAGATTAGAACAGTGTAGTACGAATATTGAAAATAAATTGATTGACAAAAATTCTAAAATTACAGTTATGAAAAATAAAATTAAAAGTATAATACTAGGAGTGGCCTTCGTGGAGTACGGGATGTTACTACTCTGAAATTATAGGACAAAAAACGAAGCATTGGCTAGGACAGAAGGTCAAGGGGAGGTTCGACTCCTCCCTGCTCCTCCAATTAAACATACAGAAATGAGAACAAAAAAATTTTATCGCATTTCAGAGAAAGATTTATTTAGTCAGATTATAATTTTAACAACCATGTTGTTTGCCTGCCTGCTTTTTTGAAAGATACTTTACTTTGCATCTTACAGAAAGGAGTGATTGTTTTATTTTATTTCGGTGGAACACCGCCCATTGAGAAAAATCTTTTCATCTACTCAAATAGACTAAAATGTTTAGTATTCATAAATTATTTTCTTTCGTTAAATTTTATTTCTCCCAGAAATTTATGCTTATCCGTCATTCTGTAAAGCAATTCAATTAACACTCTTTTTATCAAAAATGTATTTAAAAAATGTCTTGCTCTTTTAGATTCATGGTGTATAGCTCTATATGCCAAATCAAAGTATAGAAATTGGCTGATGTCAAAATCTGCAATATCATACAAAAGACTATGAGCATACTTATTTCTCAATGAATTCAAATGTTTGATGTCAAAGTACAACCAATCATCCAAATAGTTTTTAGCTTTTAAAATTTCTAATTTCAGATTAAATGTGAAGCCTCTATTATCCAAAATGAGATATGAATAAGGGAACTTTATTTCAATAATTTTATTTAAAAATACTTCTATAAATAGATGTCCCGTAATAACAATCGCCGAAGGCTCACGTAGCTGATATATTCTCCTTAAAAGTTCGGAACCTAATAACTCTTTCTTAGATGTCTTTAAATATTTCTTCCCTTCATCGATTGTTTTCTTGTTAATCAAATTTATTAAATCATTTTCACTATTGCATGTACCTAAATGCGCCAGCATCATATCATAACAAATATAATTTGTACTGTTCATTCTTCCTACATTTTCAATCGAAGGTGGTTTTGCTTTTAAGAATTTATCTTTTAACATCGCAATAAAATATTAGTTCAATTATCTATTGGAAAAACTATTATAAAGTTACTATCTATTTGAAACAGAAATTAACGCCTAATATTTTATTCGTCGATTTTTAGTTGAGAATTCGGAATTGCAAATTCCGAATAGCCAGTGAACTAACAATCATTTTGTATAAACAAAAAAATCAATCTCTGAATCACTCTTTTCTCTTTGGCACCTCGTGCGAAATATTATCTTGCACTTTGCCAGCTATTTTCTTGGCAACTTTTGCAGCTGCAATGATTTGTTTTATTTGTACATATTTTCATGTATTTTGAAAATTGTGAAAAAATCACAATTTGTACTTATCTTTGTACTATGTTTATAGACTTTCAATTTGGAAATTTTAGGTCGTTTAAAGATTTACAAAACTTCTCTATGCGCGCTGCGGCTAAGAGAAAAAACGATAGTGGTTTAGACGAAGAAAATATTTATTTGAATAATGATATTCGTATGTTAAAAACCAAGGCTATCTATGGTAGTAATGCTAGTGGCAAAAGTAATTTTGCTAAAGCTATCGGAGCATTCGCCGTCTTGGTTAAAAGATCAGTTGCACAAGAAAAATTGACAAAAGTTATATGGAGAGATAGGTTTGCTCTTATTAGCAATTCCAATGATTTGCCCATGACTTTCCAGTATATATTTTCCATAGGAAAAAATATTTTTAGATATGGCTTTCAAATTTTTAATGAAGATATATCTTCAGAATGGTTATTTGGCTCTGAAAGCAAAGATTTAGACATTGAAACACAGTATTTTTTCAGACAAAAGGCTGAATTAAAATTAAATGAAAAGTATTTTCCATCAAGTAGTTCCTATTTTGAATTCTTAAAAAGTAGAACGAATGAAATATTTAGATCTGATGCATTATTTCTTACCAGTGCTGCCATTAGCGGAAATGAAATTTCCGCGATTGTCAGAGATGCAATAAATCGAATATCAACAATAGATGGAACTGACTCTGACACAGGTCTCGGTCTGGCATTGCATATTCTTGATGAAGGTACAGAAGATGAGAAGAGTTCATTAAAAAAATTTGTAAAGGACGCAGACACTGGAATACTGGATATCAACCTAATTGATATGCCTTATTCCCCTGATAATGTAAAAAAATTGCCTCCTGAACTAAGTAATAATAAAAATGCGACATTGAAATCATTATCATCATTCCATTTAATATTTAATGAAAATAATAAACCTTTAAAAAAAACACATCAAGATGATTTTTATAGATGGGAATCTAAAGGAACAGTAAAATTATTAGGCTTGGCGGCTATTATATTAAGAACTCTAAAACATGGAGATCCTCTTGTAATAGATGAGTTTGATTCAAGTCTGCATCCAAATTTGACGTTGAAAATATTAAATATTTTTAATTCTGAAGTCACAAATCCGAATAATGCCCAGCTTATTGTAATAACGCACGATATAGGATTAATGAGAGGGGTAAAATTAAGAAGAGATCAAATTGCATTTGTTGATAAAGACCAATATGGAAAAAGTTCATTAAAAACATTAATTGAATACAAAAAAGTTCGTAAAGATGCTTCTTACGAAAAAGAATATTTAGATGGGACATATTCTGGGGTTCCTTATTTAGAAAAATTGGATTCTTCCATATTAGAATTCTTAAAATAAAAAAGGAATGGAACACAATAAGCCCAGTAAAAAAGATAGGGATTTTCAATATCTAATGAGTGTTGGTCTTTCTGGTATAAAAGGCCCTGCTTATAAAGTAGAAAGCATTGATATTAACAAAAAATTTCTGATTATATGCGAAGGTGAAAATACTGAACCTGAATATTTTAAGTCCTTTCCAGTTCCAACAAATATTGTTGAAATACATGGCGGAAAAAATTCTAAAAACTCATTAGTTGATTATGCAATAGGCTTAAAGAATAATAAAAAATATGCAGACCGTGAAATTTGGTGCGTATTTGATTATGATATTAAGCCAGATGAACAGGCAACTCAAATAAATGATTTTAATAGTTCTATTAAGAAAGCAGAAACAAATGGATTAAAAGTTGCTTGGTCAAATGATTGCTTTGAATTATGGTTTTTATTACACGACAGATATATAGACACCTGTATAACTCGTAATGAAATATATGATATTTTAAAAAAAGAATGGAAATTAAAATCTTTTGACAAAGAGGGAAAATCAATAGCTTTCTGTAAGAAACTCTACGAGAAGCATGGAGGTAATCAAAGCAAGATGCAAACATTTGCAATAGATTATGCAAAAAAATTGCATAATTTACATGGTAAAAATCAGTTTTTTTCAAAACACTGTCCTTGCACAACTGTTTATCAACTTGTTGAAGAATTAAACAAGTATCTTAAATTATAGCAAAAAGCCAACCTCTCGGTTGACCTTTTTATCTTATAAATCAATTCGCAATTATTATTTCTCATCTGCAATTAACTTTCCTTCGCCTTTTATTATCTTAATTATTTGCGTAAGATCAATTTCCAAAAATTCTGCGACAACAAAAAAACTTAATATACCAGCATTTCTTTTAGCATTTTCAATGTCGCTTATCTGCGTATGTTTTAAGCCAACCTCTTTAGCTAAGTCCCGTTGACTAATTCCTAAGCGCCCATGTTGTCGTTGAAAACCCAATGGTCCATTGTAAGATTCGCGTGCTTTTTTAAATAAAACAGCTATTTTATTCAATACATTTTGGCTCTTTCTACTATCTAACATGATGCTGATATTAATCAGCAACTAAAATGTAGCAATTTTTTTCAAATTTTTGTTCCAAAATATTGGTACAAAAAATAAAAACTTCTTATATTTGACTTAGAAATTAAAAACTTAACGAGCTCGCAAACAGAAAAGGTCGAAAATTTTCCAAGACACGAGCGTAAGTTTGCAATCCAACTTCCTTCGGGAGGAAGGGTTGCTTACTTATAGATATGTCTTAGGGCTTCGACCTCCCTCTGTTTGTATCTTTAGTAGCAGCCCGACCTTCCGATTTTTTTGTTACTAAAATAGAGCTCGCCAATTCATTTAATGAAAGCGAGTGCCAACCATATCATCCAAAGCTTATGTTGTAGCATACTTTATGTTATAAGGCATTTCTTTTTCCATCGTCATATCGCTTACCATCTTCTTTTTGCTTGCAAGCCAAAATCCCCCATATAACTTTTAGGCAGGCACGCGGGCGGTTGTAAAATATTTTAGTTACAATCGTTATTCTCTGCCGCCCGCCCATGTCTGCTGCGTTTCCACCCATTTAAAAATCTCTTTATCAAACAATAAATGAAATCGAGCGCAACACTCGTAATGGGCAAACTATGTCCGCGAGATTCTTACAGGCAAATAAAAACAATAAATAAACCACTGATAAAAAAGCTATTATGCTTACTTGGCGGAGTCTTGCTGTTATCGTATCTATCAGCACAAAAAATAAAACCATTATATATCGATGATTCCCTGCCCGATATTCCTTTCGGCAAGGTCATTAACTATAAAGATAGTTCGGCATCTTTAGCAAGCTTTAAGGGCAAGCTCATTCTCTTCGATTTTTGGTTTACGCATTGCAGTTTCTGTATAGAAGCCATGCCGAAGCTCGATTCGCTGCAAAAGCTTTATGCCAAAGCCTTGCAGGTCATCATGGTTACACAAGACCCTTTGGAAAAGGTAGTTCCCTTCATACGAAAATACGAACAGCAGCACCATGTAAAATGGACAATACCTATCGTTGTCGGCGACACTGTATTGCACCAATATTTCAGGCATTTCAGCGAGCCGCACTATGCGTGGCTTGCGCCGGAGAACAGGCTGGTAGCACAATCGTCCTTCTTCTTCCTCAACAAAGAAATCATGGAAGGCTATCTGAAACAATTGCCCGAAGAACTGGCAAGGACGGGCTACAGAATGGATTCACTCATCAAAAATTAATTACCCACTATGAAATGAGCCGAAGGCGAAACGAAGTTCACCAACGGTAATTCCATCTGGCAATTAAAGAACAATATAAATAAACAGATGAAAAAAAGTACAATAATAATTTTCTTCCTGTTGCTGGCAACACCCTGCTTATACGCACAAAGCCTGCGTGTGATTAAAGGTAAAGCGATCAGTAATGAAACGGGCAAACCGGTAAGTGGCGCAACCGTATATTCTTCAATTGCAAAAGCTTCTGTAATAAGCGACAGTGCAGGTCATTTCAACATAAGGGTTGCGAATATCGATACCTTATTTGTAAGCGTTGTGGGCTATGAAAGGCAAAGAACGAGCGTTACGGCTTCCACAAAAGACCTGCGGATACCATTAACACCCATAACGACAACCCTTGGGGATGTAACCATCAACACGGGCTACCAGCAGTTGAAACCCAATGAAGTAAACGGCTCGTATGTAGTGATCGATAACAAAATGCTCAACCAACAAACCGGCTTGAATATCCTTGACAGGCTGAACGGCGTTACCAGCAGCTTGCTTGTAAATGTGGGCAAGCAAAATAATAACCCACAGAACACCACAGGTATTACTATTCGCGGGTTAAGTACCATTAACGGGCCGCTTGACCCGCTGATTGTTGTCGATAATTTTATTTATGATGGCAATATTGCCAACATCAATCCCAACGATGTGGAAAGTGTTACCGTACTCAAAGATGCCGCCGCGGCAAGCATCTGGGGTGCACGCGCGGGCAATGGTGTGATTGTGATTACGACCAAAAAAGGAAAGTTCAACCAAAAGACACAGCTGGATTTTAATACCGACATCATTGTTACCGACAAGCCCAACCTGTATTACAACGCGCAAATATCTTCGGCGGATTATATAGACTTCGAGCAATTGTTGTTCAGCAAAGGTTATTATAATTCTCAATTCGCAAGCCATGCACATCCTGCCGTATCGCCCGCCGTTCAGGTGTTTAAAAACAGAAAGCTCGGCCTGATCTCTGCGGAAGATTCTGCCTCTGAAATAGATGCCATGAAACAAACAGATAACCGTAACCAATACACTAAATATTTTTACCGCAAAGGATTAACGCAACAATATG
>Ga0153956_1003295_pt1 | contig 10553 bp, 9 predicted proteins | sample TSFL040MetaG_FD_104704 | JGI IMG/M metagenome (GOLD analysis project Ga0153956, IMG submission 104704) | Attine ant fungus gardens microbial communities from Florida, USA - TSFL040 MetaG | ecosystem: Host-associated > Fungi > Mycelium > Unclassified | place: USA: Florida, Wekiwa Springs...
CATCCTGAGTGCAGCGGTCACCATGCTCGGCGTCAGCACGATCACGACCGGGTCGCCTCAGGCGTTCCTGCGTGACGTCGGCGGACTGATGAAACGCCGGTCGGGCATCCTGCGCGACCCTCGTATGGTCGCTCTGATCAGGCTGGCGGTCTCGGCGGCGGATGACGCCATGCTCGGTGCCGCGGGCGTGCCGCTTCCCGTGGCTCGGCTGCTCGACGATCGGCTCACAGGCCTGTTCGGGCTTCACGGCGCGGCCGCAACAGTCGTGGCAGGAGCATCGATGGTCGGCTCCTTCAGGGAGACGCCGGTGCACGTCGAGCGATCGGATGCGCTGCACACCGCCCCGCCTGCCGGCTATGAGGACCTCGCAAGGCGCATCCCGCCGACCCGCGCGAACGCTCCCCAGGTGCGCATCGAGCGGTATGCCGCTGCCGACGACGCCGGCGAGAGCAAGCCGGTCTTCCTGGTCTACGTGGGCGGCACCGTCGACACGAGCACGGTAGCGGATGACGAGCCGTTCGACCTCACGAGCGACCTGACCGGCGTCGCGGGACTCGGCTCCGGCTCGCTCAGGGTGACCGAGTCGGCCATGCAGCAGGCGGGAGTACGGCACGGCGACACGGTGATCCCCGTCGGGTATTCGCAGGGCGGCATCGTGGCGACGAGCATCGCCACCTCGGGGCGGTACGACGTGCCGACGCTCGTCACGTTCGGCTCGCCGACGGGTGGCGTCGACGTGCCGACATCCACCGCCGACGTCGCCGTGGAGCACACCGACGACCTCGTGCCGGCCCTCGGCGGAATACCCCGCGAGTTCGGCAACGGTGGAGGCGACCGCGTCATCGTCACCAGGCAGACCTACGACGGGGAGATCCCGGAGGGGTCGTCCCCCTCCGACGCTCATCGCCTGAGCGAATACGCCACCACCGCTCGGCGCATGGATGCCTCAACCGACCCACGGCTCGTGTCGGCGCTCGCCGCGTTGCCGGTCGGGGTCGACGCCGAGGCCGGCCTCTACCGGGGCATCCGTGACGGGGCGGACGCCGTCAGCGCCGGGTGACGGGCCGGAAGATCAGGCCGAGCAGCCAACCGACGATGGCCAGGATGAGGGCGGCCCAGACGCCGTTCCAGAACCCGTCGATGTGCAGGCCGAAGCCCATCAGGTCGCTGATCCACGCGACGAGGAAGAGCAGCAGCGCGTTCACGATGAGCGAGATGAGGCCGAGCGTGAGCACATAGAGCGGGAACGCGACGATGCGGATCACGGTGCCGACGATGCCGTTCACCAGGCCGAAGATCAGCGCGATCAGCAGATAGGTGAGGATCAGCGGCCACTCGCCGCCGTTCGGGTCGTACGACGTCACAGTCACGCCACTGACGATCAGCGTGGTCAGCCAGAGGGCGAAAGCGTTGATGATCAGCTTCAGCAGGAACCGCATGTCGCCAAGTCTGTCAGCCCTCCTTTCCCCTGCATAGGGTCTTTCGACGTGGCGGCGGGTGCGGTCCGCGCTGCCTCGCCCACCTCCCGCGGCAAAGCGAACGCGTAAGTTAGCGGTGTGGATCTGCAGAACGTCGACAAGGTGCGTCTGCGCCCGGAGATCGCCGCCCTGAACGCCTACGCGCAGGGTCGGGTTCCGGGCGACAGCGGCTTCAAGCTGTCGAGCAATGAGAACCCCTTCCGCCCGCTTCCCGGGGTGCTGGATGCCGTCGCGGCGTCCGACGCGCTGAATCGGTATCCGGATGGCGCCGCTCTCGCCCTTCGCGATCGCCTCGCCGAGCGGTTCGGCGTCGGCACGGCCGAGGTTCACCTGGGCGCCGGATCCGTCGCGCTGATCTCCCAGTTCATCAACGCCGCGGCCGGCCCGGGAGACGAGGTTCTGTACGCGTGGCGGTCGTTCGAGGCGTATCCCGGTCTCGTCGTCGTGTCCGGGGCATCCAGTGTGACCGTGCCGCTGCTGCCGGATGCTCGCCACGACCTCGACGCGATGGCCGCCGCGATCACCGATCGCACCCGCGTCGTGATCGTCTGCACGCCGAACAACCCCACGGGCCCGATCGTGACCGCGACGGAGTTCGAGCGGTTCATGGAATCGGTTCCCGCCGACCGCCTCGTGCTGCTCGACGAGGCATACGGCGAGTTCGTCACCGATCCGGCCCGGGTCGACGGACGCACACTCGTCGGCCGCTACCCCAACCTCGTCGTGCTCCGAACGTTCTCGAAGGCATACGGCCTCGCCGGCCTGCGCATCGGCTATGCGGTCGGTCCCGAGCGTCTTCTCAATGCGGCGAGGGCGGCCGCCATCCCGATGAGCGTCACCGACACCGCTCAGGCGGCCGCACTGGCGTCCCTCGATCGGGAGGATGAGCTGCTGACCCGTGTCGCCGAGATCGTCACCCGCCGCGAAGCACTCCGCGACGAGCTGATCGACCAGGGCTGGGACGTTCCGGAATCGCAGGCCAACTTCCTCTGGCTGCCAACGGGAGAGGCCACCGCCGCGGCCGCAGACGCGTTCTTCGATGCTGGTCTGGCCGTGCGCGCGTTCCCGCCGGAGGGCATCCGGATCAGCGTCGGAGAGGCCGAATCTGTCGAGTCGGTTCTAAAGATCACGAAAGAGCTTGTCGGCACCCTACGGAAGGGCGCTCAAACCGAGCAGCTAGGTTAGTGGGGATGTCTGCCACGAACGACCGCACCGCCTCGTCGCCTGGACTCTCGGCGGCGACGGTGCAAGTGCTCACCGAAGAAGGACGCTTCGAGCCGACGAATGCGGCGGAAGAGTACCTGCCGTACCTCGAATCGCTGACCGACGACGACTTCCTCCGCTTCTACCGCGACATGCTCATGGTGCGCCGGTTCGACACCGAGGCGACCAACCTGCAGCGCCAGGGGCAGCTCGCCCTGTGGCCGCCGAGCAGTGGGCAGGAGGCCGCACAGGTCGGATCGGCCCGGGCCGCCAAGCCGCAGGACACGATCTTCCCGTCGTATCGGGAGCACGGCGTCGCGATGATCCGGGGCGTCGATCCCGTCGACATCGTGCGCGTCATGCGAGGCGTGACCAACAGCGGCTGGGATCCGACCGATCCGAAGAACGGCAACGTTCGCGTCTACACCCTGGTGCTCGGCACGCAGGCGCTGCACGCGACGGGCTACGCCATGGGCGTGCGGTTCGACGGCAAGATCGGCACGGATGACCCGCAGTCCGACGAAGCCGTGATCGTCTACTTCGGCGACGGCGCAAGCTCGGAGGGCGACGTCAGCGAGGCCTTCGTCTTCGCGAGCAGCTACCAGACCCCACAGGTGTTCTTCCTGCAGAACAACCAGTGGGCCATCTCGGTGCCCGTCAAGACGCAGTCCCGCACTCCCCTTTACCTCCGGTCGAGCGGATTCGGCATCCCCGGCGTGCAGATCGACGGCAACGACGTGCTGGCGAGCTTCGCCGTCACGGCGAAGCAGCTCGACGAGGCGCGCGGCGGCCACGGTCCGAGCCTCATCGAGGCGGTGACCTACCGCATGGGTGCTCACACCACGAGCGACGACCCCTCGCGCTACCGCACGTCCGATGAGGACGAACACTGGCGCGGCCGCGATCCGATCGCCCGCATGCGAACGTTCCTGGTCGACAGGGGTGTCGGTGGCGAGTGGTTCGACGCCGTTGACGAGGAGGCCGCGGATTATGCGGCAGACGTGCGCCGCCGCACGCTCGAGCTGGTCTCGCCGGCCACCGAGGTGATCTTCGACCACGTGTACTCGGAGCCGCACGCCGGAATGGCCGAGCAGCGCGCCTGGCTCGAGCGATACGAGCGCTCGTTCGAGGCGGACGTCTCCGTCGCCGGGCAGACCCCCACCCAGGGAGGAGTGGCATGACCGACGTGACGACCGCGCAGGCCGTGGCACCGACATCCGACCCCGCCTCGCAGCGCTCGCCGTTCCGCACGGGTACCGAGAGCCTCCCGATGGCGAAGGCGCTGAATGCCGGGCTGCGTCAGGCGCTCGCCGATGACGACCACGTGCTCCTCATGGGCGAGGACATCGGACCGCTCGGCGGAGTGTTCCGCATCACGGAGGGGCTGCAGGCCGAGTTCGGCGAGCACCGCGTGATGGACACTCCGCTCGCGGAGTCCGGCATCGTCGGCACGGCGATCGGGCTCGCGATGCGCGGATACCGACCCGTCTGCGAGATCCAGTTCGACGGATTCGTCTTCCCCGCGTTCGACCAGATCACTACTCAGCTGGCCAAGATCACCGCCAGACATGAGGGCGCGTTGCGCATGCCCGTGGTCATCCGCATTCCCTACGGCGGCCACATCGGGGCCGTCGAGCACCACCAGGAGAGTCCGGAGGCGTACTTCGCGCACACTCCCGGTCTGCGCGTGGTGAGTCCTTCGACGCCGAACGATGCTTACTGGATGATCCAGGAGGCCATCAGCTCCGACGACCCCGTCGTGTTCCTTGAGCCGAAGGGCCGTTACTGGCCCAAGGGCGAGGTGGACTTCGACGAGAGTGCCGTGCCGCTGCACGCCAGTCGAGTCGTGCGCACCGGAACCGACGTGACCGTCGTCGGCCACGGCGCGATGGTGAGCGTGCTGCTGCGCGCGGCCGAGATCGCCCAGGACGAGGGAACCAGCGTCGAGGTCGTCGATCTGCGGTCGCTGTCGCCGATCGACTTCGGTCCGCTGCTCGCCTCCGTGCGCAAGACCGGCCGGCTGGTCGTCGCACAGGAGGCGCAGGGCTTCGCCAGCCTCGGCAGCGAGGTCGCAGCGACCGTCGCAGAGAAGGCGTTCTACTCGCTCCAGGCCCCCGTGCTGCGGGTCTCCGGGTTCGACACGCCGTTCCCGCCCGCCAAGCTCGAAGACCTCTACCTGCCAGACGCCGACCGGGTGCTCGAGGCCGTCGACCGCGCGCTGGCGTACTGACGGACATCCCGATCCACAGCTCGTCACGTTTTCCGTAAGCCCTCAAGGAGTGTCATGAGTGAGTCCGAGTTCCTGCTGCCGGATGTCGGCGAGGGCTTGACCGAGGCAGAGATCGTCTCGTGGAAGGTCGGACCGGGCGACACGGTGCACCTCAACGACGTGCTCTGCGAGATCGAGACCGCGAAATCGCTGGTCGAGCTGCCGTCGCCGTTCGAGGGTGTCGTCGACCGGATCCTGGTGAACGAGGGCGACACGGTCGAGGTCGGCAGCCCCATCATCGTCGTCGGCGCGGGCCCCTCCGGCGGGGTGCCGGCAGGTGGCGAGGGCTTCGACAACGTCATCGAGGTCGACGAGACCCCGGCGCACGGTGGCCCAACGGATGACGGCGGCTATGCCGGCTCGTCGGAAGGCCGTGCGCGGGATGACGCTGCGGAGCAGTTTGCGGACGCTGAGGCATCCGCTCTCGTCGAGCGCGAGGGTGACGAGCCCAAGCCGGGCGCCGTGCTCGTGGGCTACGGGTCCGCGGGCCACGGTGCGAGCCGCAGGCAGGGTCGCAACCGTGCGGCCCAGGCGGGCAGGCACGTGCCGTCGGGAGTCGACCTGCTGCCCGCCGCGAAGGCGGTGCCGGTGATCGCGAAGCCGCCGATCCGCAAGCTCGCCAAAGACCTCGGTGTCGACCTCGACCAGGTGACCGGCACCGGTCTGGCCGGCGAGATCACCCGTGACGACGTCGTGCGTCAGGCCAGCCAGGCGAGCGTGTTCCGCAACATCGAGACGCCGGCATGGGCGGATGAGCGCGAGGAGCGCATCCCTGTGAAGGGTGTGCGCAAGGCCATCGCCACGGCGATGAGCACCAGCGCGTTCACCGCGCCGCACGTCGGCCTGTTCGTCGATGTCGACGCGACCCGAACCATGGAGTACGTCAAACGGCTCAAGGCGTCGACGGACTTCGCGGGCGTCAAGGTCTCGCCGCTGCTCATCATGGCGAAGGCGATCACCTGGGCCGTGCGCCGCAACCCCACGGTGAACTCGACCTGGACCGACGAAGAGATCATCGTGCGCCACTACGTGAACCTCGGCGTCGCCGCGGCCACGCCGCGCGGGCTCATCGTGCCCAACGTGAAAGAGGCGCAGGCGATGAGCATGCTCGAGCTCGCCACCGCGCTCGAGCAGCTCACGATCACGGCGCGCGACGGCAAGACCCAGCCGGCCGACATGGCTGGCGGCACCATCACGGTCACCAACATCGGCGTGTTCGGCATGGATACCGGAACCCCCATCCTCAACCCGGGCGAAGTCGCCATCGTCGCCCTCGGCACGATCAAGCAGAAGCCCTGGGTGGTCGACGGCGAAGTGCGACCGCGATTCGTCACGACGCTCGGGGCATCCTTCGACCACCGCGTCGTCGACGGGGATGTCGCCAGTCGCTTCCTCGCCGACGTCGCAGCCATCCTCGAGGAGCCCGCGCTGCTGCTGGATTAGCGCGCCGGTCCCCGCCCGGCGCGCCGCGGTTGGCCGGGCGCGCGGTTGCGATCGATTCGGCGTACACGCCGCCGAATCGGCGAGCGTGTCGCGCTCCCGACACGGTCGGGTCGCCCAGCGGTGTGGTCGGGGCAACGTTTCGCGCTACCGCGGGTTGAGGAGCGCGCCGTAGGTGCGTGTGGCGGTGTGGTCGGGACGGTGTTTCGCCCTGTCGCGGGTTGAGGAGCGCGCCGTAGGCGCGCGTCTCGAAACCCTGCCCGTTCCCGACGTGGCCGGGTCGCTCGGTGTTTCGCCCTGTCGCGGGTTGAGGAGCACGCCGCAGGCGCGCGTCTCGAAACCCTGCCCGTATGCCTTCCCGTCGACCCGATCACGGATCGGTGCGAAGGCGCGCGATGACGGCCTCGTAGTGAGAGTCGAAGAGGCCCACGAGGTCGAGCCGTCGGTCGGCGATCCACTGGAGCTCCAGCCCGTCCATGACGGCGTAGAGACAGCGCGCCTCGAACTCGCGCTCGGCCGGGGACAGGTCCCTGATGCGACCTTCCTCAGCGGCCGCTGACAGCTGCTTGTCCGTCTGGGCCATCAACGTGTCGTACCGGGTCGTGACCCAGTACCTGGCGGGATGACCCGGATCGCTCGCCTCGGTGCAGATGGTCAGGAACAGCTCGATGAACCCCGGGCTCTCCACATGTCGCGCCATGGCGAGGAGAAGCGATTCCCACGCTTCGACCGCTGAGTCGCGCCCCGACGACGGGATCGCCCTGTTGGCGTCATCCCATCGATCGAGCACGGCCAGGAGCAGGCCCTCCTTGCTGCCGAAATGGCGAAGGATGGCCGCGCCCGTGACGCCGACGTTCCCCGCGATCTCCCGCAGCGACGCCCCGACGTAACCGTGTGTGGCGAATGCCGTCGTCGCCTCGTCCAGAATCCGGCGCCGGCGTTCGACACCCGACCGATACGGCCCCCTCTTCAGCTCTACGTCGAGATCGGATGAGATCGGCGGCATCGGCAGCGGACGGGAAGCAGGCGGCGGAGGCTGCATGGCGATGTCGACGCCCCAGCCGCGCAGTACGAGGGTGAGCGCGGCGGCGAAGAGCCCGACGAGGTCGAGGTCGGGCCGCACGATCCACTGCAGCTCGAGGCCGTCCATCAGCGCGAAGAGTCGTCTCACTTCCGCTTCACGCCGACGCGGGGGCATGGCGTCCGCCTCGCCGCGCTCGGCGGCCAGTCGTAAGTGCTCACTCGCTTGGGCGACGATCAGCTCGTAGCGCTGCCGCGCCCAGTCATGGGCGGGATGCTCGGAGGTGCTCGCCTCGGCGCAGATGGTCAGAAACAGCTCGATCAGGCCCGGATGGCCTACGTGATACCGCATCAACGGGACCAGGCCGAGAAAGAACCCGAGCCCGTCACCGACTCCCGCGTCGTCGACCGCAACGCGCGTCGATTCCTGCCACTGATCGAGCACAGCGATGAGCAGCTGCTCCTTGTCATTGAAGTGACGGTTCAGAGCCCCGGGGGTCACGCCCACTTCGCGGGCGATCTCGCGTAACGATGCACCGGCGTAGCCGCGACGCGCGAACAGCGTGCTCGAGGCCTCGAGTATCTGCTGCCGTGTCTGCACGCCGTTGCGATACGGACCCCTCGAGGTGGGAGCCCGTTCCGGCGCACGTGTTCCTGAAGCCATCGACCCGATCTTGGCACGCGAACCACCCGAACACTTGCGCAACTGTCTTCACGTGTTTACTATTGGCGAATTGTAAACCGATGAAGACAATTCATCGGCACTCGAGGGCGAGGAGCGTGCATGGCAGATCGAAACAGGATCGGGGTCGGCATCCTCGGCGCCGGTCCGGTCACCCAAGCCATCCATCTCCCCACGCTCGTGCGCCTCAGCGACACCTTCCGCGTTGTGCGGATCATGGATGTCGACGCCTCGGTCGCCCAGGCCGTCGCCGCACGAGTCAGCGCCGACTGGACGACCGACCAGGCCGAGCTCCTCGACGACCCGGCCGTCGAGGTCGTCGCGATCTGTTCGCCCCACGCCTTCCACGCGGACCAGGTCATTGCAGCGTGTCGTGCCGGCAAGAAGGCCGTGCTGTGCGAGAAGCCATTCGCCGTCTCCGCCGAGGAGGCCGCTCGCATCGCGGAGGTCTCCGAGCAGACCGGAGTGCCCGTCGTGGTCGGGGCGATGCACGCGTACGACGCGGGATGGATCGCCGCGATGAAGAACAGCGAGGCTCTCGCGCCTCACACGGTGCGCTCGTCGATCGTGCTGCCGCCGAACTCTCGGTTCGAGGATTTCGCCACCGAGGTGGTGACCCGCCCGGCGCCGTTCGCCCTCGACCTCGACGATCCGGATGCTGTTGCACGTGTCGTCTCCGGCGGCATCCTCGGGCTGGCCATCCACGACTTGCCCCTGATCAGGCAGCTGGTCAACCGGGTGGGTTCGACGCTACCGGCCGACGTGACGGTGCTCAGGTCCGAGACGGTGTCTCCGTTCGGCTACCTCGTCATCCTCGAGGTCGGCGGCGTGGTCGTCGAGCTGCACGGGGTGATGAGCGAGAACTGGGCACCGAGCTGGCATCTGACCGCGTTCGACGACGTCTCGGCGCTCGACGTCGAGTTCACGCCGTCGTACGTGCAGGCCGGGTCTTCGACCGCGACCTTCGCGCAGGAGGGGCGCACGACGATCTACACCCCGACCGATGACAACGGCTACGAGCAGGAGTGGATCGAGATCGGTCGAGTCGCCCTCGGTGCGGCACCGCTCATTCCGGCAAGCGTTCTGATCGATGATCTGGCATTCGCCCTCGACATCGCCGACAAGGCGTCGACCGCGGCTCGCACCGCCGTAGCCGAAAGGACGGCAGCATGAATCGCCCACTCACCGTCGGTCTGGCGGAACTCACGGATGACGCGCATCGCATCGACGTCACGCTCGCGTCGTTGCCCATCTCCTTCGCGAGTGTCGACGTCGCTGACACGGTCGATGTCGCCATCATCGACGGCAACGAGGGGTGGCCCGCGCGAGTGGAGGACGCCTTCGCGGAAGGTGCGCGCGTCGTCGTCCTCATCGAGCCGGCATCCGGTGAATCGATCGGGCATAGCCCCGGACCGGTCATCGTCGATCGCGTCTACGCGGGCAACCCCGCGGTTGCGGCCCTGTCAGGTGTGCTTGCCGACTTCTCCCCATCGGCCCTTCTCGAGATCCGAGCGACGGTGGCAACGGGCGCGGAGATGCGGTCTCGTCTTTGCGGTCTACTCGCCCTGTCGCGAGCGTCGACGAATGAGGAGCTCGTCGACGCCGAGGTCGTCGCACACAGCCTGGGCGGGCTTGTGATCAGGGCGCGCCAGGCGAACGGCCGGCCCGTGCTCCTCACCATCACCGTGACCGATGCGGTGCCGGAGGCGGTCTCGTTGCGGGTGATAGGCACCGCCGCGGCGGTGGAGGCGACGATTCCCGCCGCGAACGCAGCGAGGCCCGCCCTCGTAACGGTCTCCGACGGTCACGGCAGGCGTCAACTCCCCACTCTCTACGAGACCTCACACCGCGCCGCACTTCGCCGGGCCCGAGACATCGTTCGCAGCGGCGCGGGAGGCGACGATCTGAAAGCCGTCGGCGCAGACGGCGCCTTGGCCGGCCGGCTCATGAACAGCACCGCGACCGCATAACTGAATAGAGCATCACACCACAGCATTCCGCCCGGCGGTCCTCAGCGATCGCCGCATACCAAGGAGCAACTGCAATGACGCATGACTCAGCTTTTAGCGCTTCGTTCACACGACGCGGATTCCTCGGCCTTGCCGGCGGTATGGCCGCCGTCACTGCCTTGGCGGCGTGTTCATCGGGTGGCGGTGGCGGTGGCGGCGCAAGTTCGATCAAGTTCTGGGACATGCCGTGGGGCGCCCAGTCGTACAACGACCTCGCGAAGAAGCTCACGTTGGAATACAAACCCACCGGGGGGAATCTCCCTGCCGGCTACCAGGTGATCCAGTGGGCGAACTTCACCCAGACCTTCTCCTCGGCGGTCGCGTCGAACACAGGTCCGGCCGTTTCAACCGGCGGAGGATTCCAAGCCTTCCAGTTCGCGGATCAAGGCGCGATCGCCTATGCCGACGACCTGCTCGATTCCTTGAAGAAGGACGGAATCTACGACGACTTC
>Ga0153956_1003296_pt1 | contig 10550 bp, 10 predicted proteins | sample TSFL040MetaG_FD_104704 | JGI IMG/M metagenome (GOLD analysis project Ga0153956, IMG submission 104704) | Attine ant fungus gardens microbial communities from Florida, USA - TSFL040 MetaG | ecosystem: Host-associated > Fungi > Mycelium > Unclassified | place: USA: Florida, Wekiwa Springs...
CGTTCGACCCGCATGGGCGGCCCGAACAAGCTCCTGGCCGAACTGAACGGCAAGAGGCTGGTGCGAATTGTTTCGGAGCAGGCGCTCGCATCGAAAGCGTCGTCCGTCATCGTCGTGACCGGGCACCAGCGCGCGGACGTTGAAGCCGCTCTGGCCGGTCTCAATGTCAAGTTCGTCCATAATCCTGATTTCGCGGCAGGCCTCGCCACGTCGGTGAAGACAGGCATCGCGGCTGTTCCGGAAGCGGCCAACGGCGCGATCGTATGCCTTGGCGATATGCCGCTGATCGATGCCAGGCTGATTGATCGGCTTGTCGATGCTTTCTCGCCGGAGCGCGGCTCGCTGATCGCAGTGCCGGTTGCGGAAGGCCGCCGGGGCAATCCCGTGTTGTGGTCGCGCCGCTTCTTCCCGGAATTGATGGCGCTGGATGGCGATGTCGGCGCCCGGCACCTGATCGCGCGGCATATGGAGGCCGTCACCGAGGTGGAGGTGCTCGGCAACAGCGCCTTTCTCGACATCGATACGCCCGAAATGCTGAGCAACGCCCGCAAAGGCAACATGCGCGTGGTCAGCAACTCCTGACGCCGGCGGTATTTTTCGTTTCCTTCCCGTTCACCAAGTTGAAACGCCCTCCCGCTTATGGTGCGCCCGATAACCTCGGGGGAGGGGATTTTGCTCGAACGTACCGTTGTGCGTCTTCGCACGTTTTTTGTTTTTGCCTTGTTTTCTGCTTTTGCCGTCCAACTTGCTGCCACGCCGTCTCTCGCGGCCGGCGCGCTCGCCATCGGCAAGTGCGGCGCATACGGCCAGGCCTTCGATTATCCGGCGGAGCAGGGCGCGCGCGCCGCGGCGCTCAAGCAGTGCAAGGGTGGCGGCTGCAGCGCCGTCACGATGAAGCGCGCCTGTGCCGCGCTGTCGCTCGATATGGCCAAGCCCTGCGGCGCGCATGGCTATGCAGTCGCGCCGCGCATTTCGACCGCGCTCAATGAAGCGACCAGAAAGTGCTACGCGTTCGGCGGCAAGGAGTGCGTGATCCGCGCCTGGGCCTGCGACGCGCGCGGCTGATCACGTCAATCTGGTAAGAAATATAACGAATTCAATTTGTTAGGCGCCATCTGGCGAAGCGGCATCTTTTGCCATTGAAAATGACTGACCGGTCAGTCATGATGGGCTATGGCAAAACTTCCGCTCATCGACATTCGCCCGGCCGTTAAATCCAGCCGCTCCCGGAAGACGACGCCAAGTCGTGCGTCCGCCGCACGCCCCACCAAGCGCGCGATCGGCGCCACCGAGCGCCGCGCGGCCATCGTGGCGGCCGGTCTTGATGAATTCACCGCCAAGGGATTCGCGGCGACGCGCCTCGACGATGTGGCGAAACGTGCCGGTGTCGCCAAGGGCACGATCTATCTGCACTTCAAGGACAAGGAAGCGCTGTTTCAGGAACTGGTGCGCACGGCGCTGGGCCCGCTGGTCCTGAGAGTCTCAAATCCTCCGATCGGCGAGGGAGCAGCTTCGGCGCGCGCGCTGATGGAAGGCTTGGCGGACATGTTCGTGCGCGAGGTGATCGGCACCAGGCGCGGCGACATCCTGCGCCTGATCATTTCAGAAGGCGGGCGTTTTCCGGTGCTTTCGGACTTCTACTACAACGAAGTCATTGCCTACGGCATCGCCGGAATGCGCAAGCTGATCGACTACGGCGTGGCGCGCGGCGAAATCCGCAATCCCCGTGTGGCCGAATTTCCGCAACTGATCGCTGCGCCGCTCGTTGTCGCGGTGATCTGGCAGGGGCTGTTCGCCAGGCACCAGCCGCTCGATTTTGCGGAGATGCTGCGGGTTCATCTCGATCTGATTTTCAATGAAGGGAAAGCGGCATGATTGCGTCGCGCAGGATGCGGGTTCTCTCCCTGGCGTTGCTGGCATTCGGCTTGACCGGATGCGGCGAAACCAAAAATCCCGGCTTTCAGGGCTGGGTGGAAGCCGACATGATCTTTGTCAGCCCGGATGAGCAGGGGCGCGTGGTCAAGCTCAATGTCCGCGAGGGCGACAAGGTTGAGGTCGGCATGCCGCTCTACGCGGTGGACGACGACTTGCAGCAGGCGAGCCTGAACCAGAGCAACGCCACGCTGGCGAATGCACAGCAGGCCTATGATCGCGCGGCGTCCCTGAGCAAGACCGGCTCCGGCACGCAGGCCAGTCTCGATTCCGCGCTGGCGGCGCTGCGCGTTGCCGAAGCGCAGGTGAACACCTCGCAGACGCGGCTGGCGCGGCGCCGCATGAACGCACCGATCTCTGGCACCATCCAGCAGATTTATTTCCGCGAAGGCGAGACCGTGCCGGCGCAGAAGCCGGTGATCTCGATCCTGCCGCCCGGCAACATGAAGGTGCGTTTCTTCGTGCCTGAGCCGGAACTGCCGAGGCTCAAGGTCGGCGAGGATGTTCGCGTGACCTGCGACGGCTGCGCGAACGACCTGACGGCGAAAATCTATTTCATTGCGACGACTGCCGAATACACGCCGCCGGTGATCTACAGCCTCGATGAGCGCTCGAAACTGGTCTATCTGATCCAGGCGCGGCCCAACAAGCCGGACAGCCTGCGCGTGGGGCAGCCGGTCAGTATCCTGGTCGATGGACAGAAGCCGTGAGCGATACCACCGCCGCTTCCGACATTGCGATCGACGTCCACGGCCTGTCGAAGTCGTTCGGCGGCCGGGAAGTGGTGCACGACCTGTCGATGCAGGTGAAGCGCGGCATGATCTACGGCTTTCTCGGCCCCAACGGCTCCGGCAAGACCACGACCATCCGCATGCTGTGCGGCCTGCTGACGCCGGATAGCGGCGAGGGGACATGCCTCGGCTACGACATCCGCCGCGATGCCGACAAGATCAAAAACCTTGTCGGTTACATGACCCAGCGCTTCAGTCTCTATCAGGATCTGTCGGTGCGCGAGAATCTGGAATTCGTCGCGCGGCTCTACGGCATGAAAGACCCGCGCGGCGCGGCGCGCGACATGGTTGCGCGCCTCGGCCTGACCGGGCGTGAGGAGCAGCTTGCGGGCGAACTGTCCGGCGGCTGGAAGCAGCGCCTTGCGCTCGGCGCCTGCACGCTGCCCAATCCGCAACTGCTGCTGCTCGACGAGCCGACCGCCGGTGTCGATCCCAAGGCGCGGCGCGAGTTCTGGAACGAGATTCACGCGCTCGCCGCCGAAGGGCTCACGGTGCTGGTCTCGACGCATTACATGGACGAAGCCGAGCGCTGCCATGAGATTGCTTATATCGCCTACGGCAATCTGCTGGCCCACGGCACCGTCGCGGAGGTGATCGCAAAGTCCGCGTTGACCACCTACACGGTGACCGGCGAGGGACTGAACAAGCTTACCACGGAACTGACCGGCAAGCCCGGGATCGACATGGTCGCGCCGTTCGGCGCAAGCCTGCATGTTTCGGGACGCGACGAAGCCGCGCTGGATGCGGCCATTGCGCCGTATCGATCGGACCACGGCGTGGTCTGGCACAAATCCGAACCGTCGCTCGAAGATGTCTTCATCGATCTCATGAGCCGCTCGAAGGATAATTTCCAATGAGCGGCAATCAGACCACCAACGGCGGCCTGCGCGGGTTCTGGCGACGCACCTACGCGATGCTGGTCAAGGAATTCCTGCAACTGCGCCGCGACCGCGTCTCGTTCGCGATGATCGTGATGCTGCCGATCATGCAGCTTCTGCTGTTCGGCTATGCGATCAACACCACGCCGCGCAATCTGCCGACGGCGGTTCTGCTGCAGGAAGACAGCGATCTCGGCCGTTCGATCCTCAAGGCGCTGCAGAACACCGCGTATTTCCGCTTCACCCGCGAAGTGCATAGCGTCGAGGAGTTCGACGCCTTGCTGGAGTCCGGGCAGGTTCTGTTCGGGGTCGAAATTCCGCGCGGCTTCGAGCGCGGTGTGCGGCGGGGCGACAAGCCGGCGTTGCTCGTGGCCGCCGATGCGACCGATCCGGTGGCCGCGGGATCGGCATTGGGTGCGCTTGGCCAGTTGATGCAGAGCGCGCTGCGGCACGATCTTCAGGTCGGCAACCGGCCGGAGATGCCGTTCGAGATCCGCACTCATGCCCGCTACAATCCGGCGGCGGAATCGCGGCTCAACATCGTGCCGGGTCTGGTCGGGACGATCCTGACCATGACCATGCTGATCTTCACCGCACTGTCGGTGACGCGCGAGATCGAGCGCGGGACGATGGAAAATCTGCTTGCGATGCCGATCAAGCCGGTCGAGATCATGCTCGGCAAGATCATCCCCTATGTGATTGTCGGATTCCTGCAGGCGGCGATCATCATCGGCATGGGACACTTCCTGTTCAGGGTGCCGATCCTCGGCAGCCTTGGCATGCTGGCGCTGCTGTCGACGCTGTTCATCGGGGCCAATCTTTCGATCGGCTACACGTTCTCGACCATCGCGCAGAACCAGCTTCAGGCCATGCAGATGGCGATGATGTTTTTCCTGCCGAACATCCTGCTCTCCGGATTCATGTTCCCCTTCGCGGGCATGCCGGTGTGGGCGCAATGGATCGGCGAGGCGCTGCCGCTGACGCACTATATCCGCATCGTGCGCGCGATCATGCTCAAGGGCGCATCGCTCGTGAACCTGCAATACGATGCCATCGCGCTCGGCGTGCTGATGCTGGTGGCGATGACCATCGCCATCACGCGATTCCGCCGCACCCTGGACTGAGCCCGGCGGCTAGGCCGCCGCCGCTGCCTCCGCAACCGGAGCGGTGCTGTGGCGGAGCAGCAATATCGCCGCCGCGGCAATGATACACAGAACGCCGGCCGCGAAGAAAGCGGGCAGATAGCTTTCGAGCAGCGTGCGGGTCAGTCCGGCTCCGAAGGCGGCGGTTGCCGAACCGATCTGATGACCGACGAAAATCCAGCCGAACACCATCGCCGCGCGCTCGGGGCCGAAATGCTTCGCCGTCAGTTTCACGGTCGGCGGGACGGTGGCGATCCAGTCGAGGCCGTAGAACATCGCGAAGATCGACAAACCGTAGAACGAGAAGTTGGTGAACGGCAGGAACAGCAGCGACAGTCCGCGCAGGCCATAATACCAGAACAACAGCCAGCGGTTGTCGTAACGATCCGACAGCCAGCCGGACAGAATGGTGCCGATGAAGTCGAAAATACCCATGGCCGCGAGCAGCGTCGCGGATGTGGTGGCCGGAATGCCGAAGTCGGCGCACATCGGGATGAGATGAGTCTGCACAAGTCCGTTGGTGCTTGCGCCGCAGATGAAGAATGTTCCGAACAGTATCCAGAACACCCGCGTGCGCGCGGCATCGCGCAAGGTTGCGAGTGCGGTCGCAACGATGGATGCTGCCGGAGGCGCGGCGGGTGCGGGGGCGGTGCCATCATCGCCGAACGGCCGCAGCCCAAGATCCGACGGACGGTCGCGCATGAGCAGCAGCACCGCCATCGCGGCGAAAGCGAGCATCACGCACATCAGGCCCATCGCAATGCGCCAGCCGAATGCGTCGGTGAGGTAAGCGAGGATCGGAAGAAAGATGAGCTGGCCCGTGGCGACGCTCGCGGAGAGAATGCCGACGACCAGTCCGCGCCGCGCCACGAACCAGCGCGTGGCGACCGTCGCGCCGAGCACCATGGCCGTCATCCCGGTGCCGAATCCGACGACGAATCCCCAGAGTGCGATCAGATGCCAGGCCTGCGTCATCGTCAGCGAGGCGGCCAGACCCGCCATGATGATCGCCAATGCCGAGACGACCACATTGCGCAATCCGAAACGGGCCATCATGGCCGCCGCGAACGGAGCCATCAGGCCGAACAGCAGCAGCCGGATCGATAGCGCCGAGGAAATCTGCGTTGTGCTCCAGCCGAATTCCTTTTCAAGCGGCAGAATGAACACGCCCGGCGCGCCGACCGAAGCCGAACTGATCAGTGAGGTGAGAAACGTTACCGCGACCATCACCCAGCCATAATGAATGTCGCGGGCGGCGAGGCGGGTCGAGATCCAGGACGACATCATGGCTTGTTTCCAATAGGGCAAGAGATGCTGGATTATAATATGATGTGTATCATACTATAACCATCTCGGCATTTCATCCCCGTTTTTGCGAAAAGCTGGGTTGCATGATCTGCTTTATTGGCGTGTGAGCAGGCCAATGCGCCCGTAAAGCCCGGAGCGACGGCTGTTGTCCTGAACGTATCCCGCACCCAGGCTCCATTCAAAAACAGCGGTCTTGAACGATGTGAGATGCGCGCCGATGCGGTATTGCCGATAAACCTCGTCGCCGGATGTCTCGATCTCCGGGCCCGTCCAGAAACGGTCCATCACGCGCCAGCCGGCGGCGCCCCGCACGCCGAATGTCGCGCCGATGGTCGAGCCGGAAATCGACGATGCGAACATCATCCTTGATGTAGGCTCCCACCACAGATCGGCGCCCACGCGAAGGCCCGCATGATTGCCGCGAAGGCTGTTGCCGGAATCGTCCGGGTAAAGGCGATGATTTTGCAGGTCGAGACCCGCAAAAACCTTGATCTCGAAATTGCCGCGCTTGATCCGCCATCCCGGCATGATCGATGCGAGCAGCCCGACCCCTCGAACATTGGTGGTCCCCGCAAGATAGCGGTAGCTGCCCTCGGCGAGCAGCAGTTTGAGAGTAAAGCCGTCTTCGTTGAGACCTTTCGGCGCCCATTGCAGACCGCCGTAAAACGATCCGCCATTGCGCCAGAGATCGAAGCCGCTGAAATAGAGAAATTTTTCCGGCCGGGCGCCGCCGTTCAAATGACTCTCGGAGCGCGGCGTCACAGCGAGATCGTCAAGGACGGGATCGGCAAAAGCAGGTCCCCCGCCGCATAGAACTGCCGCGGCGATGACGCTGAACGCGTACACCTTTTCCACGCAACGCATGGAGCCCCCGCAGCTCCGGACTATATTTTAAGTAAAAATACGCAGGACGATTAAACCATCGCGGGTGTTGCTCGACTAGCGAACAGGTCATGAACGCTTCCATGGACGGTCGTCTGTGACGTGAGGCGGATTCAGATTTGCGGGGCGACGAGATTCTCGATCTTCACGTCTTCGCGCGTCTCGATGATCTCGGCGATAAATCTGCGATGGCAGACAGCGTGGTCGCGCTCGTAACACAGCAGGCAGACCGGTCCCGCCTGCATGACCAGCGCATTGAGTTCGTCCATATCCGCGCGGGCCTGCGGCGTCTTCAGATGCGCATGATAGATTTTCGACAGTGTCTTCATGTCGCCGCTGCGCGCCGCCACGCGGCCGTCCTTCGGCGTGCCCAACCCGCGAAGGTGGATGTAGCCGATGCCGCGCTCGTCCAGTCCGGCGGCGAGTTGGGTTTTGGAGAATCCCGGCCGCCGCGACGACACGACGGCGCGCACGTCCACCAGCAGCTTGACGCCGGCTTTCTGCAATTCGTCCAGTACCGCCCTGAACGGGGTCTGTTCGTAGCCGATGGTGAAGAGCTTTCCGGCTTTGGCCATGGTGTCTCCTGCTGCTGTCAGCCCACCCGCGCGATCAATTCCATGGCCCCGGCCGGTGCGCGGATTTTGCCTTCGTGGATCACATAGGCGAACACGTCACGGGGCTGTTTCTTGGCCGGCTTCGGATGTGCGTGCGCGAGGTCTTCCACGTCGCCTCCGCTGGCCCAGAGCTTGAAACGCCCGGCCCATGTGTCCAGTGCCTTGGGCGGGTAGGCGGTCTTGACCGTATCCTCGCCGGTCTGCAGCCGGACGTAAACGAAATCGGCGGTGATGTCGGCGATGGCGGGATACTTCGCATGGTCGGCATAGACCACGGCGACGTTGAATTGCCGCAGCAGATCGATGAAGGAGGGGGTGCAGAAACTGTCATGGCGCACCTCGACCACATGGCGCAGCGCCACGCCATTGAACACGCGCGGCAGCAGTTCGAGGAATTTTCCGAAGTCCGCCTCGTCGTATTTCTTGGTCGGCGCGAACTGCCATAGCACCGGACCCAGCCGGTCGCCCATTTCCGTCACGCCGGTCTCGTAAAATCGCTGAATGGAATCGCCGGCCTCGGCCAGCACCCGCCGGTTGGTGGCGAACCGCGGTCCCTTGACCGAAAAGATGAAGCCGTCCGGCACCTCGCTGGCCCATTTGCGGAAGCTCTCGGGTTTTTGCGAGCCGTAATAGGTGCCGTTGATCTCGATCGAGGTCAGTTTCGAGGCCGCGTAGGACAGCTCCTTCGCCTGGGTGAGCTTGTCGGGATAGAACACGCCCCGCCACGGCGCGAAGGTCCAGCCGCCGATCCCGATGTGAATTTGACCCGGTTTCTTCGCCATTCTCGGTTCCTTTTGGGGGGCTTGCGACGTGCAGATTCGTACCTATCTACCACTCAATGGTGATGTTGCAGCCCCCGCTCCATCACCGAAAGACGGCCACGAGAAGACACCATGAGAGGTTGAGCGCGCCGGATGTACGCGCAGCCTGATGCTCTCACCGGTTTCCCTCCGTGGCCGTTGGTATTTCTGGTCCTCTCTGAAAGCAGCCGCCACCCGCTTTCCCGGCATTTTACATCGAAATCGTGCGATCGATGGCGGCTTGGCATGGCGCGGCACCCCGGATATACGCAGCCTATGACTGCCATCTCACCCGGGGCGGCCCCTGCGCGGCAATTGTGCGTGGTGGTGCCGACTTTCAAAGAGCGCGACAATGTTCCCCGGCTTCTCGCGAAGCTGGATGCCGCTTTGTCCGGCATCGCGTGGGAAGTGATCTTCGTCGACGACAATTCGCCGGATGGGACCTGGGAGGTCGCGCGCCAGCTTGCGCAGACCGATTCCCGCGTCCGGTGCATTCGCCGTATCGGCCGCCGCGGCCTGTCCGGCGCGTGCATCGAAGGGATTTTGGCTTCCAGCGCGCCTTATGTCGCGGTGATGGACGCCGACCTGCAACACGACGAAACGCAATTGCCGAAGATGCTCGGCCTGCTGCAATCGGGCGAGGCCGAACTCGTGGTCGGCAGCCGCTATGTCAGCGGCGGCGATACCGGAAATTTCGGCAGCACGCGCCTTGGCGGCAGCGTGCTCGCGACCAACATCGCAAAGAAGTTGCTGCACATCGACATCGCCGATCCGATGAGCGGCTTCTTCATGCTGCGACGGGACCGCTTCGAAGAGCTTGCACCGAAGCTCTCGGTGCAAGGCTTCAAGATTCTGCTCGACCTCGTCGCCACGGCGGGCGGCAAGCTGCGCGTGGTCGAGGTGCCTTATTCGTTCGGCCAGCGCCAGCACGGCGAAAGCAAGCTGGACTCGCTGGTGGTGCTCGATTTCCTCGGCCTCGTGCTGGCGAAGCTGACCAACGATCTCGTGTCGCTGCGCTTCCTGCTGTTCGCGCTGGTCGGCGGCATCGGTCTGGGCGTGCATTTCGCCACGCTTTACGCGGGACTGCGCCTGAATCTGCCGTTCGCCGAAGCGCAGGGTCTCGCGGCCTTTGTCGCGATGACGGGAAATTTCCTGCTCAACAATCAACTGACCTATCGCGATCAGCGCCTGAGAGGCTTCGCGCTGGTGCGCGGCCTCCTGATGTTCTACCTCGTTTGCGGCGTGGGCCTGCTGGCGAATGTCGGCGTTGCCGCGACGGTGTTCGATCAGGAGCCGATCTGGTGGCTGGCCGGTGCGGCCGGTGCGCTGATGGGCGTGGTCTGGAACTACGGCGTCTCCAGCCTGTTCGTCTGGCGCTCGAAATGATTTCCGGCGATCTGCAGCTCGCGCGCCGCACGGCCATCACCGTGGCCGCGCTGGTGGTGCTGCGGCTGATCGCTGGAGCCGTCACGCCGCTGACTTTCGATGAGGCTTATTACTGGACGTGGTCGAAGCATCTCGCCGGCGGCTATTACGATCATCCGCCGATGGTGGCGGCGGTGATCCGCCTCGGCACCATGATCGCGGGCGACACCGAAATCGGCGTGCGGCTGGTGTCGATCCTGCTGGCGCTGCCGGCGACATGGGCGGTGTATCGCACCGCGCGTATCTTTTTTGACGACGCGCGGATCGCGTCCTCCGCCGCGATCCTGCTGAACGCGACGCTGATGGTTTCCGTCGGCACGATCATCGTGACGCCCGATGCGCCGCTATTGGTCTCCGCGAGCTTCGTGCTCTATTGCCTCGCGAAGGTCTGGCAGACGGGACGCGGGATCTGGTGGATCGGCGTCGGCGTCGCGGTGGGATGCGGTCTGCTGTCGAAGTACACCGCCTTCTTCTTTGGCGCGCAGATCCTGCTCTGGCTTCTGATCGTGAAGGACCTGCGCCGCTGGCTCGCATCGCCATGGCCCTATCTCGGCGGCCTCGTCGCCTTCGCGGTGTTTTCGCCGGTGATCCTCTGGAATGCCGATCATCAGTGGGTGTCGTTTATCAAGCAGCTCGGGCGCGCGCGCGTCGACGGCCTCTCTCTGAAATATCTCGGCGAGCTGTTGCCCGCGCAATTCGCTTTCGCAACACCATCCGTCTTTATTCTTGGCGTGCTGGGTCTTGTCGCGATCACGCGCCGCAAGGTGGCCACCGCCGC
>Ga0153956_1003297_pt1 | contig 10543 bp, 11 predicted proteins | sample TSFL040MetaG_FD_104704 | JGI IMG/M metagenome (GOLD analysis project Ga0153956, IMG submission 104704) | Attine ant fungus gardens microbial communities from Florida, USA - TSFL040 MetaG | ecosystem: Host-associated > Fungi > Mycelium > Unclassified | place: USA: Florida, Wekiwa Springs...
CCCGTTTCAGCTTTGCTGAAACAAACCCCAAGTGTAACGCGGGTCCGATGACCGACCCGATAGCCCGCATCGCCGCCGCGCTGGAACGGATCGCGCCGCCGGCGCCCGCCGACGCCGATCCGCTGGCGCACCCTGCTTATGTCTGGCGTGACGGCGGCCTTGCCGCTGCGCGCGCGTTCGATCCGTTGCCGCTCGATCTGCTGTTCGGCATCGATGCCCAGAAGGCCGCGTTGGTCGAGGATTTCCGTCGGCTCGCGGCTGGTCACGCCGCGCAGGACGTATTGCTGTGGGGCGCGCGGGGCAGCGGGAAGTCGGCATTGGTCAAGAGCGCGGTGGCGGCGATCCAGGCAGAGGGCGGGGCGATCGCGCTGGTCGAAGTTGCGCTGATGGGCGGGTTGCGGGCGCTGTTCGACCGGATCGACGGCCTGCCGCGCGCTTACGTCCTGTTCCTCGACGATCTCGGTTTCGACGCGGTGGCCGATGCCCGCGGGCTGCGATCGCTGCTCCAGGGCGGGGCGGAGGCGCGGCCCGCCAATGCGCGGCTGGTGGTGACGTCCAACCGCCGCCACTTGATCCCGCGCGACATCGCCGAACAGGAAAGCGCGATCAATCCGCGCGACAGCGTCGACGATCACCTTGCGCTGGCCGACCGGTTCGGGCTCAGCCTCGGCTTCCATGTGCTCGATCAGGACGCCTATCTGGCCATCGTCCGCGCTTATACCGCGCGGTTCGACCTGCCGTTCGACGCGGAGGAGGCGGTCGGCTGGGCGACACGGCGCGGCGGTCGATCGGGGCGCGTCGCGTGGCACTATGTCACCGATCTGGCGGGGCGGTCGGGGCGGAAGCTACCTTTCTGATTGATCGGGATTAATTTAAGGCCGGATCGGGTTGACATGTGGAGGCGTAACGGTGCCGAACACGATCATGTCCAGGCTGGGCGAACTCGACCTTCCTGATCGGCTCGCGCCGACGGTGCCGCGCTGGGCGACGCAATTGGGCGTCGCCTTGCTGTGCGCGGCGGGGGTCGAGATCATGCGTGTCGCGGTCACGTCGGTCGCGCCCGGATCGGCGGCGTTCGCCCTGGTGTTTCCAGCCACCATGCTGGCGACGCTGTTCGCGCGATGGCAGTCGGGGGTGATGACGGCGGCGATCTCGATCGCCTACACCTTCTTCGTCGTCTATCTGCCGACCGCCGGGGTAGCCGCGCGCACCGTCGTCAATCCGCGCCTGGCGGTGTTCGCGATCGCGGTCGCCGCGGTCCTGACGATCGCCCTTGCCGAGCTTTTCCGCCGCGCGGTCAACCGCGCCACTGCCGAGCGCGACCGCCAGATCGAGGCCCGCGACCTGATGCTCAGCGAGTTCGAGCATCGCGTGAAGAACAATTTCGCGATCGTCGCGAGCATGCTCGACATCCAGCGCCGCCGCGCCGGCGACACGCCCGCCGGCGAAGCGCTGAGCGCGGCGATGATGCGCGTCGACAGCATCGCGCGGGCGCACCGCCATCTCTATCGCGACGGCCGCGGCAGCGAGGTCAACATCAAGGATTACCTTGAGGATCTGTGCGCCACCCTGTCCGACGCGCTGTTGCTGCGCGGCGGCGTCACGCTCGACTGCATCGCCGATGCGGCGCCGATCCAGCGCGACCATGCGGTATCGATCGGGTTGGTCGTGAACGAGCTGGTGACCAACGCCGCCAAGCATGCCTTCGCGGGACGCGAGCGCGGCACGATCGCCGTGTCGTGGAAGCGGCGGCCGGAGGGCGGCTGGCGGCTGACCGTCGCCGACGACGGTGTCGGCATGCCGCCGGGGCCGAAGCCGGCGCGCAAGGATGGCGGGCTCGGCCAGCGCCTGATCGAAGCCTTCGCGCATCAGGCCGGCGGAACGCTGACCACCGACAGCGACAGGACCGGCACGCACGTGATGATGGACGTGCCCGATTGATCGAATGCCGTGCGCGTGCGTTGGTCCGACATGATCCGGCTGTTCCATGTCAGCGACGTCCATTTCGGGCGGGAGGATAAAGCGGCGGTGGCGTGGTTCGACGCGCTGGTCGCCGCCGAACGGCCCGATGCCGTGGTGATGACCGGCGACCTGACGATGCGCGCGCGTGCCCGTGAGTTCGCGGAGGGGCTCGACTGGCTCACGTCGCTCAAGCGCCCGGTGACGCTGGAGGTCGGCAACCATGACCTGCCCTATTTCAATCCGATCGATCGCCTCTTCCGGCCCTATCATCGCTACCATGTGATCGAACGGATCGTCGAGCAGCCGCTCGACCTGCCCGGCGTCACGATCATTCCCCTGGCGACGACGCCGCGCGCGCAGTGGCGGCTCGACTGGTCGAAGGGCCATGTCAGCCGCAAGGCGCTGGCGAAGACGCTTGCGCTGGTCGCCGCAGCGCCGAGGGATCGGCCGATCTTCGTCGCCGCGCATCATCCGCTGATCGAGCCGCGCGCGCGGGCGTCGGCGCAGACGCATCGCGGCGCGGAAGCGATCGCGGCATTGGCGGCGGCGGGGGTCGATGCGGTCCTGACCGGCCATGTCCATGACGCGTTCGACATCGAGCATCAGGTCGGGGGACACCTCATCCGGATGATCGGCGCGGGCACCTTGTCCGAACGCACCCGCACCGATCCGCCGTCGTTCAACGAAATCCGCATCGAGGGACGCGCGTTCGAGGTCGTCTGCCGCAAGATGACGCCACAGCCCAACCAAGTGTTGCCGGTGGAGGTGCCCCAGCCCGCCTGAATCTTCCGTCACCCCGGCCTCGAGCCGGGGTCCCGTTTTTCACGGCAGAAGAAGAAGCGGGATGCCGGATCAAGTCCGGCATGACGGGAAGGGTTGAGGCTCCCGCAAATCCCTCTACGCTGCCCCGATGCGCACCGCTCTCGCCCTGCTCCTCGCCGCGCCGCTGCTGGTCAGCGCCGCCCCGTCATATCAATCGCGTGTCGCCGCGGTGCTGGCGAAGACGCCGCTGATCGACGGGCATAACGACTGGGCGGAGACGCTGACCGACAAGGCCGGCGATGCGCGCTGGACGATGGACCTGACCAGGCTCGATCCGAAGCAGTACAATACCGATATCACGCGGCTGCGCGCGGGTCGGGTCGGCGGGCAGTTCTGGTCGGTCTATGTCTCGGCCAGCCTGCCGGGGCCTGAACAGGTCAAGGCGACGCTCGAACAGATCGCGCTGATGAAGGAGATCTTCCGGCGCTATCCCGACGTCTTCGCCCAGGCGACGACCGCCGCGGATGTCCGCCGCATCCATGCCCAGGGCAGGATCGCCAGCCTGTTGGGGGTCGAGGGCGGCGGCCAGATCGACGGCAGCTTCGCGGTGCTGCGCGCCTATCGCGCGCTCGGCGCGTCGTATCTGACGCTGACGCATTCGAAGACGATCGAATGGGCTGATTCCGCGACCGACGATCCCAAACATGACGGCCTGACCAAATTCGGCGAGGCCGTGGTGAAGGAACTCAACCGGCTCGGCATGCTGGTCGATCTCAGCCATGTCAGCGAGGATACGATGATCGACGCGATCCGCGTGTCGAAGGCGCCGGTGATCTTCTCGCACTCGTCGGCGCGCGGGCTCGACGATTCACCGCGCAACGTGTCCGACAAGGTGCTCAGGCTGGTCGCGGCGAACGGCGGCGTGGTGATGGTCAATTACGCGCCGGGCTATGTGTCGGAGGCGCGGCGGCGCTGGGACGCGGACCGCAATGCGGAGAAGGGGCGCTATTACTCGCCGCCTTATGGCGGGCTCTATATCGGCCAGCCGGAGCGGGCCAAGGCGGCGCTCGCCGAGTGGGAGCGCCAGCATCCGCGCCCCGTGGTGACGCTGAGCCAGGTCGCCGATCACATCGACTATATCGTCAAGGTCGCGGGGATCGACCATGTCGGGCTGGGCGGCGACTATGACGGCGTCGACGGGCAATTGCCCGAGGGGCTGGACGGGGTCGACACCTATCCCGCTTTGCTGGCCGAATTGATGCGGCGCGGCTGGACCGACGAGATGATCGCCAAGCTGGCCGGCGGCAACGTGCTGCGCGTGATGGAAGCGGCGGAGCGGGTCGCGGCCGGCATGGCCGACGTCCCCCCTGCGACCGCCACGGTGGCGATGCTCGACGGAAAATGAGCCGGGCCGCCCAGCCAGCGCTCCTGCGAAAGCAGGAGCCCAGGGCCAAGCAACGGGCCGTTCGCGAAGAAAGCCTGGGCTCCCGCTTTCGCAGGAGCACGAAGGGATGACCCTCACCACCCGCATCGCCACCGCCGACGACATCCCGGCAATCGCCGCGTTGATGGACCGCGCGATCGCCGAGTTGCAGCGCGGCTTCCTGACGCCCGAGCAAGTCGCCGCGAGCCGGCACAGCATGGGCCTCGACACGCAATTGATCGCCGACGGCACCTATGTCGTGGTCGAGGAGGCGGGGCGGATCGTCGGGTGCGGCGGGTGGAGCTGGCGCGCGACGCTCTATGGCGGCGATCACAACCCGGCCCTGCGCAACGCCGCGCCGCTCGACCCCGCCAGCGATGCGGCGCGAATCCGGGCGATGTACACCGACCCCGATTTCGTCCGGCGCGGGATCGGGCGGATGGTCCTCGCGGCGAACGAGGCGGCGGCGCGCGCGGCCGGGTTCAGGCGCGCCGAACTGATGGCGACCCTGGCGGGAGAACCGCTGTACCGGGCGTGCGGTTACGAACCGATCGAACGGGTCGACCGGATGAGCGAGGAAGGCGTACCGGTGCCCGGCGTGCGGATGGGGAAGGCGTTGGCCGGCTGATTTGTCCGAGGCAGTCGTGCAACGATCCCGGCCCGATCTCGTTTCGTCTCCGCGCCCTTGCCGCGTGCACGGGGGCGGTACATGCCATGCAAGGTCATGGGGGCGGGAGAGACGACGACCATGACGCTGCGCGCGTTGGCGATTTTGACCGTTTCGGGGCTGGCGTTGAGCATCGCCGGATGCTCCACCCAACCGACGCCGCCGCCGCGCGTGGTGGCGACGTTGCCGCCGGTCGAACCGCCGCCGCCGGTGATGCCCCCTGGCGGTTATCCCCAGATCGACACCGCCGATCAGCGCCCGGACGGCACCTATGTCACGCCCAATTTCGACATGTCCGACGCGGCTGCGGTGTGGCACTTGCGCGGCGCGCTCAACGTTGCGGCGCTGGGCTGTGACCGGGCCGGCGGGGGGATCGCCGATGGCTACAATGCCTGGCTGAAGGATCACCGTGCGGCGCTCGATCGAGCCCAGGCGGGATATCTGCGCGATTGGGAACTGAGCGGCTGGGGCGATTGGCGCGACGCCTATGAGAACCAGCAGACGCGGCTCTACAATTTCTACAGCCAATCGCCGATCCGGACCGCGTTCTGCGCCGCCGCGCGGGTCGAAGTCGCCAAGGTCGGCGCGGTCGCCGATGCTGATTTGCCCGCCTTTGCGCGCGCCGCGCTCAAGCGGCTCGATCAGCCGTTCATCGATTTCTACACTCAGGTCGATGCGTGGCGCGACTATTACGCGCCCAAAGTGCCGGCGCCTCGCTTCGTCGCGACGATCCCCGATAATCCGCCGCCGGCCCCTGCGCCTACGCCAGCGCCACCAGTGACGGCCACCGCGGACGGGCCCTAAGCTACTCGCAATCCGCGCACTTGCCGCGCACTTCGATCACCGGGCGGACGGGGGAAAAGCCGGCCGCCTCGGCGGCGTGGCGAACATTGTCGGCGATCTTGTCGTCGTCGATATGCACGGTCTGGCCGCACGAGTCGCAAACCAGGAAGATGCAGTCGTGCAGGCAGTCGGGATGCGCGTTGGCGACGTACGCGTTCGAGCTTTCGACGCGACGCGCCAGGTTCGCCCCGACGAACAAATCGAGGATGCGATAGACGCTGTTGGCGGCGACGCGGCGGCCCTGGCTCTTCGACACGGCATCCGCGATGTCGTAGGCGCTGGCGGGCTTGTCGAACCTGGCCAGCGCATCGAAGATGCTGGCGCGCATCGCCGTCCATTGCTCGCCCGATTTCTCCAGCGTCGCCTGGGCGGCGGCGGCGAGGTCGACGCCGGCCGGTTCGTTGTGATGGTGATGTGCGTGCGCGGCCATGCCGGTAATTTAGGCGCTACTGCCCCCGGTAACAAGCGCGGTTAGTTCGATGCGCGCCGGTTCAAATCGTGGCCCAGCGCCAGGATCGCGACGCCGATCAGCGTCCAGAACGTCTCGCCGCCATTGCCGTGCGGCAGGCTCATCGCGCCGGCCATGATGCCCAATCCGAACGACCCGGTCACCGCCGGCGCCATATAGCCATGTTCGAAGATGCCGCGCCCCAGCGCCACCGCGCCAAGCACGATCGCGACCGTCAGGCCGACTTCGTGGAAGATCGGATTGAGCAGCATCCCGCCCGCCGTCGAGGCGAGCGCGACCAGCACCGCGCTGGCCAGGCAATGCACCGCGCACAGGCCCGACAGCCCCATCGCGTAGCGATCGAGGCGGGGCAGGTGCGATGACAAAGAGTGGCGAATCGTCGTAACCATGCGGCACATCTAGGCGCATCGATGCGACGATACAATATCACATCGTCTTCGGGCTGATCTTTTTTGCGGTGAGCGGGGCGATCGGCGCCGCCCCGCCCGTCCGGTCAGAAGCTGATGCCCAGCGACGCGACGACGCCGCCGCGCGCGCCGTTCCTGCCGTTGGCGAGCAGGAACACGCCATCGGTGTCGACATAGCTGACGCCGAAGGTCAGGTTCTTCCACGTCGCCGTCGCCCCCAGGCTCCAGTCGGTATAGTCGTTGCCGAGCGACAGCCAACTCGGCCCCCAGCTGTGGCCGAGATGCGCCGAAAGCCCGAACGGTGTGTTCGGGATCGACGCGCTGAGGTCGCCCGCCAGATAGATATTATCGTTCTTCTTCAGCAGCCCGCTTTGCCCCTGGTCGAGCGCGAGCGCTTTCTGGCCGGGCGCGTAATTGACCGTCACCTTCGCCGTGACCGGGCCGATCGTGTAGGCGACATCGGCATAGGGCTCGAAGAAGTTCGCGCTGCTGCGATCGCCGGTGGGCCGCGATCGCGGATAGAGATAATAGACCAGCCCCGCGTCGAGCGTGAACCCGCCGGTCGTCTTCTTGTACCCCGCGATCAGGTCGATTTCCTGGCTGCCGGTGCCGGAGTAGGTCACATAGCCCGATGTCGAGGAACTCCATACCGTGGCGTAGAAGCCCGACGCGTGCGTCAGCGTGATCGAGCCCTGGATCGCGGGCTGCAGATGAGTCTGGGAGATTCCGCGAAAGCGATAGTCGGACACCAACGTCGCCCCGCCATTGATGGTGATAGCGGGCGGCGGCGCGGTGTCGTCCTGTCCGAGGGGGACGGCCGCCGGTTCGGCGGCGGCGGGCGACGGTGGGTCGACCGGCCCCGGGTCCGCGAACGTGGGAGTGGCGAGGGCGAGCGACAGCGCGCCGAGGCCGATGTGGGAGAATCGCATATTATTCCTTTCGAACCGGAAAAATCGTGCGTTCCCGCCTGCATGTGCCGGTCTTGCCTCTTTATCGGCTGAAAGCCGACGGGCGGTTAATCCGGCACGGCGCGCAGGATTGCCTAATTCGCTGCGCTGCACAACAGTTTTCGTGGGCGGGCCGTTCACCCGCGCGCCGCCCGGAACGCCGCGAAGCCGCGATCGAGGTCGGCGATCAGGTCGTCGGCATCCTCCAGCCCGATGTGCAGCCTGACCAGCGGCCCGCCATGATCGGGCACGCCGAGCGCGCGTCGGGGGTCGGCGGGCAGCGCCAGGCTCTCGAACCCGCCCCAGCTATAGCCGATCCCGAACAGGCGGAGCGCGTCGATGAACGCGGTGCGGGCGGCTTCGTCCGCATGCTTCAACGCGAACGAAAACAGCCCCGACGACCCCTTGAAATCGCGGACGAAATATTCGTGGCCGGGACAGCCCGGCAGCGCGGGATGGAGCACTGCCGCGACCTCGGGCCGGTCGGCGAGCCAGCGCGCGACCGCGAGGCCGCTGGCTTCGTGCTGCCTGAGCCGCACCGCCATCGTGCGCAGCCCGCGCGAGGCGAGCCAGCAATCGTCCGGGCTCGCGACCTGGCCGAGCTGGAAACTGGTGTCGCGCAGCCTGGCGAAGAAGCCGGGGCCGGAGGTGACCGAGCCGAGCATCACGTCCGAATGGCCGACGACATATTTGGTGCAGGCGAGGATCGAGAGGTCGATGCCGCGTTCGATCGCCGGGAACAGCAACGGCGTCGCCCAGGTATTGTCGAGCAAGGTCACGACCCCGCGCGCCTTCGCCGCCGCGACGATCGCGGGGACGTCCTGCACCTCGAAGGTCAGGCTGCCGGGGCTTTCGAGCAGGATCGCGCGCGTGCGGTCGCCGATCATGCCGGCGATCCCGCCGCCGACCAGCGGATCGTAGTGCCGCGTGGTGATGCCGAACGTCCTGAGGAAACCGGCGGCGAAGCCGGTTGTCGGGTCGTAGGCGGAATCGGGCAGCAGCAATTCGTCGCCGGGCGTGAGCACCGACAGCAACGCCGCCGTGATCGCCGCGACGCCCGAGCAATAGAGGAAGGTGCCCTCCGCGCCCGGCTCCAGCTCGGTCAGCGCGTCGGCCAGCGCCCATTGCGTCGGTGTGCCTCGGCGGCCGTAATAGAGCTTGTGGTGGCTGTCGCCGCGCGCATTCTCGCGGAGATGCGCGACATCGTCGTAGAGGATCGTGGAGGCGCGCCACAGCGGCGTGTTGACCACCCCTTGCGTCCATTCGTCGCGCCGCCCGGCGGTGACGATGCGGGTCGCCGGTCTGTCGTCTGTCCTGCCGCTCATGCCGCGCCTGTCGCCTTGGGGGTGGAAGGATCGCCGCCCCATTCGGACCAGCTGCCGTCGTAGAGCGCGCCGTCATGGCCGAGCAGCTGCGCGCCGAACAAGGGAATGCAGGCCGACATGCCCGATCCGCATGTCGTGACGAAGGGCCGGGACAAGTCGATGCCCGCGGCGTCGAACTCGGCCTGGAGCGCCGCGCCGCGCTTCCATGTCCCGTCCGGATCGAACAGGCGTGGATAGGGAAGGTTGCGGGCGCCGGGAATGTGGCCGGCGGCCATGCCGGGGCGCGGTTCGGGGTCCGCGCCGGCGAAGCGCGCGGCGGAGCGGGCGTCGATCACCTGTTCGGCGGCGCTGTCGACATTGGCGAGCATCTGCGCCTTGTCGCGCACGTCCGCGAGCCGGCCGCGCGGCGTGAAGGCGCTCGTGGGCGGCGTTTCCCGTCCGCTTGCGACGGGACGCCCCTCGTCACGCCACTTGGCGAAGCCGCCGTCGAGCAGGGCGACATCCGGCGCGCCGAACATCCGCAGCATCCACCAGGCGCGCGTCGCGGTGTGATGCGGCGAGGCATCGTAGAGGACGATGCGGGCGCCGTCGCCCAGGCCGAGCGTCCGCATCCGATCGGCGAACTTTTCCGGCCGGGGCAGCATGTTGGGCAGGTCGGTGTCCGTCTCCGCCAGATCCGCCAGGTCGAAGAACACCGCGCCCGGTATGTGCGCCGATGCATAGTCGGCGTGGGGGTCGCGGTTTTCGCCGGGCAGAAACCAGCTGGCGTCGGCGATGCGCAGATCGGCCGCGCCCAGTTCCCCGGCGAGCCATTCGGTCGTTACCAGCATGTCCATCGGCCGGCTTTAGAGGTTGTTTGGAAATTCGCGAAAGAGCGAATTTCGCGGCGGCGCCGGCCCGCTCCCCCACCCGACCGCCCAATCAGTTTATTCTATGGGCGGTCGGGTGGGGGAGCGGGCCGGCGCCGCCTTAACCCAAACGGACCGTGCGAGGGAAGGCCGCGCCACGTTGCTTTGGCGGCCGGGGGGCCTACATGCGGCGCATGACTCCGAAACATCTCGGCCAGGCGAGCAGCCTGCCCGCGTCGCCCGAAGCGGCGGTGCTCGACTATGTGCCCAACCCGCGTCAGGGGCGGCCCTATCTGGTCCGCTTCACCGCGCCCGAATTCACGTCGCTGTGCCCGGTCACCGGCCAGCCCGATTTCGCGCACCTGGTGATCGACTATGTGCCGGGTGACAGCATCGTCGAATCCAAGTCGCTCAAGCTGTTCCTCGCCAGCTTTCGCAACCATGCGGCGTTCCACGAGGATTGCACCGTCGGGATCGGCGAGCGGCTGACCACGGAGATGAAGCCGCAATGGCTGAGGATCGGCGGATACTGGTATCCGCGCGGCGGCATCCCGATCGACGTGTTCTGGCAATCGGGACCGGCGCCCGACGGGCTATGGTTGCCCGAGCAGGGCGTGCCGACCTATCGGGGTCGCGGGTAGAATAGCGTCCGCAAAATGTGACCCGTTCGTCCTGAGCTTGTCGAAGGACGGTGTGCAACAGGCGACCGAATAGCCTGTGGAAGCCGCCCTTCGACAGGCTCAGGGCGAACGGTGGGATAAACAACCCTGATTTAGCAGGCTGCGGAAAAACGGGCGTATGTGGCGCTTTCCCCTTTGGGGCGAGGCCTGGACGCAGCTCGGTGCGGGGTTAAGGAGGGTCCTTTCAGCGTTTTTTTTCAGACCGAGCCG
>Ga0153956_1003298_pt1 | contig 10543 bp, 10 predicted proteins | sample TSFL040MetaG_FD_104704 | JGI IMG/M metagenome (GOLD analysis project Ga0153956, IMG submission 104704) | Attine ant fungus gardens microbial communities from Florida, USA - TSFL040 MetaG | ecosystem: Host-associated > Fungi > Mycelium > Unclassified | place: USA: Florida, Wekiwa Springs...
CGCCGTCAATCGCCTGATCCGCATCAGTTTCGGCCCCTTCCAGCTGGGAGAGCTCCCCGAGGGCGCTATCGAGCCGGTGAAGTCGCGGGTGCTGCGCGATCAGCTCGGGGACCGGTTGGCAGAGGCCGCCGCGGCCGATTTCGATTCGGCGGTACCCGAGGCGCCGGTTCGCCGCGCCCGGCCGCGCCAGGAGGGCGCGCGGCATGGCGACGACCGCCGGCCGGCGCCGCGCCGCGCCTTTGCCGCCGACAGGCGCGAACCGCGCCGGGACGATGTCCCCCGTGGCGACCGTGCCCCGCGTGGCGATCGGCCGCCGCGCGCGGGCGGTGGCCAGCGCTCGAGTGCCGCGCCCCGTTTCGAGCGGTCTTCCCGCTTCGACCGTCCGGCGCGCGACGACGGCCCGCCGCCGCGCATCCACTTCGACGATGGCCACAGCGTCGCCTATCCCGACAAGGCGGACGCCCGCCGTGGCGGCCGCGGCGATACCCGCAGCGATGCGCCGCGCCCGCGCAGCGGTTTTGGCAAGCCGGCCGCTGGCGACCGGGCCGATGGCCAGCGGCCGGCGCGCTCCGCCGGTCCGCGTCGCTCCGCACCCGATGACCGGCCGCCGCGGGCATCGACTGGCCGATCACGAGGAGCCGACGACGGGCGTCCACCGCGGCGCCCGTCCACGGGCGACAGGAGCGAGCGACCGTCCGGCAAGAGAGGGGGCAGTCCTGCCCGGCCGGCGGCCCCGCGCGGCGCGCGTCCGTCCGGCTCCGCCGCACCGGCGCGTGCCCCGCGCTCGGGCCCGTCGCGTCCCGGCCCCGGCGGCCGGCTCGGCGGCGGGCGTCCGGGTGGTGGTCGGCCCGGTCCAGGCCGCGGCAAGCCGCGCGGCGAATAGTTCGTGCGCATCGTCGCCGGTAAGTTCCGCGGCAAACTGCTGCTCTCGCCTCACGACGAGGGCATCCGACCCACCGCCGACCGCGTCCGCGAGGCCGTGTTCAACATGCTGGCGAGCCGGCTCGGTCCCCACTTCGAGGGCCGCCGCGTGCTCGACCTTTTCGCCGGCACCGGCGCCCTCGGCCTCGAGGCGCTGTCGCGCGGTGCTGCCTTCGTGGCGTTTGTCGATACCAGCACCGAGGCGCGCGGTCTCATCCGCGATCACATCGAGGCCTTCGGCGCTGGTGGCGTCAGCAAGCTGCTGCGCCGGGACGCGACCGATCTCGGCCCGGCCGGCAGCCTCAAGCCGTTCGACCTGGTGTTTCTCGACCCCCCTTACGGCCGGGGCCTTGGCGAGCGCGCGCTCGCGTCTGCCCGCGATGGTGGATGGATCGCGCCGGAGGCGACGATCGTCCTGGAGGAGGGGCGGGATACCGCCCTCGATCTGCCTGCCGGCTTTGTGGTGGACGACCGGCGCATCTACGGCGCCGCGGCGGTGCATCTCCTTGCCCTCGGCTGACTCCCTTTCGCCGCGACGTGCGACCGGCCATGTGCTAGGCGTGGCTGGCTGAGCCGGAGGGTCTGATGAAGCCGCATATCACCATGCTGACCCTCGCCGTCGACGACCTCGAGCGGGCGCTGCGCTTTTATCGCGACGGCATGCACTTGCCCACGGAAGGCATCGTCGGCACGGAGTTCGCGCACGGCGCCGTGGCCTTCTTCGACCTCGATGGCGTCAAGCTTGCGCTCTTTCCAAGAGAGAATCTGGCGCACGATGCCGGCATTCCCGCGTCGCGGCGCGGCCCCGCGGCCGTCTCCATGGCGCACAATGTCCGCTCGGCGGAGGAAGTCGACGCGGTGATCGCCGAGGCCACCGCCGCAGGCGCCAACGTCGTCACGCCCGCCCGCAAGACCTTCTGGGGCGGCTATGCCGGTTACTTCGAGGATCTCGACGGGCATCTGTGGGAGATCGCCTGGAACCCGGCCCTGCTGCCGGCCGACTGACGCCTGGAAAGCCCGCCTAGCGTGTGCGCCCGAACAGTCGCTCGATGTCGCGCTTCTTGAGCTCGACATAGGTTGGCCGGCCGTGGATGCACTGGCCGGAATGGGGCGTTGCTTCCATCTCGCGCAGCAGCGCGTTCATCTCGTCGAGCCTGAGGCGTCGCCCCGCGCGCACCGAGCCGTGGCAGGCCATGCGACCGATAATCGCCTCCATGCGGTCCGACAGCGCGGCCACGTCGCCCCACTCGGCGAGCCCGTCGGCAAGGTCGTTGACGAGCCCGTCGATGTCGGGCTGGCCGAGCACAGCCGGCGTTTCGCGCACTGCTACCGCGCGCGGGCCGAAGCGCTCGAGATAGAGCCCGAGCCGCTCGAGCGCCGGCGCGGCATCGTCGAGGCGCGCGCAATCGTCCTCGCTGAGCTCGACCACGACGGGGATGAGCTGGGCCTGGCTTGGCACGGGACCTTGCGCCAGCTGCGTCTTGAAGCGCTCGTAGACCAGCCGTTCATGCGCGGCGTGCTGGTCGACGAGCAGCAGGCTTTCCCCATTCTGCGCCACGATGAAATTGTCGAACATCTGCGTCCGCGCCACCCCGAGCGGGTAGTCCGGCGGCGTCGCCGCGACGGCGTCGGCCATCTCGAAGCGTGCGCTCGGCTCGGCAAATCCGTCGAGCGCGAGGGGGTGGGCCAGTGGCCGCGGCGCCGCCTCGGCGTGCGCCGGCGGAGCCGGCCAGGCGCTCTCTGCGGAGACCGGCTCGGATACCCGAAACGCCTCCATGATGTCGGTGGCGACGGTCGATGAGGCCCGGAAGCCAGCCGCGGTGAGGGCTTCTCCGATCGCCCGGATCACTGCTGAGCGCACGACCCCGGCATCGCGGAACCGAAGCTCTGCCTTGGCAGGATGCACGTTGACGTCGACCTCGTCGGGCTCGATGGCGAGGAATAGCGCGATCGCCGGGAAACGATCCCGGAACAGGAAATCGGCATAGGCGGCGCGCACCGCCCCGAGCAGCACCTTGTCGCGCACCGAGCGGCCGTTGACGAAATAGAACTGACTGAGGCTGTTGGCGCGCGAATAGGTGGGCAGTCCGGCAAGCCCGGCCACCACCACGCCGTGCCGGGCCAGTGCCAGCGGCGCGGCGTTTTCGGCAAAGTCGCTGCCCATCACCTGCATCAGCCGAGCGGCAAGTGCGCCATCCCCGCTTTGTCCCGGCCAGTTGAGCGGCGTCCGGTCCGCGCCCTCGGCGACGAAATGCACCCTCGGGTTCGCCATCGCCAGGCGTCGCACGACATCGGTGATCGCCGCCGTCTCCGCCCGCTCCGATTTCATGAATTTCCGCCGCGCCGGCACGCTGGCAAACAGCCCGCGCACCTCGACGATGGTGCCCTGGTTCATCGCCTGCGGCATGGGCGGCGATTTTTGGCCCATCTCGACTGTAAGCCTGAGGCCGCTGGCGGCATCCGCGGGCCGTGAAGCGACGGCGAGGCGGCTGACCGCACCGATCGAAGCCAGTGCCTCGCCGCGGAAGCCCAGCGTGCGGATATCGTCGAGACCGTCATCGGCGAGCTTGCTCGTCGCGTGTCGCTCGACCGAGAGAACGAGGTCGGCGGGGTCCATGCCGCTGCCATCGTCCTCCACCCGGATCAGCTCGAGGCCGCCCCCGGCGGTGATGAGGCGGATGCGCGACGCGTGGGCGTCGATGGCGTTCTCGATCAGCTCCTTGACGACGCTCGCCGGCCGCTCGACCACTTCGCCGGCCGCGATCTTGTTGACGAGCGTTTCGGGCAGCTGCCGGATCGGCATGGCGATTCTCTCTTTCGCCGTGACGATAGCATATGCGGAGGGGCGTTGCGGCCGGATCAGCTCGCCTGGCGCACCCTGAGCGGCGCATTGGCCGCCGCCATCGCGACATCGGCGGCGAACCGGCCGAGCAGCGCGTTGAACGCATCGGGTCGCTGGAAGAACGGCGAATGCGCCGCGCCGGCAATGAGCTGGCTGCGCCCGCCCCACAGCATCGGCGTATCGATGCCGTTGAGATAGGGCAGCCGCACGATGCGCTCGTTTTCGCCATTGACCAGGGCGACCGGGATTCCTGCCCGCTCGATGGCGAGCCGCTGGTCGGCGCCGTCGCCCCTGAGCATGCTGCGCGAGAAGGTGGCGCGGCAGGCCCCGTCGGCCCGCCGGATATCGGCAAGAAACTCAGGCGGGATCGCTTCGCCGAAGCACATTTGCCCGAAGCGCTCGACATCGCGTTCGCTGAACTGCGCTTTCGAGCCGAGCAGCATGTCCCAGCCGGTATGAAAGCCACGCAGCATGCCGAGTGGGCCGCGGTTGACCGGCGGGGTGCCGCTCAGCATCAGCCCGGCCACCGGCCCGCCCTGCGCCATGAGCTCGATGGCAACATGTCCGCCGAGCGACCACCCCATGACGACCGACGGGCCGAGGCGAAGCTCGTCCATGGCCGCATGCACCGCCGCTGCGAGGTTCGGCAAGCTGTAGTCTTCGGGCACCCGCGCGTCCGGGGAGCTGCCATGTCCGGGCAGGTCGATTGCCACCAGATGAAACCGCTCTCCGAGCGGACTGGCGAACTGCTGGCGAAAGACTTTCTTGGAGACGCTGCTGCCGTGGATCAGCAGAATTGGGAATTCGCGACCGGTGCTTCGCCAGCTCGAAAGCTTGCCGAACGGTGTCGCAATGCTGTCCTCGACGATGCTCACGGCCGAAACATCCACCATCAATACTGGCGTCAATCTACCGTGACCGCGGCTAACGAAAGCATTATGATGAGAGTTAGCGGAGGGTGAAGCGCACCGCGCGATCTCGTCTCAAATGCGCGCTTCCACAGCCCCATTCCGCCGGGTTGACGCGCGTCGGCGCAACCCTTTGGATGGGGGCATTGGTGGAGTAGGACAGTGCTTGTGACCTGGTTTGTATTGATTGTGAGCTGGGCGATTGTCGGCCAGCATATCTGGGCGACGCGCGATCATTTCGTCTCCGAGAAGATGGCGCCGGGGGCGATGGTGCTGGCCGCCCTGGTGATCGGCTCGACGGTGGTGTTTTCCGCCCTGACCTTCTTTGGGGAGCGGTCGGTCGCCGCGGCTGCCGTCGGCATAGTCATCGAGCTTGCGAGCGTTGCGCTGTTCTGGGCCGCCATCATCGCCTCGCGCCGCGCACGCCTGCTTTTCGCGTTCGACCCGGGCCTGCCGCACGGCTTGCTCGACAGCGGTCCCTATCGCTATGTCCGCCACCCGTTCTACACCTCCTACCTGATGTTCTGGATCGGCTGGGCGGTCGCCAGCTGGTCGGCCTGGACGCTGCCTTTGCTGGCGCTGCTGATCGCCTTCTATGTTGCGGCGGCGACAGGGGAAGAGCGCAAGTTCGCCGCCACACAGCTCGGTCCGGAGTACCAGCGCTACCGCCATCGTGCCGGCTTGTTCTGGCCGCGGCTGCCGGCAGTGGTGCGGCATCAGTCGGTGCACGAATAGCCCGCGGGCGGTTCGAGCCGGTGGTGGATGGCGCTTCCCCGATGTCGATCGCCCTGTCGCTCGCCGAGGAAGCGGAAGCGGCCGGCGAAGCGCCGGTAGGTGCCGTGATCGTCGAGAACGGCGAGGTGCTGGCGGCCGAGCGCAACCGCATGCGGGCGCTCGCCGATCCCACCGCCCATGCCGAGATGCTCGCTATCCGGGCGGCCCTGGCCAGGCGCGGCACCGGTCGGCTTGATGGCTGCGATCTCTACGTGACGCTCGAGCCTTGCCCCATGTGCGCCGGCGCCATTGCACACGCCCGGCTACGCCGCCTCTACTACGGCGCCGAAGACACCAAGGCGGGCGCCGTCGACAACGGCGTGCGGCTGTTCGAGCAGCCGAGCTGCCACCATCGCCCGGAGGTTATCGCTGGCCTTGGTGAAGCCCGTGCGGCAGCGTTGTTGCAGTCGTTCTTTCGGGATCGGCGATGAAGGCGTCGATCTTGCGCGTCAGCTGCCGCTTGAAATTGTCCTTGTCCTTGGCGGCGTGTTCGACGATCTCGCGCACCCGCCAGTATTCCATCGTGCCGAACTGGTCGACATGCGGGCGCATGAACACGTCCGGCGGGTAGGCCGCCATCATGTGCGCGATCAGCGAGTGCATCATGATCTGCGCCGCGCCGAACCAGACGTCGAGCGGCTTGTAGTTCGTCCGGGTGAGGCGGTTCGATGGGTCGCCATTGACATCGATGCCGACGAGGATGTCGCAGTCCGCCGCGGCCTGGTCGAGCGGCAGCGGGTTGACGACGCCGCCGTCGACGAGGAAGTGGTTGGCGTAGGTCACCGGCTTGAACAGCGTCGGCACGGCAATCGAGCCCGAGATCGCCGGCCGCAGCGCCCCGGCGTTGAACACCACCTGGTGCCAGGACTGAAAATCGGTTGCCACCACGTAGAACGGCACCTTCAGTTCTTCGAACGTGTCCGGAAATCCGTTGGGCAGGAAGGTGTCGACGACGTGCGCCGCATCGAGCTGCACCGAAAAGCCGTTGTGCAGCAGGGCCCCGAGCTTGAGCTGGTGGCCCCAGAGGCGCCCCGCAATGATCCGCATCGTCCCGAGCACGCTGAAGGCATGCTCGCGCAGCTCTTCCCCGCTCATGCCGTTTGCCCAGCCCGAGCCGAGCAGCGCCCCGATCGAGCAACCGGCGATGACCGACGGCTTGAGGCCGAGTTCGTCCATCGCCTCGATGTAGGGAATGTGGGTGAGGCCGCGCGCCGCGCCGCCGCCGAGAGCGACGCCGATCCGGGGCATGACGCTTGGGTCGCGCTCGACCGACGGCATCTTGCCGTTGAGCCGGTCGATGATGTCCTGCCCCCGCCGCTGCAGGGGCGTCCGGCTGTCAGCGTCTGCAACCCCGTCCGTCATCATAAGGAAATAGTCTGCGCGTCCCCGATTGATAAGGGTTCAACGCGCAGGGTTTACGATTGGTTCGCCTTTTCGCGGGCAATTGCGCGCCAGCCGATGTCGCTGCGGCAGAACCCTTGCGGCCAGTCGATGCTGCCCGCCGCCGCGTAGGCACGCGCCTGCGCCTCAGCGACCGTTGCCCCGAGCGCGGTGACGTCGAGCACCCGTCCACCATTGGCGAGGAGGCGCCCGGCATCGCGGCGCGTGCCCGCCTGGAATACCGTCACGGCGTCGCTGTCGAGGCTTTCGGCGCCGCGAATCTCGCTGCCCGTCTCGATCACCCCGACGGGATAGCCCCGCGTCGCCAGCACCACCGTCAGCGCCGCTTCTTCACGCCACGCCGGCGCGACCCCCGAAAGATCGCCGCGCGCCGTGGCAACCAGCAGCTCCAGCAGGTCGGATTTGAGCCGGGGGATCAGCACCTGCGCCTCCGGATCGCCGAAGCGCACGTTGAACTCGATGAGCTTGGGTCCTTCCGCCGTGATCATCAGGCCGGCGAACAGCACGCCGGTGAACGGCGTGCCGCGCGCCGCCATGCCGCGGACAGTCGGCTCGATGATCTCACGCCGCACCCGCTCCATCATGGCGTCCGTCATCACCGGGGCAGGGGAGTAGGCGCCCATGCCGCCGGTATTGGGGCCGCGGTCGCCATCCCAGACACGCTTGTGGTCCTGCGCCGAGGCCAGCATGACGATGCGCTCGCCATCGCAGAGCGCGAAGACGCTTGCCTCTTCCCCTTCAAGATACTCCTCGATGACGATCGTCGTCCCCGACGGGCCGAAAGCGCCGCCGAAGCAGTCGCGGATAAAGTCCTCGGCTTCCTGCAGATTTTCGGCAACCTTGACGCCCTTGCCCGCCGCAAGGCCATCGGCTTTGACGACGATCGGCGCGCCGTGCACGCGGACAAACGCCAGCGCCGACTCCGGGTCGCTGAAGCGCTGGTAACGCGCCGTCGGGATGCCCATCGCATCGCACAGCGCCTTGGTAAAGGATTTGCTGCCCTCGAGCTGCGCCGCCGCCTTGCTGGGCCCGAAGCAGAGCAGCCCCGCCGCCCGCACGTCGTCGCCGAGGCCGGCGACCGCCGGGGCGTCCGGTCCGATCACCACCAGATCGATGTTCTCGCGCTGGGCGAAGGCGATGACCGCCGCGTGATCCTCGATATCGAGCGGCACGTTGGTGGCGATCCGTTCGGTGCCGCCATTGCCGGGGGCCACATAGAGACGTTCGAGCTTGGGAGATTTGGCGATGGCCCAGCTCAGGGCGTGCTCACGGCCACCCGAACCGATGACGAGGACTCGCAAAGGCAAACTCCCGATACCGCGGTGCGAGCCCCCGCTCTGCCCGCCAAGCGGCAAGCCGTCTAGCACGGCCCGGGCCGGCGTTCCATCCCTTGACCAACTGGGAACATAAGCGCAACAGAAGGGCATGGACGAGCCGCGTTCGAACGTCGTCGAATACACCGTTTCCGATCTCGCCTATGCCGTGCAGCGCACCGTCGAGGGAGCGTTTGCCCTTGTGCGGGTGCGTGGCGAAATCTCGGGCTATCGCGGCCCGCATGGCTCCGGGCACGCTTATTTCAGCCTCAAGGACGTTGATGCCGCCATCGACGCGGTGATCTGGAAGACCACCTTCGCCCGTCTCCGCTTCAAGCCGGAGGAAGGGATGGAGGTCATCGTCACCGGCCGGCTCACCACCTTCGCCAAGTCGAGCAAGTACCAGATCGTCATCGAGCGGCTGGAGCCGGCCGGGGCAGGGGCGCTGATGGCGCTGCTCGAGGAACGGCGCAAGAAGCTGCTGGCCGAGGGCCTGTTCGATGCCCGCCGCAAGAAAAAGCTACCGTACCTGCCGCGCGTCATCGGCGTCGTCACCTCGCCGACCGGCGCTGTCATCCGCGACATCCTGCACCGGCTCGACGACCGCTTCCCGAGCCGCGTCGTGGTCTGGCCTGTTCGTGTCCAGGGCGACACCTCCGCCGCCGAGGTGGCAGCCGCCGTGACCGGCTTCAACGCGCTGGCCGAGGGTGGTGCGGTGCCGCGTCCCGACCTCATCATCGTCGCCCGCGGCGGCGGCTCGGTCGAGGACCTTTGGGGGTACAACGAAGAGATCGTCGTGCGTGCCGTCGCCGCCTCACGCATCCCGATCATCTCGGCGGTCGGGCACGAGACCGACACGACGCTGTGCGACTACGCCGCCGACCTGCGCGCCCCGACACCCAGCGCCGCGGCCGAAGCGGCCGTCCCGGTTCGCGCCGAGCTCATCGCCTATGTCGACGACCAGGGCCTGCGGCAGCGCCAGGCCGCGCGCCGTCAGCTCGGCGGCTATCGCGATCGCGTCCGCGCCGCCGGCGCCGCCCTGCCGCGCCCGCTCGACCTTCTGGCCAATGCCCGCCAGCGGGTCGACCTCGCCGCCACCCGGCTCGGCGCGGCGCTGCGTGCCTTCCAGCATCGCAAGGCCCTGGGCCTCGCCAATCTCGCCCCGCGCCTCTCCGTCCGCGCGCTGCGGCATTCCTTCGACCGCGAGCGCCGTCGTTTCGATGTCGCCAATGCCCGTCTCGTCCCCGCCATGCGCCGGGTCGCCGACCAGCGGGGGCAGCGCCTCGATGGGCTTGGCAAGCTGCTGAATTCGCTGAGTTACCGGGGTGTCCTCGCCCGCGGCTATGCGGTGGTCACGGACAAGGACGGCGGGCTGATCCGTGCTGCCGCCATGGTCTCGAGCGGCCAGCCGGTCGGCATCGAGTTCGCCGACGGCAGCGTCGCGGCCCATGTCGACAGCGAGTACAAGCTGCCCCCGCTGCGCCAGCGCCGCCGCCGTTCGCCGCCCACCGAGGAGACTGGCCAGCAAAGCCTCTTTTGAGCCACGCTTTTTCTGCCTATATCTCCCATGTCACGCTAAGGCCGTCGCACATGAACATCTTCGACAAGGGCTTTTCCAATTCCGAGGCGGTGGTGCGCTATCTCGACGGCGACTACGTCGTCCTCAAGCCCGGCAGCTTCGTGCGCTGCGCCGTGACCGGCCGCCCCATTCCGCTCGATGAGCTGAGCTACTGGAACGTCGATCGGCAGGAGCCCTATGCCGACGCCGAGGCCGCGCTCGAGGCGTACAAGCGGCACGGCCTTGGCTGATCCATCCGGCCGCCGGATACTCTTCATCTCCAACGGACATGGCGAGGACTCGATTGCGGCCGCCATCATCCGGCGCCTGCCCGAGGGGATCGTTGCCGAGGCGTATCCGACCATTGGCGACGGCCACGCCTATCGGGGCGTCTGCGACGTTGTCGGTCCACGAGCGAAAATGGCGAGCGAAGGCTGGCGCAACGTCCGCGGCTCAGTGCTGCGCGACCTGAGCTCGGGCGGCCTGCTGACCATCGCCCCGGGCATCCGCTTCGGCCGCTCGATCCGCGATCGCTACGACCGCGCCGTGGTCGTCGGCGACATGGTCGGCATCCTCGGCTGCGCGGCGGTTGGCGCCCGCGACGTGATCTATGTCGATGTCTACAAGACCGGCTATGGCCGGCTCTATTCCGCCGCCGAGCGCTGGCTGATCCGGCGCACCGCCAGGACCGTTTTTTGCCGCAGCGACGGCCTTGCGTCTCAGTTGCAGCATGCCGGCGTTGACGCCCACGCCGCCGGCAACGTCATGATGGATACCATCCCGCGCGACGCCTATAACGCGGCGCTGCGGCGCCGGCGCTATGCCG
>Ga0153956_1003299_pt1 | contig 10541 bp, 12 predicted proteins | sample TSFL040MetaG_FD_104704 | JGI IMG/M metagenome (GOLD analysis project Ga0153956, IMG submission 104704) | Attine ant fungus gardens microbial communities from Florida, USA - TSFL040 MetaG | ecosystem: Host-associated > Fungi > Mycelium > Unclassified | place: USA: Florida, Wekiwa Springs...
CGAGACGGTGACGCCATTACGGGCCACCACTACGGGGATGGCGGAGGCGCGCTGCAGTATTTCGCGCAGCTGGCTGGGCCGATCGGCCGGACGATGCAGCACCGCCATGACCGCCGCGCCGCTCGCTTTGGGCCAGGCGCGCAGGAAAGCCTGCAGATCCCTGAGGCCTGCGCCTCCCGATGCGCCCACACCGACCACCCAAAGAGGCGGATTCGCCGACACGGCCTGATCAGTGCTCATCAATGTATTCGGCGAGCGAGAAGCCAAGGTTGGAGAGACTCTCTTCGAGGTAGTCGCTGATCAAAGGGATGCCGAGGAGATAGCGCGGGGCCCGTTCGCGGCCGATATCCGCCGCCGCCCTACGCGCCTCATTCCATTCAGCCATCGAGAAATCGCCGCGCCCTATCCATACCAGGGCGATCAGATCGCGAAGCTCGTCGTCGTTCAGCCGACGGATCGAGGCTCGCAGCTCGCTCGCGGTCGCATCGTCCGGCGTATCCTCGAGGACGTCGACGGCGCCGTCATCGGAAGGATTTGAGCCTCCGTCCTGGCCGCTGGCGGCCACCTTTTCATCGAAGGCGCGCGCGCGCATCAGGATGAAATAGGCCTGCTCGGGCGAAAGCGTGAGTTCAACGACATCTTTCATGAATGCGCTCCTAGCGCGATGGCGTTCAGTCGCCTTGCGGCAAACCAAGTCGGTCGTCGGTTATCCGAGCTGGATATGGTCGACGACCGCGTGCACGCCGGGAGCCGACCACGCCGCCTGCTCGGCAGCTTCCCGTTCGCGTAAAGTGCGCGCCAGACCGGTGAGCGTGACCTCGCCCTTCCTCACGCCGACGTGGATGCGCGAGGCCTCGATCTCGGCGTTTCGGCGAAACGCGGCTTCAATGGACTTTGCGACATCGTCCGCAGAAGCATTCGGCTTCAAACGTATCTTGTTGCTGACGCCGGTCACGCCCTTGAGCCTGTGCACGTCGCCTTCGGCCGCCCGCCTCTGATACGACCACCCGACTTCGCCCAGCAAGGTGACCCAGCCCCTGGTCACCATCACCTGCACGGCGCCCGGCGGCACGAGAACATCCAGCGATATGGCCTCGGCGACCTCCGCGGCGATTTCGGCGTCGGCATGGGCGCTCGTCGGGCAAACTTGAATCTCGTCGGCGAGCGCAACAACGCCCTTCACACGTCGAGCGATGTCCTGGGCGGCGATCTTTTCCGCCATGCTGGTCACCTGACCACTCAGCACGACGACGCCCTTGTCGACCCCAACCCCGATGTTGATGGCGTCGACGCTCGGATCCCAATCCAGCGCGTCAATCACGTCCTGACGGATTTGCGTATCGGTCATCCGCGCTTCTCCTGCCTAGGCGGATGATCGGCTCGACGTCGTCCTGCGCCTTGAGCCAGGTCAATCCCCGTCCCTGCTGGCGCGGAAGGCTCGGAGGTTTGAAGGCCGACGGGCGCGCCGTTTTCCGCCGGTCGGGTTTGAGCCCGCGCAAAGCGGTGGTCGCAGGCCTTCGCCAGTATCGGCGTGTGACCATGGGTTCTCCACTGATTTGCCGACCGATCGCCGGACTGGCCGCGCTATGGCTGTCGATCGTCCCGACCGCGGCTCTGACGGCGCCGCTGCTTTCCGAGGCTGATGGGCGGGCCATCGCGGCGGCCCTGCTCGCCGGCCAGGACGACGGTCTCTCATCGTCCGATGTCACAGGGGACGTCGCCCAGCTCGCCGGTGGCGATGCTCTCGCCGCGCGCGCGGCGTCGGCGAGGCTCAGCGCCGCGGCGGTTTCGTTCGCCGCCGCTGCGCACGGCGCGATTGCGGACCCGCATGATATCGACCCGCTGTTCGCGCTCCGCGCGCCTTACGACGCCCAGGCGGATTTCAACTCAGCCCTTGGAGACGGACGGCTACCCGCCTGGGCGGCGGGCCTCGCACGCCGAGACCAGTCCTTTCGATCCCTGCTGAAAGCCAGGCAGCGCTATGCCGCGATAGCGGAGAAGGGCGGCTGGCCCATGCTTGATCAGGGCCCTTCCCTAGCCCTTGGAGCGACCGGCCCGACCGTGGCCACGCTGCGTGTACGGCTATCCGCGGAGGGCTTCACCAGTTCCCCCGAACATGGCCCGCAGCAGTTCGATGCCGGGCTCGCGTCCGCCCTCGGCGCGTTTCAATCGGCTCACGGTCTGCCTGCGGATGGGGTGCTGACACCCCAAACCCGCGCCGCGCTCAACGTGCCGGTAGCAGTGCGGATCGCGACGATCGATCTCAATCTGGAGCGCGCGCGTTGGCTGCCCAATCCTCTTCCCGAGAACCGGATCGAAGTCGACATCGCCAACGCAACTGCGGTCGTCTACGAAGGCCAGTCGCAGGTTCTGCAGATGCGCACCATCGTTGGAGACCGGCGCCACAAAACACCCAGTCTGGCGTCGAAGATCACCGCGATCGTATTCGATCCGCCCTGGATCGTGCCCGAGAGCATCGCATCGGCTGAACTCTATCCGAGGGAGCGCCGATCCCCCGGGTATCTGAAACGAAACGGCTTTCACGAGATTGACGGGCGGCTGATTCAAGCGCCGAGTGACAAGTCAGCGCTTGGTTACCTCAAATTCGATATGGCGAGCCCCTTCGGCGTCTATCTTCACGACACGCCGACTCGCGACCTATTTCAAAAAGACAGCCGTTGGCTGAGCCACGGCTGCATTCGCGTCCAGCAACCGCGCGCTCTCGCCGATCTGCTGCTCTCTCCCGCCGGCTGGACCAAGGAAGCCATCGAGGCAGCCGTCGCCGCGAAGCGCACCCGGCGCGTTCAGCTGCCCGTCGCCTTCCCCGTTCTCATCGTCTATCGCACGGCGGCTGCGCATTCGGACGGGGTCGTCGAATTCCGGCCTGACATATACGGGTGGGATAAAATCCTGGACGCGGCGCTTGAGCGATCGACCAAGACGCGGCGAGTCACACGGGCGACGCCCACAGACGGGCTATGACGCAACTGACGCCAAAGAGAACGGGTCAGTGGCTGAACAAGATGAATTTGGAGGAGTCCGAGATCATTTCTTCGGTCACGCCGCCGATGATGCGCTCACGCAGCCGCGAATAGCCATAGCCGCCGAGAACCAGGAGGTCCGCGGAGTAATGCGCCGCTACGCCTTCGAGCGCGCGCGCAATCGACCCTTTGCCTCGCGCCACGACCTCGGCGCTGGCCGATATCCCGTGCCGCGCCAGGCGACGGGCGACATCGTTTGGATGAACGCCGCCCACATCCGCCAGGGCCACCACGTGGACGTGCTGTGCGCGCATCAAGAACGGTAGGGCGTCCGTCACGGCGCGCCGGGTCTCACGGGTGTCCTTCCAGCCGATGATGATCCTCGCGCCGGCAAGCAGGGCGTCGCCGCGAGGAGGGACCAGGACCGGCAATCCGGATTCGAGTACCAGGTCGTCGAGTCTTGCGGTGGCGTGTGATCGGTCGGCGACGATCAAATCCGCTCCGCGCGCCTGGCTGATCACAGCGCGATCAGGGTGTTCATCTGAAGCGAACCAATCCGTACGGAGATGGCCTGCGGCTTGCTCGAAGCGTTCCCGGGCCGCGGCGAGATCCGCGGAGCGCCGCTGCTGAGTCGCCTCGTACATCGCAAGCGAGACATCTCCCCCTACGCCCGGCGTGACGGAGATGCGTTCGGGCTGCGCGCCCACGCCTACAAGGGTCGCGTCAAACCAAGCCGCCATCTGTGCGGCGACGCCCAACCGCCTGTCGCCCGCCGGTCCGGCCTCCGCATGAACAAGAACGGTCTTGTAGGTCATGTTCGGGCGACCTTGTGTTGGGAGCCAAGCATCCTCGACGCGACGATCGCGCCGGCCGCTTTCGGTTTAGAGGCCTTAGTGAGAAGGCGGCTCGTCTGGTCCGCACAGGATGTCACCCGCCAGCTCACCGCCGCGGAGAAAGATCCGGATCGTCGATCGGTCGCCCGCGTCGGCGAGCGAGCGCCCTAGTTCGCGGGCCGCCATCTCGGCCTTCCATCCGCTTTCGAATACCTGCCCATCACCATGGCCAGGTGAATAGACCCGCCATCCCGCCCTGACCGCCTCGACGAAGATCATTCGACGGGATTCACCCGGGCCCCGGCCTGGTTGTCCGATCCTGTTCGCGCCGTCATTCACGGCAGCACCTCATCCGATGAAGAGGCGATCCTCGACCTTCGTCACACCCGGCGCTGACCAGGCCGCCCGTTCGGCCGCCTGCCGTTCACGCCATGAGCGCACGCCCCCCTTCAGAGTGACCTTGCCGTCTTCGACATCGATCTGGACGCGACTTGCCTCCAAGCTCGCGTCCCTTTGCAGCGCCCGCTCGATGCGCCGTGCAACATCGACCGGCGACACACGCGGTTTCAGCGTGATGGCGTTGATGACGCCCACAACGCCGCCGAGCTTGCGGACATCGGCCTCGGCGGCGCGGCGCTGATAGTCCCACTCGAATTCGCCCGACAGCGTCACCCAGCCCTTGCTCACGTGGACGCTGACATCGGGCGGAACAGCCACGTCCCAATCCAAGATGCGAACCGCGCGGGCGGCTATCTCCGCGTCCGAATGCGGCTTTGACCGATAGACTTCCAGTTCGTCGGCAATGGCGGTAACGCCCATAATCCTTCTTGCGATCGCTACCGCCGCAACCTTTTCCGCGTAGGTCGCCACGTGGCCCGACATCACGGCGACGCCGTTCTCCACGGCGACCCCGATGTTGGCGGCGTCGACAGCAGGATCCCAGTCGAGGGCTTCGACCACGCTCTGGCGAATGAATTTGTCATCCATGTCGGCCACCTCCTGCGTCGCGCACTTTGAAGGCCGACCGCCGCACCGCATTGATGCAGCTCAAAACGCTCGGCTCGTTGCTGTCCTTGTTGCGTTCCCCCTGCCCGGGTCGATCGAAGGCGGTCATGCGCATATGGCCGGACAGGCCCGGGCGACAGGCTGCGCACCAGGTCTTGCCCCGTAACCAAGGAGCCGTCCCAGCAGACAGCAAGCCGACCGGGGAACGACGGTAGTCCATCGCTCAGTCGATGGTGATCCAGGCTGGCGCATGGTCGCTGGCCTCTGGCTCGCCTCTGACCGCACGGTCCACGCCGGCGTCGGTCAGCCGCGGGGCGAGAGCGGGCGACAGCAAAAGGTGGTCCAGCCGCAATCCCTTGTCGTTCGGCCAGCGCTTGCGGATGTAGGCCCAGAAGGTCCACAGCGGCCCGGCCGGATGAACGGCGCGCAGCGCATCGGTCCACCCCAGATCGAGCAGGCGGGCGAATGCGGCTCTCGCCCGAGGGTCGACCAGCGCATCGCCCTGCCAATGGTTGGGCTGGTAGATGTCCGCCTCGGTCGGCACGACATTGAAATCGCCCGCGAGCACGACAGGCACGCCGGCCGCCAGGAGACCGGCGGCATGGTCGGTCAGTCGCTCCAGCCAGGCGAGCTTGTAGTCGAATTTGGGACCCGGGTTGGGATTGCCGTTCGGCAGGTAGATCGACGCGATGAGCACGCCGCCCACCGCCGCCTCGATGTATCGGGCTTGTTCGTCGGATGTATCGCCGGGCAGCGCGCGGCGCGTCAGAACAGGCTTCGCGCCGCGGGCCAGGATGGCGACGCCGTTCCAGGTCCGCTGGCCTCGCCATACAGCCTCGTACCCCGCAGATTCGAGCGCGGCCTTCGGAAAGGCGACGTCTTCGGCTTTCAACTCCTGCAGGCAGACCACATCCGGTCGCGCCGCCTCCAGCCAAGCCAAGAGGTTGGCTAGCCGCCGGTTGACGTTGTTGATGTTGAAGGTCGCGATCTTCACAGGTTGGGCATCAAGTCTTCGAGGCGGGGAAACAACCCAAAGTCGGGCAGTGCGTTCCGCCCGCCGCGAACGGCGCTCACGATGAGCTTCGCCATGGGAACGCTCCGCCGGCCACCGTGATTTAGGAGCCGTGGCCGCAAGGCCAGGCCGCTGGCGAGGTGGTGGTTCTACCTGCCGATCCCAGGCGGTCGCCCACCCATGACCGTTTGGCGCTCGATGGAAACTGCAAGACGCTGGCCCGCCCGCCTCCCCGCCTCTCTGGCGCCTTTCAGTCTCGGCCTGGCCGCGGGCTTGGGACTTTCCGCCGCCGAAGCGACGCGGCGCGCGTTCTGGGCGCACCGACGAGCCGCGCAGCCGACCGCCGCCAGCCCTGAATCATCACCAGCGGACATCAGCCCGCGCGGCTGGCGGCAGCTGATCGTGCTGGCGATCAAGGAGTTCAACCAAGACAAGATCCCCGCCATTGCGGGCAGCGTGACCTTCTTCTTCCTGCTGGCCCTCTTCCCGGCCATCAGCGCGTTCGTATCGATCTACGGCCTGTTCGCCGACGTGTCGGACGTCCAATCCCAGGTCGGGGCGCTGGAAGGTCTTCTACCCTCGGGCGCGATCAGCGTGCTCAGCGAGCACATGGAGCGGCTGGCCGGCGCCAATGACGGCAGCCTCAGCCTGGCCTTCATCGTCAGCCTGCTCGTGTCGCTCTGGAGCGCCAATTCGGGCGTGAAGGCGCTGCTCGCCGCGCTCAATATCGCCTATGAGACGAAGGAGCGGCGCGGCTTCGTGAAGCTCAACCTGGTTTCGCTGGCCTTTACCTTTGGCGGCGTCATCCTCGCGGTCGTGCTCATGGCGGCGACCGTCGCCGCGCCCGCGGCTCTCGGCGCGCTCCATCTGCAGCAGCACGCCGCGCTGACGGTGCTGCGCTGGCCGCTGCTGTTCGGACTGCTCACGGTGCTCGTCTCCGTGCTGTACCGCTTCGGGCCGTCCCGCGAGCGCCCGCGATGGCGGTGGATCACGCCGGGCGGCGCGTTCGCCGCCCTGGCCTGGATGGCGGTGTCGGCCCTGTTTTCCTGGTATGTCGCCAACTTCGGCCACTACGACCAGACCTACGGGTCCCTCGGCGCGATCGTCGGCTTCCTCACCTGGATCTGGCTGTCGCTGATGGTGGTCATGCTCGGCGCCGAACTGAATGCCGCGATCGAAGCCGAGGCCGCGGCCCGCCAGACCCGGCGCGAGGCCGAACATGGCGTCAAGGCTGACGCCTCAGTCTGATCACCGCTGTGCGACGTCTGCTCCTCGACGGGCAGGCGCTCGCGGGCGCTGCGGCTGGCGAGCATCACCTCCACGACGAAGGCCGCGAGCAACGGCATCGTCAGGACGAGGGCGCCGCCGAAAAGGAGATCCAGCGCCGTCGGCGCCGCCGATCCCCGGACCTCGCCCAGGAATAGGACCCGGACCGCCCCGCAGGTAAGCGCTCCGGCAAGACCGGTTAGCACGACGGCCAGATCGAGCACCCTGGAACGGATGCGCTAGGTGGCGATGCCGGAGAGCAGAAAGACCGGCGTCGGCGCCAGTTGCACCATGTGCGCAACCGTGACCACGAACTGCCGCCCGCTTTCGGCGGATCGATAGCTCATCGGGCGCGAGCCCCCCGCCGCCGCCAGTCAGCGTAAGGCCGACCAGCGCAATGACGGCCCCGGATACGAATGCCGGCCTGGGAAGTTCGGCGGCTGCGGCGTCCGACATCGAGGCCTCGCTGGAAACGGCGTCCACGCCACGGGCGCGAGGCGTCTGGGATCGCGTCTGCTGAACGAGTGCGCATTTGGCGGGTTCGCGTGTCCCGGCGCGGTTGACGAGATTCTCGCCGGTCGTGCGTCCTCTGGCGGACGAACGGCCTCCAGGAAGCCTGAGGCTTTGCCTTGGGAACGCGCCCAACGCCCCGCGATTGGAATGGCGTAACCGTGGAGGCTCCCATGCCCGACAATTCAGCGCCCGACACCCCGATGAACACGCCCGCGTCCGGCGACGCGGAAGGCGTCACCAACGGCGACCCGGGCAACGAAAGCAATGACGCCATCCCGGACGGCGACGACGACGAAGGCGAAGACCAGAAGGGCGAGAACGAGCAAGAGCCCACCGTCACCGAATAATGGCCGACCAAGCGAGCCAGGGACGACGGCCAATCAGTCCCGGTCCTGTGAAAGGCGGCGCCAGGGGAGAACTGCCCGCGTACCTTTCGAACGGCGTGATCGGCCTACGGGTCAGGGACAATCCGCTCGTCGCCGGGATGACGCTGGTGAACGGGCTGAGCGGCCGCCATCCCGTAGAAAGTATCGAAGCCCTGGTGCCCGCGCCCTATCCGCTCGCTGCCGAGATCGCCATCGACGGCGTGACCAGCACGGACGCGATTCACGCCGTACAGCCCATCGAACAGGCCTATGATTTCGAGACCGGCGAGCTATCGACCCATCTGTCGTTCTGTCCCGCCGAGGTGCGCGCGGATGTTCAGGTGACCACCTTCTGCTCGCGCCGGCATCCGAACGTGATCTGCCAGGAACTGGCGATCCGGCTGTCGGGTCGGGCGAAGCTGACGCTGAAGCCAATGGTGGATTGCCGCGGCCTGGACGGCCAGGCGATCGCCCATACGCGGGGAAGCCAGGGCCAGGGTCAGGTCGATGGCGACGGCTGGCGCCTATGGGAGACCAACGGCGGACTGTCTCGGCGTGGCGTCGCCTTCGCCACCGAGGTGGTCGGGACGGAAACGCAGATCGAGCGACCGCGCATGCAGCGCGGTCTGTTGTCGACCCGGCATGTCTTCGACGCCTCGGCCGAACGGACCTACCGGCTGCGCCAGATCGCTGTCGTGGTCCCAACCGCCATGCACGCCCAGCCTGACCAGGAAGCCGCGCGGCAGATCGGAATGGCGGTCCGTGAGGGCTTCGACGCCCTGCGCCAGGAGAACCGTGAGCAGTGGCGAGACCTCTGGCGCGGCCGGATCGTGGTGGACGGCGCCTCCGCGCGCGAGCAGGCGCTGATCGACGCAACCTTCTTCTACACCATGAGTTCGGCGCACGGTTCTTCACCGGCCTCGACCTCGATCTTCGGTCTCTCCACCTGGGGCGACTATCACTACTATTACGGCCATGTGATGTGGGACATCGAGGCGTTCGTCGTCGCACCCTGCGCCCTGCTTCAGCCGGCCGCCGCGGAGAGTCTGCTGGACTACCGGGCGCGCAATCTGGAGGCCGCGCGGCGCAATGCCTTGATCCGGGGCCTGCGCGGCGCCCAGTTTCCCTGGGAAAGCGCGCCCCAATCCGGCGAGGAGTGCGCGCCGCTTCCGGGATCGGCCGCATGGTACGAGGACCACATCAGCGCCGACGTGGCGAACGCCTTCGGGCTCTTCAGCGCCCTGTCCGGCGACGAAGCCTTCATGACACGGCGCGCCTGGCCCGTGCTGGAGGAGGTCGCCGACTGGATCGCAAGCCGCACCACGCCGACGGCGCGCGGGTTCGCACTCAAGGCGTCCATGGGCGCGGCCGAGCGCGACCGGCCTGTCGATAATCCCGCATTCGGCCTCGCGGCGGCCCAGGCCGCCCTGGATTACGCCTTAGCCCTGGCCAACCGGCTGGGCCGGCAGATTCCGGACAGTTGGCGCGAGGTTCGAGACAATCTCGCGTTCCCACTGAAGGGCGATCTGCTGCTGCCGCATGACGGCTGGCGGGCGAACGAGAAGAAGGGGGCGACGCCCGATGCGCTTCTCGCCTTCTTCCCGCTCTGGCGCGACTTCGGAGACGTCGTCGAAGCCGAGACGATCAAGCGCTTTCTGGATCTGGCGGACCAATACGTCGGCTCGCCCATGCTCGCCGCCTTCTATGGCGTCTGGGCGGCGTGGATCGGCGACCGCGTCTTGTCCGCCAAGCTGGTCGATGAGGGCTATTTCAAGTACTTCGCCGGCCGTTTCGACCAGGTGCTGGAAATGCGGGAGGACAAGTATCCGGAAATCCCGGCCGCGGGTCCCTTCGTCGCGAACATGGGCGGTTTCCTGACCGCCCTGCTGATGGGCTTCCCCGGCCTCCAGCCCACCTTCGACGATCCGGAAACCTGGCCGCGCCGCAAGGTGACGTTGCCGCGCGGATGGGACGCCATCCACGTCGAGCGACTGTGGGCGCGTGGAAAGCCTTACGCGCTTGAAGCCCGGCACGGTTCGGACCGTGCGCGACTGATCGCGCTTTAGGCGAGCGTTGAAGCCACATGTGCCTCGCCTTCGTCCTTGCGCCTGTTCTGCTGCCGCTCGGCGGCGCGATCATCGGCGGGACCGTGTTCAGCCAAACAGGCGCCTGGATCGGCGGCGCCATCGGATCAGTTGCATCGCTCGTGCTCGTCGGCGTCCCGTCAGCCCTGTACCTCAAGGCGGAGAAGCGGAAATACGACAGCGAAAACAACGGCTACACCCAGTAGATCGTGATGCGTCACCTTTGAGTGGCGGCCAGACCCGGCTCCAATCGACGGATCGTTGAACCCGCCGGTGCAAGCCTCGTTTTGAGGGGGCAAGCGGAGATCAGCATGAAACAGACCGAAGACAGACCCAGCGCCGGCGGCACATACGGTCAAGGCGATGCGTCCTCATCAGCGCAGCGGTCCCGATCCCGAACGGACAAGACCGGTCAGGCGGCTGGAAACACGGCAAGCAATGCGGGCGCGACTTTGGAAGGCGGCAAGAACCTCAAGGGCGCG
>Ga0153956_1003300_pt1 | contig 10539 bp, 8 predicted proteins | sample TSFL040MetaG_FD_104704 | JGI IMG/M metagenome (GOLD analysis project Ga0153956, IMG submission 104704) | Attine ant fungus gardens microbial communities from Florida, USA - TSFL040 MetaG | ecosystem: Host-associated > Fungi > Mycelium > Unclassified | place: USA: Florida, Wekiwa Springs...
TCGTTCGGGAAGATCAGGTCATGCGCATGCGGCCATATCCAGCCGAACAGCGAAGGGCCGAGGATAAGTCCGGCCAGCAGATTGCCGATCACCGCGGGCTGGCCGAAACGCTGCATGATCTCGCCGATGCCGCGGCCGACAAGCAGCAGAAGGACAACCTGCGCGGCGAGGATCACCTCGTCGGTGCCGCCCAATCCGTTTCCTGCGTCGCTGCCGCCGCCGGCCTTCTTCTGTGCCGCCGCGAGTGCCGCGCTGGCGAGCAGACAGAGGCCGGTGCCGAGCACGACGGCGAGAGTGCTTCTCTTTTTCACGAAAGTCCCAAAGACAATAGTCGATCAGCCGCACAACGCCGCAGTGTTCCGCGAAGTTCCTCCCCCAGCGCGTTCAAAAACGGCCGCCTTCCACAAATCCGCAACCGGCGGGAAGCCGTATCAATACGAAACCCGGGAGACCATCATGCCGTATGCGATCGCTTACCTGACAACGCTGGTGGTCTATGCGGGGCTCGACGCCGTCTGGCTGAGCGTGATGGGCAAACTGCTCTATCGCCCGGCGCTCGGGGACATGTTGCTGCCGACGTTGAATGTGCCTCCCGCCATTGCCTTCTATCTCGTCTATCCCGCAGGCCTTTCCGTCTTCGCCGTCGCCCCCGCCTTGCGCGGAGGATCGTTTGCGGCAAGCGCGCTCTACGCGGTGCTGTTCGGCGCGATCGCCTACGCCACCTACGACCTCACCAATTATGCGACGCTGAAGAACTGGACGCTGCAGATCACGCTGGCCGACATTGCCTGGGGCGCTTTCGCGAGCTTGCTCGCCAGCAGCGTCGCCATTTTCGTGGTGCGCCATTTCAACTGACGGGTTTCAGCCGATAGTGGGTCACGCCCCATACCGCGCCCCCGCCGTAGCCGAACATGCCCGCCGTGGCCAGGAAGAACAGGCGCCAGCGGCGGCGCCAGATCCGCCAGTCCGCGCCATAGGTTTGCTCCAGGATCGGCGCGATCGCTTTCTGGTGCCGGTCGTAGTTCGCAAGCCAGTCCATCGCCGTGCGCCGGTAATGGGTGCCGCTCCATTGCCATTGGGCTTCCGCGCGGAAGCATTCCGGAAACGCGTTCATCAGCGCGCGGCTCGGCATGATCCCGCCCGTGAAGAAATGGTTCGCGATCCAGTCGGATCTGTCGGCGTGATCGAAGCGGTAGGGCGTGCGGGCATGGGTGAAGACGTGGACAAACAGGCGCCCGTCCGGCTTCAGCCACAAGCGCGCCCGTTCGAGAAGCGTGTGCCAATTGGCCATGTGCTCGAACATCTCCACGGAAACGATGCGGTCGAACGCGCCCTCCGGCGCGAACGCGTTCATGTCGGCGGTGATGACGGTGATGTTGGAGAGGCGCAATCTGCGCGCCTGTTCCTCGATATGGTCGCGCTGCGAAGCGGAATTGGAGACCGCGACGATGCGCGAACGCGGATAGCGCTGCGCCATCCATAGCGTCAGCGATCCCCAGCCGCAGCCGAGTTCCAGGACATCCTGCCCGTCCGCCAGCTGCGCGTGCTCGCAGCTCTGTTGCAGCGCGGCCTCCTCCGCCTGCGCGAGGGTCTCGCGGCCCGTGGGATAGAAGCAGCTCGAATATTTTTGCCGCGGCCCCAGCACCTGCGCGAAAAAGGCGGCAGGCACCTCGTAGTGCTGCGCATTGGCCTCGGCGGTGTGCATGGCGACGGGAAAGCCGTCCATGGCTTGCGCAAACATCGCGGTGGCATCTTCCGGCGCCGCGGCAAGGCTTCGCGCCGAGCGCCTGCACAGGTAGCCGATTCCCATCCGCGTCAGCAGGTCTGGAAGATCGACAGTGTCGGCGATGTCGACGGCGCGTTGCGTGACAGTCATGCCGGCGGCACCGGAAAGAAAATGCTCGTGCGCGCCGCATAAGCCTGCCATGCCGCGCCGCGCGTCTTTTCCATGTGCTCTTCCAGCGGCGGCACGCCGGAGACGAACCGCAGCAGAATGAACATCACCACGGGCGCCGCCAGCGACAGCCACGCCCATTCATATTTGCCGAAGATCTCGATGGCGATCAGGGGATAAGCCAGCCAGCCGAGCCATTCGAAGAAATAATTGGGATGGCGCGACCAGCGCCAAAGTCCGGCATCGCAGATGCGGCCTTTGTTCTGCGGATTTCGCTGAAAGGCCCGCAGCTGCATGTCCGCGGCGGTTTCGCCCGCAACCGACACAAGCATGACGACGAGACCGGCAACATCCTGCCAGCGCATCTGCACATCCGGATTGTGCGCGGCCAGATAAATGGCGAGGACCAGCGGAATCGAAACGAGGGCCTGCTTCTCGACAAGCCAGAACATCCTGCGGCGCGCATCGGCGCCGTATTCCGCGCGGATCTGCGCATAGCGGGGATCGTCGGCCGTGCGCAGGTTGCGGCGCAGGATATGCACGCCCAGCCGCACGCTCCAGATCAGCGCCAACACCGCGACCAGAAGATTGCGATGCGGCGGCGCGAAATCGGGCGGCGTCATGGCGGCGGCTGTGCCGACAAGTCCCACGCCGAACGTCCAGCACACGTCGATCCAGCCGGCGTGGCTCGTCCGGTCCTGCACGATCCATGAAACAGCCATGATCGCGAAGAGAGCCAGTGCCATCGCAACCGTGGCGATGAGCAGGTCCAAGCCTGTCATGCGCGCCTCCGTGACTGTTACGCGCGGGAGAAGCCTGCGGTTCACCCCTCGACTGGATTTCGCCCTTCACTAAGATGCGCGGCACATAGGGAGAACGGCATGAAACTCGCGACCTTCAGCGTGAACGCCGGTGCGGACGAACTGGGAGTCGTCGAAGGCGAGCGCATCATTTCGCTGTCCCGCGCCGCGCCGATGTTTCCGGCGACCATGATCGGCCTGATCGCGCGCTGGGCGGAGCTGGAACGTGACGTGCGCAGCATCGTCCGCGAGCAGCAATTCGCGCATGATCTTCGCGCGGTGCATCTGAAGGCGCCGATCCCGCGCCCGGGAAAGATCATGGCCATCGGCCTCAACTATGCCGACCATGTGCGGGAAACCGGCGCGGAGACGCCGAAGGACCAGGTGTGGTTTTGCAAGCAGGCGACGGCGGTGAACGGCCCCTTCGATCCCATCCAGATTCCGAAGGCTTCGCCGCAGGTGGATTGGGAAGCGGAGATGGTCGTCGTCATCGGCAAGGGCGGGCGGCACATCGCGAAGGATCGCGCGCGCGATCATGTGTTCGGCTATTGCTGCGGCAACGATGTCAGCGTGCGCGACTGGCAGAAGCGCACCTCGCAATGGATCATCGGCAAGGGCTTCGATACGCATGCGCCGTTCGGGCCGTGGATCACCACGGCGGACGACGTCGGGGATCCGCATACGCTCGGCATCAAATGCATCGTGAACGGCGAGACGCGGCAAAGCTCGAACACGTCCAATCTTGTGTTCAAGGTGGAGGATCAGCTTGCCCTGCTCTCGCAAGCGATGACGCTGGAGCCCGGCGACATCATCTACACCGGCACGCCGGGTGGCGTCGGCATGGCGATGAACCCGCAAGTGTGGCTGAAGCCCGGCGACACGTGCCGCGTGGAGATCGACAAGCTCGGTGCGATCGAAGCGGTGTGCGAGGCGGAAAAATAATTTTGCATGGGGCGTTCACTTTTCCGGCGTGCAGAAGCCGCCGCAGGCAGAGAAATTCGCCGATTGTTTTGGACGATCAGCCGCTTAGATGATTTTCCTGCATTCAGGACAATTTGCTTGACACCGTGACGGTACCCCCGTACACTTTTGACAACTCTCGAATTGCGCCCGGACCACAGCCGTCGCTGAAAAGCGGCGGTTTTTCTGTGTTTGGCCGCACCCCAACTTGTCATCCCGGGCGAGCACAGCGAGACCCGGGACCCATTGTGCCGCTTGCGCGATGGGTCCCGGCTCTGCGCGATGCTTCCCGCATCGCTTGGCCGGGATGACAAGTTTTGTTTTGAAGGAAAAGAAAAATGCACAAGCTCTAGCTTCGCCCTCGCCCTGACCGGGCGTGGCGACAGGGAGAGACTCTTCTGGAGAAGCCGAGATCGCGCTTAAAGCGGGTCCAGGACGCCGAACCGGAACAAGTCCCTCGCAATCGCCATGTTCAAGGTCACGCCCTCATAAAGCTCAGAGCTGTGGCGTCAAAGGTTGAGGGAAACGAAAAACAAACGGGGGGAAATACCCCCTCCCCCATGACTCGCAATTCAAATACCAGCGCTCGAAACCGCAGGCATTCAACCGCAACATCTTGTGCAGCACATAAGACGGAATCGAAAAAATCGACATTCAATTCGGACAAAAACAAACGGCACGCGAAGCCGGTTCGCGCGCCGCTGTTCTTTCGAAGAAATTCAACCGTGCTTCAGGACATCCGTCGCCTTGTCAAGCTGCGCGCTATAGGCGTTCAGCGCATTCGCCGTCAGCGTGATGTACCTGGTGGCATCGTCGAAGCGCTCGTCCTCGATCGCCTCGCGGATGCCCGGCAAGGTCTTTGCGCCATAACCGGTGTAGCGGCCCGGCGCGTAGATCAGGTTCTTGAACCACGGACGGCCCGGCAGGCCGACATTGTCCGGCGCCAGCGTCTGGTCGAGCGGCTGGATCGCGGCCCAGAGTTTCGCGCGCGCGTCCGGCGACAGCTTGGCCCCGTCGGCGGCCAATGCATCGTCATAGGCTTTCGCGCTCTTCTGGAGCTGCTTCACCGCATCGTCCATCGGCGTGAAGTCGAACTTCGGCACCGGCTTCAGCGCCGTCGGCATGCCGTTCGTCTTCGTCGGATCGTAGACGTCCTCGAAGACATGATCGGTGAGAGCCTTGGACTGGATCTCCGCGGCCTCGCGGCGATTGTCGGCGAGCTTCTTCACTTCGCCGAGATACATCGCAACGGTGTCCGCGAAATCGCCGGCCTGTACCACCGGCAGATCTGTGTCCGCGAGGCGCAGCACCATGTGGCCCGCGGTCTTCGCCAGCATCGTGTCATACACGAAGCCCGGATCGTCGAAGCGGGAGTGATGCTCATAGGTGTCGTAGCGCGAGTGGTAATCGCCGCCGCCGCCGTCAGCTTCGCCGCCATAGCCGATGTTCAGCGCCGGCAGGCCAAGATGCTCGATATAAGCGGAGTAATCCGAACCCGACCCCAGGGGACCCATCTGATAGTCCTTGGCGGGATCGGCGTCGATCTTCGCCTCGGCCTTGATGTCCTCGCGCGCTGTCGGGCTCATGCCCTGCGCGCGCACCGCGGCTCGGCTGCGCTCCGATACGCTGACATGGGTTTCCGGATCGGTGATGTCGTTCGTCACCTGATTGACGAAGTGCTGCAGATCGTGGCTGCCCTCCGCGCGCCAGAACCCGCGGCCATTGCCGTCCGAATTGATGTAGATGACCGCTTTCTGTTTCAGCTCGGCGGCATGCTCTTCCGCCCATTCGGTCGAGCCCAGCAGGCCCGGCTCTTCGCCGTCCCAGCTGAGATAGACGATGGTGCGCTTGGGTTTCCAGCCGGTCTTGGCCAGTTCGCCGATCGATTGCGCTTCGGCGAGCATCGCCACCTGTCCCGACAGCGGATCGGATGCGCCATAGACCCAGCCGTCGCGATGGTTGCCGCGAACCACCCACTGATCGGGATATTCGCTGCCCTGCATCTTCGCGACGACGTCATAAACCGGCTTCAGGCTCCAGTCGGACTTCACCGCAAGGTGAAGCTTCAGATCGCTCGGCCCGACGCGATAGGTGATCGGCAGCGCGCCGCGCCAGTTGCCCGGCACAACGCGGCCCGTCATCGATTGCAGAAGCACCGTCGCATCCGCATAGGAAATCGGCAGCGCCGGAATCTTGAGGATCGTCTTGGCTTCCTCGCGCGTCAGCCGCTTGGCATCGGCCGTGGCGCCCACGCCCGGCGTCAACGGATCGCCGGGATAGATCGTCATGTCCTGCACCGAACCGCGCTGGATGCCTTGCGGCGGCCGCGCCGGTCCTTCCGGATAAGCCGCGCCGGTCGCATAGCCGTCATCGGCAGGATCGGAATAGATGATGCAGCCGACGGCACCGTGCTGTTGCGCGAGCAGTGGTTTGAGGCCGCGCCAGCCCGCGCCGTAGCGCGCGATGACGATCTTGCCCTTCACGGAGATGCCCATGCGCTCAAGCGCCTTGTAGTCATCCTGCATGCCGTAATTGACATAGACCATCGGCGCGGTGACATCGCCGTCGCCCTGATAGGCGAGATAGCCCGGCAACGCGTATTCCTTCGCGCGCGCGGTGGTGTCGCCGGGGACGGCTTTCTCCTGCATCGTCGCCTTGAACGGCTTCTTGCCGCCGACAAGTTCGACGGTTTCGCTGATCGGTGTCGGGTAGAGAACCTGGAACGTCTCGATATGTGCGTCCCAGCCCCAGTCCTTGAACTTCTGCAGCACCCATTCGGCATTCTGCTTGTCATGCGGCGAGCCGACATGATTGGGCTCGGACGCCATCAGCTTCATCCAGCCATCGAGATCGGATGGATGCAGATTGGCATCGAAACTTTTTTCCAACGCGGCCTGATCGGCAGCCGCGGGCATGTCGGCGGCATACGCCGTCACGCCCAGTGCGGCAGCGCAACAGGCGGCAAACAATGCGGTACGAACCATGTGGTGTTTTCCCCTACGAGCAGAATGAAACGCTCCGGGGACAGATCGTATCGGAGGAGCTTCGCGAATAAAGGCCGAAAGCGCGGCAAGAGCGCGCACTGCTCTTATTGCAGTGCATCATGCATCGAATTGTATCGTGCTTGGCTTATGCCGCCGCCGCGATCGGCTTGCACAATCCCAGCGCGGAAATCTCGCCCTCAAGCTGGCAAGTCGCGAACTGCTCTTCCAGCCCGATGGCATCCGTGAAGTCGACGGTCCGAACCTGACCGTTGATGAGGGGCAGCCCGCGCATATCCGCTTTGCCGAAACGTGCATGCGAAATGTTGGCGCCACGGAACGACGCGCCGCGCAGGTCCGCGCCGGTGAAATCGGCATCGCGCAGATCCGCGCCGTCGAGCTTGGCGCCCTGAAGCTGGCAACCCGCGAAGTTGAGGCCGATGGCGACCGCATTCTTCGCGGAAAGTCCTGTCAGCGGACGGCCGACGACGAGCTTCTGCAACAGCCGGATATCCTCGCCGTCCAGAACGCAGTGCGTGCCTTCCTTGCCGGCGCTGACGATCCATTGCTGGTGCATATCCAGCCTGTTTCGCATCTCGTCGAAGCGCTTGATCGTTTCGGGCGAGGGATCGGTGACGCAGCCTTTGAGGTCTTCCGGCGCAAGATTGAGGTCTTTCACGTTGACGCCGGTCAGCACCGCACCCTTGAAGGTGGCGTTGCTCAGCTTGGAGCCGCGAAAGTCGGCACCCTGCAGAAGCGCGCCACTGAAATTCGCGCCATCCAGCTTCGCGTTTCCGAAGGAGGCTTTCTTGAGCGAGCAGTTGGAGAAATCGACGCCTTGCGGGCCTTCCTTGTTGCGATCCACGATCGCAATGCCGTCCGGCGACATGTACATCATCATCGCCGCGCGCAGATCGGCATTGTCGAGCTTGGCGTAAGCCAGGTTCGCGCCCTTCAGGGAGGCCCCACGCAGGTCGGCGTACACAAGATTGGTTTTTCGCAGATCGGCGCGCTGGAGATCGGTGCAGTAGAAACTCGCGTTCTGGAAATTGGAGCCGCACAGCACCGCATCCATCAGTGAGGAGCCGGCGAAATCGATATCCCGCAAATTGCGATTCGAAAGCGTAAGCCCGCTCAGATCGGCCATGCCGAGCTGCGCGCGCGATCCGCCGCGCGATCCGGCGAAGCGCTCATGCGAATCCAGGATCGCGTTCAACTCGACCTGGGTACGCGCGACCCGCTGATTTCCGTAAAGGTTCTTGAGCATCCCCACGCCCTTCGATGGCGATGCGGGAACTTAGGGTCCCAAAGGCTAATTCGGCTTTAACGATAGTCCGCGCTCATCGGGCAAAAGCCTTGAAAATGCCGGCATTTGCCGTCGCAGCCATCAGCCCTTGCGCGATGAAAGCAGCTCGGCGGCGAATGTCGAAAGGGTGTCGTCCCGCGCCCCCATGACCACGATGCGGTCACCGTCCCTGGCAAGCTCCAGAAGCTTCGCGCCGCATTGCGCGCGGTCGGCGAAGGCAAAGGCATGATGCCCGGAGGCCTGCACGCCCGCGATGATGGCATCGCTCGACACGCTGCGGTCCGTCGTGCCGCCGAAATAGACGGGCTCCGGCATGGTGAGCACATCATCCTTCGCCAGATTCTCGGCGAAGCAGCGGATGAATTCGTTCTTCATCAGGCGCAGCGGCCCGAAACCCTGCGGCTGGAACATGATGAGAAGGCGTCCCGGAAAATCATGCAGCGCGGCAAGCGTGGCCGCGATCTTGTCCGGGTTGTGCGCGAAGTCGTCGATGACGGTGACGCCTCTGGCCGTGCCCACCGTTTCGAGCCTGCGCCGGATGCCGCTGAACCGCGACAGAGCGTCCACCGCGTCCTTCAGCGGAACGCCGGCCGCGCTCACCGCGGCCAGTGCCGCCAGCGCGTTGGAGACATTGTGCCGGCCCGGCACCTGAAGGCGCACCGCGAAGGTTTCGCCCTCCGCGCGCATGTTGAACGCGATGCCGTCTGGCTTGGGCGCGACATCGGCGGCGACGAAATCGGCCTCCGCATCGGCCAGGCTGTATGTAAGGACACGATCGCGTTTGAGACGGTTCGCGAGGCTCGCGGTTTCTTCGTTGTCGAGATTGAGGACCGCGATCTGCGCCTTGGCGGTGAAATCGGAAAACAACTTCCGCAGCTCGTCCATCGATTTGTGATCGAGCGAGATGTTGTTCACCACCGCGATCTTCGGATCGTAGCGCGCGATGGAGCCGTCGCTCTCGTCGACCTCGCTGACGAAGACGTCGCTCTTGCCGACCAGCGCGCTGGCGAAGGCGCTGCCGGGTGTCGCGAAATTCTTCATCACAGCGCCGTTCATCACGGTGGGATCGCAATCGAGCGCGGACAATATCCAGCCGATCATGCCGGTCGTCGTGGATTTGCCGCTGGTGCCGGCGACGCCGATGCTTTGCGCCGAAGCGTTGAAAAGCTCCGCCAGCAATTGCGCCCGCAGCATGAGTCCGGCGCCGACCGCTTTCGCCTTGGCGATGTCCGGGATGGTGTCTTCCACAGCAGCCGACGCGACCACGATCGTCTTCGGATCGCCGATGCCGGAGCCGTCCTGCGGGAAGAGCCGGATGCCTTGCGCGCGCAGGAAGTCGAACTTCTCCGGCGTGCGGCCCTGGTCCAGCGCGCGGTCCGAGCCGGAGACGGCAAGGCCGCGTCCGCGCAGGATGAGCGCCAGCGGCAACATCCCGCTGCCGCCGATGCCGCAAAGAAAATAGGGCCTGTCGAGAGTCATTGCGGGAAGCTATAAGCGGGTTCACAAGCGATGGCGAGGGGCATGCGCGGACGGAAATTCAGGATCGGAGTCATGGCGCCGGCGTCGCGCCTCGACCCCGCCGTGCCGGACAAGATTCTCGCACTGGCATCGAAGCTTTACGGCAGCGAAGCGCCGCAGATCGTTTTCCATCCCCAATGCTTTCTCTCATCCGGTCACTTCGCCGGTGAGGATTCGGCGCGGGCACAGGCCTTTATGGATATCGCCAACGACGAGAGCTTCGACGCGTTGTGGTTCGCGCGCGGCGGCTATGGATCGAACCGGATCGCGTCCGGCGTGATTCCCAAGCTGAAGGACGCGGCGCGGAAGAAAACCTATCTCGGCTACAGCGACACAGGCTTTCTGCTCGCGGGGCTCTACAAAGCCGGCTTCCCGCATCTGGCGCACGGCCCCGTCGTTGCCGACATCAATCGGACCGGCGGAGACGAGGCGGTAACGCGGGGACTGCGCTATCTCTTCGAGCGGGACGCAAGCACGCTCGAGCCGTCGGTCGATGCGGCGATGCCTTCGGTGGCGTTCAACATCAAGATCGTCAGCTCGATGATCGGAACCGATCTCCTGCCCGATCTTTCGGGTCATCTTCTGATGCTCGAGGAAACATCCGAATATATGTATGCGATCGACCGGATGATGTTTCAGATTACGGCGCATCCGCCGCTGCGCAAGCTCGCGGGCATCCGCATGGGACGTTGCAGTGCAGTCCCGGACAACGATCCGCCTTTCGGCCAGAACGAAGAGGATGTGGTGAAACACTGGTGCGCGCTGTCCGGCATTCCTTATCTCGGCCGCGCCGATATCGGGCACGACGCCGCCAACAAAGTGGTCCCCTTCGGGCGGCTTCCGGCGGTGTGATCGTCTTCACTTCTGGTGAAGAGCCGCCTCATCTATAGACAATGGCTATAAAAGCCGCGGCCAGTCCGTCTCGTTTCCTTATGCTCGGGCGCGCGAAGCTGCCCGGCGTTTTCGGGGCGTTCGGAAGGGGGAAATGATGGAGCCGGTTCTCCTCGCGTTGCTGATCTTCCAGATCAAGCATTTCCTCTGCGATTTTGTCTTGCAGACCTACAATCAGGTGAAGACCAA
>Ga0153956_1003301_pt1 | contig 10537 bp, 7 predicted proteins | sample TSFL040MetaG_FD_104704 | JGI IMG/M metagenome (GOLD analysis project Ga0153956, IMG submission 104704) | Attine ant fungus gardens microbial communities from Florida, USA - TSFL040 MetaG | ecosystem: Host-associated > Fungi > Mycelium > Unclassified | place: USA: Florida, Wekiwa Springs...
GCGGACGCTGTCATCCATGGCCCGCGCGCGCGGCTCCTCGGCTTCGATCCGGAAGAGCATCCGCTCGCGCTGCAACTCGGCGGCAGCGATCCTTTGAAACTCGCGGAGGCGGCGCGGGTCGGCGCGGATTACGGCTATGACGAAATCAACCTGAACGTCGGCTGCCCTTCGGATCGCGTGCAGGACGGACGCTTCGGGGCATGCCTGATGCGCGAGCCCGAACTCGTCGGCGCCTGCGTCGCGGCGATGAGGAAAGCGGTCGCGGTGCCCGTCACCGTGAAGTGCCGCCTGGGCGTCGACGATCAGGATACGGAAGCCTCGCTCGATCGCTTCGCGGACATCGCAGTCGATGCGGGCGCGGATCTTCTGGTCGTTCACGCCCGCAAGGCGTGGCTGCAGGGCCTGAGCCCGCGCGAGAACCGCACCGTGCCGCCGCTCGATCACCAGCGCGTCTACCGGTTGAAGCAGCGCCTCGGAAAGTTTCCCGTCGTCATCAACGGCGGCGTTGCCACCGTCGCGGAGGCGAAGGCGCATCTTGCTTACGTCGACGGCGTGATGATGGGCCGCGCGGCTTACGAGAATCCCGGCCAGTTGCTCGCGGTCGATCCCGAAATCTTCGCGTCTCCCGCGCCGGTGCCTGATTTGAAAACGGCGGTCGAGACGCTTTTTCCCTATATCGAAAGCGCGATGGGCGAGGGGGCGCGGTTGAACAGCGTCACGCGGCATATCCTCGGCCTGTTTCGCGGTGCGCCCGGCGCGCGCGCGTTCCGCCGGCATCTCGCGACGGAAGCAGTCAAGCCGGGCGCGGGCATCGCTGTTCTGCGCGAGGCGCTTGCCTTGGTGCTGGACTCGCAGGACGAACTGTCGCAAACCGCCGCCTGAATTTCTTTCCGAGTTTCTTGCGCGGCCCGTCCGGGCCGGTTTTCCGGGGCGTTCATGTTCGGCTTGCCTCTCGGCGAGATTGCCTTTCTCGCGGTTGCGATCGTCGGCGCCGGCGTGATCGCGGGCCTGTTCGCGGGCCTTCTCGGCATCGGCGGCGCCGCGGTGACGGTGCCGGTGCTTTATGAGCTGTTCCGTTTCCTCGATGTGCCGGACACGGTCCGCATGCAGCTTTGCGTCGGCACGTCGCTCGCGGTCATCGTTCCTGTTTCGCTACGCTCCTATTTCGCGCACAAGGCGAAAAGCGCCGTGCGGACCGGGGTTTTGAAAGTATGGGCGGCTCCGATCGTGATCGGCACGCTCACGGGGAGCGCGATCGCGTATTTCGCGCCGTCGAGCCTGTTCAAATTCGTCTTCATGTTCTTCGCCTATGGCATCGGGCTGAAGAATCTCGTCGGCAATTCCGTATTGAAGCTCGGCGATAGCCTGCCGTCCAATCCGCTGCTCGTCGTGATCGGCTATTTCATCGGCCTGTTTTCCTCCCTCATCGGCGTTGCGGGCGGCGCGCTGTCGACGCTCTTCCTCACGCTGTTCGGGGAAACCATCCATGTCGCGATCGCGACGTCGTCGGGCGTCGGGATTTTCATCGCGCTTCCGGGGGCGATCGGCTACATGTTCGCGGGCTGGCCGCAGCAGGCTCTGCTGCCGCCGCTTTCCATCGGCTATGTCTCGTTCCTGGGCGTGCTGCTGTTCGCGCCGGCCAGCGTGCTGGCGGCGCCCTATGGGGCGCGGCTCGCGCACAAGCTCTCGCGCCGCAGGCTCGAAGTCGCCTTCGGCCTGTTCCTCACCGTCGTCGCGACGCGCTTCCTGATCAGTCTGTTTTAGTTTCCGACGGTTTCGCGTGCATCACGAGGCGCTCGCCCCGCACCTCGAAGGATTCGAGCCGCGATAGAAAGCTCATCCCCAGCAGGCTCGTTCTCAGGTCGCCCGGCGCCGTGACGAGCGCGGGCACCCGGCGCTCGTGAATGCTGCCGATGCTGATCTTGTCGAGAACGACGGACGCGGCCTTGCCGCGGCCGTTCGCGGTCTCGATCGCCACGTCGTATTTCAGCAGTTCCACCGGCAAGCCAGCGGCTTTGGCGGCCTCGGCGGTGAGCACTACGCTCGATGCGCCGGTATCGACCAGCATCGCGATCCGCGAGCCGTTGATCTCGCCGCGAATGTTGAAATCCCCCTGCCGCGCGCGCGCGATCTCGACGGCGCGGCTCGTGCCCGCGCGCGCGAACGGCACGCCCGGCATCAGGCTCGCGAGCCAGCGCGTGCCGGTGGAGTGGACTTCGTCGCGGTAGTTGTAGCCGGCGAACGCGATGGCCGCGATGGAAAGCCAGAAAACGCCCGCCCGCAACGTCTGGCCGAGCCGGTTGTAGAGGACGGCGGAAAGCGCGCCGAACACCATGAAAAGAAGAACGATGCCGGTTACGAGCGCCGCGAAGGATTCGAGCCCGATCCCGCCGATGGTGCTTTGCTCGTGACGGATCGAGAGGGCGAGAATGGAAACGCCGAGAGCGGCAACAACGAGCCAAAGGGGACGATCCGAGCGCACTTTCATTTCCTTGCTTGCATGTTCGGGCATCTTGTTCAGGCATCATGCGCGATGGGCGCGCGTGTTTCCGTGTATTCGGGCATGCGCGGCTGCGTCGACGGCGTTTCGCCGACCGGCGGCAACGCCGTCATCACGCGCTCGGCCGGGAAGGTGACGAGCACTTCGGTGCCTTCCCGCAGCTTGGAGCGCAGCGTGAAGCTGCCGCCGTGAAGATCGATCAACCCCTTCACGATCGGCAGGCCGAGGCCCGCGCCTTGCTCCGCGCTTTTCAGCGCATTGGAGCCCTGTCCGAAGGAAGACAGCACGACGGAAATTTCCTCTTCCGGAATGCCGGGGCCGGTGTCCCGGACCGAAAGATATTGTCCGCCGGAGGCGGTCCAGCCCGCCTTGATCCAGATCTCGCCGCCCTGCGGCGTGAACTTGATCGCGTTCGACAGCAGGTTGAGGCAGATTTGCCGTACCGCGCGCTCGTCGGCCCACAGCTTCGGCAGGCCCGGCTCATACAGATCGTGCAGGGTGATGCCGCGGCTGCCGGCTCGCATCTTCAGCAGGTAGGTGCACTCCTCCGCGCTGTGAACGAGGCTGACGGCTTCCTCGTTCAGCTCGTAGCGGCCGGCCTCGATGCGCGAGAGGTCGAGAATCTCGTTGATGAGATTCAAAAGATGCTGGCCGGAATCGTGGATGTCGCCGGCATATTCGCCATAGATCGGCACGGCATGCGGGCCGAGCAACTGGTTCTTCATCACTTCCGAGAAGCCGAGGATCGCGTTGAGCGGCGTGCGCAGCTCGTGGCTCATCTGCGCGAGGAAGCGGGACTTCGCGAGGTTCGCCGCCTCGGCGCGCCGCGCGACCTCTTCGGACTTCGCCTTCGCCTGTTCCATCTCGCCGATCAGGTCGTCGAGCTGGCCGCGCGCCTCGAACGCGGAAATCGCCGATTGGTGCAGCCGGTTCGCGACCATGACGAAATACGCTTCCGCGCCCGCCGTCAGCCCCGCGAGGACGAGATCCTGCGGTTTCCCGCGGAAGAGATATTGCAAGACGACCATCCCGGCGACCGGCATGGTGGACGCGTAGACCGCGGGCGGAACGCTCGCGGCCAGCATCGAGAAGACCGCGACGACGAGCAGCATCGCGAACAGCGAGAAATCGCCCGCGCCCTGGGTGCCCGCGTCGACCAGGAGGTTGATGTTCAGCACCCACGAAACGCCGAAGAGGAAATCGAGCAGGATGAAGATGATGCGGAAGTGCCGCTGCGTCTCCATGTTCATGGGCGCCGCCATGAAGCGGCGGCAGGCGGCGATGTTGATGGCGTGAATGATGAGGGCGAGGAACGTCCAGACCAGCGCGGTGTAGCCGCCGGTCCACAGACTCGAAGCGAGCCCGACGAGGGCGACCAGCAGGAACAGCGCGAACGAACTGCCGAGCCGATGTTCCGCGTAAAGCTTCAGGAGTTCGTAGTCGTAGGCGGGCTTGATGCCGGTGGTCGAGGTAAGCGCATCGCGCGTCTCGCGGACGCTGCGGTTGAGCCTCAACCTCTGTTCATGGGCTGCACGCGCCGCGTCTGCCGCACGCTCGTCGCCCCGGGCGTGTTGCCCTGCCATGACCTGGTTCCGCCGTGTAAATACCTAGGCAACGATTGCCGAAGGGTGGTTAACAGCGGACTCAGGAACGTGGTTAATGAAATGTAAAACGGCTTTTCCGGCCGGATTTTTCGCCGCCTTGCCGCGATTTCGAACGGATGTTCGACTCACGCGCAAGCGGATCGGCCGATGCAACTTTGCGGATGGCGGCGCGCGGCGGGGAGGCAGCCTTAATATAGGGGGCATCCCGGGCCTCGCGCTTCTGCGCGGGTCCGGGATGGCGCTTTAGCGATGTTCAGCGGTTGAGCAGCGCGATCAGGCTCGACGTATCCCAGCGCTTGCCGCCCATCTTCTGCACTTCCGAATAGAACTGGTCGACCAGCGCGGTGACGGGGAGGTGCGCGCCGTTGCGGCGCGCTTCGGCCAGGCAAATCCCGAGGTCCTTGCGCATCCAGTCGACGGCGAAGCCGTAATCGAACTTGCCGGCCGCCATCGTCTTGTAGCGGTTCTCCATCTGCCACGACTGCGCGGCGCCCTTCGAGATCGTCGCGATCAGCTTCTCGATGTCGAGGCCGGACTTCATCGCGAAGTGGATGCCTTCGGAAAGTCCCTGCACCAGGCCGGCGATGCAGATCTGATTGACCATCTTGGCGAGCTGGCCGGCGCCCGGCGCGCCCATCAGGTTGCAGGCGCGCGCGTAGGCCGCGATGACCTTTTCGGCGCGGGCGAAGACCGGCTCGTCGCCGCCGCACATCACCGTGAGGACGCCGTTCTCGGCGCCCGCCTGGCCGCCCGACACCGGCGCGTCGATGAAGTCGAATCCCTGCTTCTTCGCCTCGGCATAAAGCTCGCGGGCGATCTCGGCGGAAGCGGTGGTGTGGTCGCACAGCACCGCGCCTTTCTTCATGCCGTGAAAGGCGCCGTCCTTGCCGAGCATGACTTCGCGCAGATCGTTGTCGTTACCGACGCAGGCCATGACGAAATCCTGGCCCTCGGCGGCTTCCTTCGGCGTTTTTGCACTCTTGCCGCCGAATTGCTTGGCCCACTGCTCGGACTTCGCTGCGGTGCGGTTATAGACGGTGACTTCGTGGCCGCCCTTGGTTTTGAGGTGTCCCGCCATCGGATACCCCATCACGCCCAATCCAAGAAAAGCGACCTTCGCCATCATCTATCTCCCTGCGTTGCCGCGGGCCTTTGCCCGCATTTCAGGGCCATAGGTCATCTTCGGGGCGTTTTCGTCAACACCCATCGGTGCATGGCTGGCGGATGCCGTTTGAAACCGCCGCATTGACCGGCCCGCCGCGGCGCTTATGGTGGCCGCAAAAATAAGCAGTTGGATGACATCATGACGGTGACGAGCGAGCAGGTCCGCGAACGGCTGAAGTCCATCAAGGGGCCGGATGGCGGCGATCTTCTCGCATCCGGGAAGCTCTCCGATATCGTCGTGACCGACGGCAAGGTGTTCTTTTCGCTCACGGTCGATGCGTCGGCGGCGCCCGCGTGGGAAGCGGTTCGCAAGCAGGCCGAACAGGCCGTGAAAGCGATTCCGGGCGTTTCCTCCGTGCTGGTCGCGCTTACGGCCGAGCGGAAAGGCGGCGGGCCGGCGCCCGCGCGTCCTGCGCCGCAGCCGCAGGCTCAAGCACACGGGCATGGCCATGGTCACGCCCACGGACACGCGCAGCAACCCCGCAACACCGGCCTTCCGGGCGTCGGCAAGATCATCGCGGTTGCTTCCGGCAAGGGCGGTGTCGGCAAATCGACGACCGCCGTCAATCTGGCGCTCGGCTTGCGCGATCTCGGCCTCAAGGTCGGGCTGCTCGACTCCGATATCTACGGTCCTTCGATTCCGCGGCTTCTCGATATCCTGCAAAAGCCCGAGACGGTGGATGGCGGCCGCCGCCTGAAGCCGATCGAGAAGTTCGGCCTCAGGATCATGTCGATCGGCTTCCTCGTCGAAGAGGAAACGCCGATGATCTGGCGCGGACCGATGGTGATGTCGGCGATCACGCAGATGCTGCGCGAAGTCGAGTGGGGCGAGCTCGATGTCATGGTGGTCGACATGCCGCCGGGCACCGGCGACGCGCAGCTCACGCTCGCGCAGCAGGTGCCGCTCGCCGGCGCGGTGATCGTCTCGACGCCGCAGGATCTCGCGCTCGTCGATGCGCGGCGCGGGATTGCCATGTTCCGGCGCGTGGACGTTCCCGTTCTCGGACTCGTCGAGAACATGAGCTACTTCCTCTGCCCGAAATGCGGCGAGCGCACCGAGATTTTCAGCCATGGCGGGACGCGAGCCGAAGCGTGGCGCCTGCAGGTGCCGTTCCTCGGCGAAGTGCCGCTCGAGCCCGTGATCCGCGAGACTTCCGACGCGGGGTTGCCGGTCGTCGCCACGCGGCCGGAAACGCAGTTCGCGAAAGTCTATCGCGAAATCGCCGAACGGGTCCGCGAGCAGCTGAGCACGGCGACGCCGCGGCAGGCGCCGCGCATCGTGATCGAACAGTGACAATCGTGGCAATGCCGGGAGCGGGATCATGAAGCGGAAAGCGAAAGCCATCGGACGCCGTCAGTTCCTTGCCGCCGGCGGAACGCTTGCCGCGAGCACGATCGCCGCGCCGGTCATCGCGCAGTCGATGCCTTCCGTCAAATGGCGGCTGACGTCGAGCTTTCCGAAATCGCTCGACGCGATCTACGGCACGGCCGAGCGCTTCGCCAGGCAGGTCGCGGAGGCGACCGACAACAAATTCCAGATTCAGGTCTTCGCGCCGGGCGAGATCGTTCCGGGCCTGCAGGCTTTCGACGCGGTGACCAACAGCACGGTCGAGATGGCGCAGTCGGCGTCCTATTACTATTTCGGCAAGGATCCGACCTTCGCGCTCGCCTGCGCGATCCCGTTCGGTTTGAACAGCCGCATGCAAAACGCGTGGATGTATTGCGGCGGCGGGATCGATCTCTTCAACGAGTTCTACAAGCCGTACAAGGTCTATGCGCTGCCCGCCGGCAATACGGGCGGCCAGATGGGCGGCTGGTTCCGCAAGGAGATCAAGACCGTCGCCGATCTCAAGGGCTTGAAGATGCGGGTCGGCGGATTCGCGGGCGCGGTGCTCGCCAAGCTCGGCGTCGTGCCGCAGCAGATCGCGGGCGGCGACATTTACCCGGCGCTCGAGCGCGGCACGCTCGATGCGTGCGAGTGGGTCGGTCCTTACGACGACGAGAAGCTCGGCTTCGTGCGGGTGGCGCCGAATTATTATTATCCCGGCTGGTGGGAAGGCGGCGCGATGCTGCACCACTTTATCAATCTGGGAAAATGGGAAGCGTTGCCGGAAAATTACAAGTCGGTTCTGCGTACAGCCTCGGAGGCGGCGAACGGCTGGATGCAGGCGAAATACGACCAGGGCAATCCCGGCGCGCTGAAGCGCCTTGTGGTCGCGGGCGCGAAACTGCATCCGTTCTCGGAAGAGATTATGGAGGCGAGTTACAAGGCCTCGAACGAACTCTATGCGGAAACCTCCGCGAAAAATCCCGCTTTCAAGAAAATCTATGATGCGCTGGTTGCTTTCCGCACCGAGCAATATTTGTGGTGGCGGGTAACGGAATACAGTTTCGATACCTTCCAGATCAGAATGGGCGCGCGCCGCTGACGATCCGCGGAAGCCTTGGATTTTTGTTTTATTGCAAAGCGCTAGACGATCCTTTTACTATCGGATGAAGACGAGGCGAGAACGATCTCGCCGCAGTAATCCGAATGGGGAGGACCGAAATGAAACGTCGTGATTTTCTGAAAACCGCTGGCGTGGGCGCGGCTGCATCCGCCATCGCGGCGCCTGCCATCGCGCAGTCGGCGCCGGAGCTGAAGTGGCGGCTCGCGTCGAGCTTTCCGAAGTCGCTCGACACGTTCTGGGGAGGTGCCGAGCGTTTTTGTAAAATGGTCGGCGAACTGACCGATAACAAATTCCAGATTCAGCCGTTCGCGGCGGGTGAAATCGTGCCCGGCTTGCAGGTGAACGACGCGGCGTCGAACGGCACGGTCGAAGTAGCGCAGACCGCGAACTATTATTATTTCGGCAAGGATCCGACCTTCGCGCTCGCCTGCGCGATTCCTTTCGGCCTCAACACGCGCATGCAGAATGCGTGGATGTGGCAGAACGGCGGAAACCAGATGCTGAACGATTTCTTCAAGACGTACAATTTGTACGGAATCCCCGCCGGCAACACGACCTGTCAGATGGGCGGCTGGTTCCGCAAGGAGATCAAGACGCCGGCCGACTTCAACGGCGTCAAGATGCGCATCTCCGGCTTCGCGGGCATGGTGCTCACGAAATTGGGCCTTGTGCCGCAGCAGATCGCGGGCGGCGACATTTACCCGGCGCTCGAAAAGGGAACGATCGACGCGGCCGAATGGGTTGGCCCGTTCGATGACGAGAAGCTCGGCTTCTACAAGGTCGCGAAATATTACTACTACCCGGGCTGGTGGGAAGGCGGCACGGTCATCCACAACATGATCAACCTCGAAAAGTGGAATAGCCTGCCGAAGAATTATCAGGCGGTCCTCACCGCGGCCTCGCAGGACACGATGGTGTGGATGACGAGCAAGTATGACGACGTGAACCCCGCGGCGCTGAAGCGGCTGGTCGCGGGCGGCGCCGTCCTGAAGCCTTTCCCGCTTCCCGTCATGGAAGCGAGCCTGAAGGCGGCGAACGAGGTCTACGGCGAGTTGACCGCGAAAAACGCCAACTTCAAGAAGATCTACGATTCCATCGCGGCCTATCGCGCCGAGCAATATCAATGGTGGCAAGTGGCCGAATACGGCTACGACAGCTTCATGATCCGCGAGCGCGGCAAGGGCTGGAAGTAGCCGCTACCGCAATAAAAAACCCCGGCCGCGAGGCCGGGGTTATTTTTTTTACTGGCTGCCTGGCGGCGCGAGGTCGGGCGGCGCGATATCCGGCAGCGGGATTTCGATATTCACTTTATTCGGGTCGATGCCGGTGCCGAGGCCCTTGTAGTGCATCACCATCGCCGGAAAGAAAATCACCAGCGCCACCATGATGCACTGGATGACGACGAACGGGATCGCGCCCCAATAGATCTGGCCGGTCGTGACGCCTTCGGTGCGCTTGCCGGTCACGCGGTCGATATAGCTTTCCTTCGGAGCGACGGACCGCAGATAAAAAAGCGCGAAGCCGAACGGAGGATGCATGAACGATGTTTGCATGTTCACGCCCAGGATGACGCCGAACCAGATGAGATCGATGCCGAGCTTCTCCGCCGGTCCCGCGAGCAGCGGAATGACGATGAAAGCGATTTCGAAAAAGTCGAGGAAGAAGGCCAGCACGAATACGAAGGCATTGACGAAGACGAGGAAACCGACCTGTCCGCCGGGCAGCGAGATCAGCAGGTTCTCGACCCAGCGATGCCCGTCGACGCCGTAAAAGGTCAGCGAGAAGGTGCGCGCGCCGAGCAGGATGAACATCACGAAGGAAGAAAGCTTGGCGGTGGACTCGGTCGCCTGCTTCACGATGCTCCAGCTGAGGCGGCGCTTGAAGAAGGCGAGCAGCAACGCGCCGGATGCGCCCATCGCTCCGCCCTCGGTGGGCGTGGCAAGCCCGATGAAGATCGTTCCGAGTACCAGGAAGATCAAAAAGAGGGGCGGCACCATCGCGAAAGTGACCTGCTGCGCGAGGTTCGACAGCAGGCGAAAGCCCGTCATGCGGTCGATCGCCCAACTGACGACGGCGACCGAGAACGCGAACACGATGCCGATAAACATGGAAAGCACGACAAAATCCGCGCCATGGGTTTGCGATCCGCGCATCATGAGCCAGGAGAAAACGACGCTCGCCGCGGCAAGGAAGCCGAGCGAAGTGAGCCCGCGGTCGCCGTTCGGCTCGCGGAAGCCGACTGCCTCCGGCGGCAGGCCGGGCGCCGCCTTCGGGAAGAAGACTGTGACGAGGAAGACGTAGAAGGCATAGAGGCCGGACAGAACGATGCCCGGAATGAATGCGCCTTCGTACATGTCGCCGACCGAGCGGCCGAGCTGGTCGGCCATGACGATCAGCACGAGCGAAGGCGGAATGATCTGCGCGAGCGTGCCGGAGGCGGCGATCACGCCGGTCGCCACCCGGCGGTCGTAGCCGTAGCGCAGCATGATCGGCAGCGAGATCAGGCCCATCGAAATGACGGACGCGGCGACGACGCCGGTCGTGGCCGCGAGCAGCGCGCCGACGAAAACGACGGCATAGGCGAGACCGCCGCGAACCGTCCCGAACAATTGCCCGATCGTGTCGAGCAGGTCCTCTGCCATGCCCGATCGCTCCAAGATCAATCCCATGAAGGTGAAGAACGGGATCGCCAGGAGCACGTCGTTGTTCATCACGCCGTAAATGCGTTCCGGCAGCGCTTGCAGGAAGTCCGGATGGAACAGGCCGAGATCGATGCCGAGCAGCGCGAAGATGAGGCCGGTCGCCGCGAGCGCGAAAGC
>Ga0153956_1003302_pt1 | contig 10535 bp, 8 predicted proteins | sample TSFL040MetaG_FD_104704 | JGI IMG/M metagenome (GOLD analysis project Ga0153956, IMG submission 104704) | Attine ant fungus gardens microbial communities from Florida, USA - TSFL040 MetaG | ecosystem: Host-associated > Fungi > Mycelium > Unclassified | place: USA: Florida, Wekiwa Springs...
CAAGCAGAGCCGTTCTGCGCCGCAGTTCCAAAACTCACAGCCGCCGTTATATCCGCCGCAACTATACCTTTGTTCGTCGGAATCGTCAGTCGGCTGGCATTACTGGGTGACCAGAAACCATCCGTATCGAAATCGGCCTGGTCCCAGGCGACATAATAGGAAAACGTCAGCCCGGTCTTGTTGCCGGTCAGACTCAACCGAGCCTTCATCGGCCGATTCGGTTTGATGCTGGTCGGCTTGTTCAGCGTCACGCCGGTATCGGGCGATATCGTCGGCAGGCCGGTTCCCTTGCGAAGACAGGGAATGCGCGTCCCGACCGGAAATGCCACGCTGGAATTCGGCGGTATGGTCACGGCCTGCGCGGAGGCGCTATTCAGGATGACCGTACGGCTACCGTCGGCAAGCCCGAAAGTATAGGTCGAGCCCGTCTGCTCGTTCGGCGCATTGACCGAGGCGCCGGATGCTGCCGGTGCGGATTCGTTGAAGAACATCTACACGCCCCACACCAGCGCCTGGTCGGCGGCGCGCACGAAGATCATCATTTGCGCCGCTTCGCAGTTTGCTTCACGGGCAGATCGACTGGAGGCTTGGCGACAGGTTGCCTTGGCCTGACGCCCATCAATGCCGGGTCGACTGGCAATGGTGCCGATATGCCGAGCAGGGACCGAACATCCTCAATTGCGGGATCATCTGGGGACAGCACCGCCCCGGCTTGAGCCATTTGCTGCAATGCCGTGGTGATCTCGCCCACATCCTTGAACTGCACGTCTTCCGCGTCGAGGGAAGGCTTTAGAGACTCGTCGAGGCCATTCATAAGCCACAGCGGGCCAAGCATGTCGCGGTCCATGCCCTCTGCGATGTCGCCCAGCACCGAATTGACCACGAGGTACATGTGCTCGCTTTTGTCCGAGGATAGCGCCCGGGATCCTCCTGCTTGGCCACCGGACCCGAGCAGCATGTTCTCGCAGCCCAGGATCACCGCCATCTCGTGGTTGAGCCGGTTGATGGCGTTGCCCAGCGCCATATTCGGCTCCACGACAATGCCGCGCGAGCCGCGCTCATAAAGCAGCGCCGTGTTCGACAGGTCGAACGGGTGATAGGCGCCGACATCGAGATAGGACGGCTTTTCGATGCCCAGTCGCTTGAAGATGTTGAGCACGGCAAGGTCGTCGCCATGCTGGGCGTAGGTGCGCCCGCCGAACCATTGATCGCGATGGGAGGTCATTTAGTCCGCCGATACGTGTCAATTGTCGCGTCAAGAACGGCTTCCGCAACAGCGGCTCGGCGCGCCAGATTTAATGGTTGATTTTTCCCTGCATTCTTGAGGATGGAACTGGCAGCTATCGACGCTCGAAGCTTCAGGGCAAGATCGATCATCACCTCAAGTTGGTCGCCAGACCAAAGCGACGCAAAATCGCTGCCGACTTGTTCATCAGTCATCGCGAATCGGGTCATTTGCGTCCCTCGGCGATCGCCGCCTCGATCCAGTTGAAATGCTCGCCGATAACCTTGTGATGGCCCTCGACGCCGGCGAGGTCGGCGTGGCGCGACTTGTGGACCTCGCAGCCTTCGATGTCCTCGAAGCCGGCGAAGAACAGGCAAGCCTCAAGCAGCGCCTGCGACCAGATCGCCTTGTGGCCGTGCGCATGGATGATGGCGTGCATGGCGCCGCGACGGTCCGCCGTCGGCGCCCATTTGCGGGCAAAATCGAAATAGTCCTGGTCGCCGCGCCGCCAGATGTTTTCGAGGCTCGGAACGCAGATGCGGATGACGCCGCCCGGCTTCAGCACCCGCCGGCACTCGGCGAAGAAGCGCAGCGCCGCCTGATAGTCGACATGCTCGACGACATGCTCGGCATAGACGAAATCGGCATGGTCGTCGGGAAACGGCAGCCGCTTCTCGATGTTGATCTCGGCGTCGAAATTCAGCCAGCCGTCGAGCCTGTTGGTGCCGCAGCCGAAGTTCAGCTTGATCGCATCCTCGGCCGGCCTCGCTGCAGGCTCCTGCGGCACCGTAGAGGCCACGAATGCGTCGTAGGCCTCCGGCGTCGCATGCGTCACCCAGTCGAGCGCCGCGACGTTGTCCGGCGTGATCTGGCCCTTGTCGCCGCGCTCGGCCTTGAGCGACAGCATCGTCAGGTCGTCACCCAAGATGTCGAAGATCGCCTGCTCCGGGTAGGGCTTCGGCTGGCGGTTCCACCAGTCGTATTTTTCGATGAACTTCGACTGCCAGAGATAGTCGACGCTGAAGAACATCAGGCCGGTCTCGGCCCATCCGGTTTCCTTGCGCCTGGTGCCCTCGACCGGCACTGAAGCGGCCTTGATGCCTCCCGCCATCATCTGGCGGATGATCGGCAGCACCGGCCGCTTGAACAGGCTGTCGCCCTCGATGTGGACGACGTAGTCATATTGCCCGTCGATCGCGATCTCCAAGCCCTTCGAGAAGGCCCTGCCCCAGCCATCCTTGCCGCCGCGCGCCAGGTGGCCGATGTTGTCGGGGAAACGGTAAATGTCGACCTCGCCCAGCCAGCCTTGCAGCGCCGGCGATGCGCTGTCGACCAGCAGGAGGTCGCAGCCGGGGTTGATCGCGCCATGCAGATCGCGCCACTGGCCGACCAGGCGAGCCTTCTCCGGCGTATCCGCATAGGTCGTGGCGAACACCAGCACCTTCGGCTGTTTGCCATGCGCCGCGGCGAAAGCCGCGACCTTCGGCAGCGCGTCCGCCAGATCAATGGTCTTGTCGCACTGGTGATGGCGGTCGAAGCATTCGCAGGGCTTTGCCGGCTCGATCGGAAGCGTTGGTGCCAGATGCGCGCCGACGACGTTGGTGAAGCGAAAACTCTCGTTGCCGCCATAGACGCAGATGTTCGGCGTGCCGACCGCCTGCGCCAGGATCGGCGTGAAGCCGGCATTGCCGAAGACGAGCGCCGCCTCGGCGAGCAGCCCGGCCAGCGTCTCGAAATCGGCCTCGCCATGGTGCAGCTTCAGGTCGGCGTCCTGTTCCTCGCCGACGATGTGCTCACCCTTCTGCGTCAGGTCGCAGACCGAGACGGTGAAGAACCGGTCCTTGATCGCCCGGTAGAGCGCGGCATACGCGGCAGGGTCCGGTGCCCGCGACGGGCACGGCCAGGTGCCGTTCAGCACGATCGGCCGATAGACCATGATCGGCTTGCCGCCGGTGTCGCCGACAAGCGCCCGAGCCGCTTCCCGCCATTCCGGCTTGACTGGCAGCGAGAAGTCGGCGCGCTCCGGGCATTCCAGCCCGACCGAGCCGAACATTGCCGCAAGCAGCGTGCCGTGTTTCTTGGTCTGGGCGTGGTCATAGCCGATCTTGCGGTCGTGCTGCTGACGGCCGGCCTTGCGGTTGCCACCGCTGTTTCCCTTGTCACGAATTCGAGGATCGAGATGGCTCGACACCAGCGAGACCCGCAGCCCTTCGGCTTCGAGGTCATGGAACATGCTGGTGTAATAGGTAAGCAATTCAACGCTGCGGGTTTTCATCAACTCGCGGATGACCGCGCGCTGATGGATACAGTCGCCCATGCCGTACATCGACAGCACCGATATCGACGGCTTTGCCGACACGCGCTGCAGCATTGCGATCACCTCTTCGAACGGGACTTTCGGCCAGACATCGATCGCGCTGGCCGGATTGACGTTGATGACCTCGACGCCGAGCTTTGCGAGCGATGGCGCGATGGCCTTGAACTCTGCGGCGTGACGGTCGAAGCAGGCCTTCACCATCGGCCATGGATACTTGCCGCCGTGGTGATGGCGCTCGCCGTCCGATGCTACCTTGCCATCGACACCGAGCAGCACGATGCGCGCGCACCCCAGATGGACCAGGATGCCAATCGCCCCTGAAACCGATGTACGGGACAGCGCGACCTGTGTTGGCTTGGTCGCCAGTCCCTTGCCGGGATCGATCTTCTGAAGCCGGTAGACGTCGCGCGGGCCACCATTCGACGTGGTGACTATTCGGCCTCCGAACGCCGGCTCCTTCGAACCAACGTCGGTCCACCATCTCTGATCGGCAAAGAACAGGATATCGGCATCGGGATAGGTCAGATGCGCCGAGTTGATGGCGATGACCCGCCGCCCCTTGAGGAGCGATAGGTCGAGATTTTTGACGGAGGCACCGCCCGCAAGCACAAACCCGACGTGATCGGATTCCCACTCGCGGGCGATACTCCACATTTGGTTCGGGGAGGAGGTCGAACCGCCTGTTAGAACGAGCCGTTCAGGCGCACGATGCCGGTTGCCGATGGATTGTCTGCAACGGCAATGGCGACGCCGATCAGCGTATTGCCGCCCGACGTGGTCGTGCAAAGCTTGACACTGTCGTCCCAGTAGATTTTCTGGCCGACAGTCCAAGCCTGCGCCGAGACCTTGGCCAGGTCATATGCTCCGCGAGTATCGAACTCGCCGTCATCGCCCACGGCGACATCACCCTGGGCAACACCAAAGATGGAACCGACAAGGAATCCCTCGCCGGAATTGATGGTGACCGCGTCGGTGTGGTCCTCATTGGTGAGGGTCACGACATCGCCGGGCTGAATGAAGTTCTTGGCCATTTGCAGGCCTCCTTTGCGAAACGGGGGTGGAGGGGCACGGGCGGCATGATCGCCGCCCGTTTAGCGATTACGATCCGGCGTTCCGGTAGCCGCCGCGGAAGTCGATGCCGGCGAAACCGAAATCATGTTCCAGTTTCACCTGCATACCCTGCACTCCGAACAGTTCCTCGGAAGTCAGGCGAGGGCCTTGGAACCCGTCCAGGTAGGCATAGACGAAGCAGGGCGCGACCATCGGATCGGCGAACAGATACCAGGCGTTGCCGTCAAGGTTCGGGTCGGACACCGGGACGATGCGCTTCATCGACGCCGGCACCGCCTGATCCTGCTGGGCAGGCGTCAGCGTGGCCAGCAACTGTTCTGCCGACGTGATGGTGTCGGGGCCGCACAGCACGATCGCTGGCTGGAAGTTGGCCTTGATGCCATCCAGCGTCGTCTGCTTGGCCATGGCCGCGCGGCCGGCGCCGATCGTGGTGACGGAGATCGCCCCGCCAGAACCTGCCGAGTTGTTGTGATCGGCATGGAACACGCGCTTGTTGTCGGTGAGCAGCACGGGACCAAGGCCGGAACCAGCGTTGAGCACACCGAACGCGATGCCGTTCTCCCAGTCGGCGACGCGGACACCGGACGAGCCGAGCACCTGATCGATAGCGCCGAGTTGGTCGTTGATCAGCATCTGGCGCGAGATGTTGAACCGCACGCCATATGGCTTGACCCGATACTGTTCCTTCGATTCGCCGAAGGTGCCAGCCTTGATCTCGCCCGCCTCATTGACCGGCTGCAGCGCCGGGAAGTCGCCTGCCCGGATAGCATTGTGAGCACGGAAGTCCGCCGCCGTCTGGGCCTGAGAGAACAGACGGTAGGTCGGCGCCGCTGCCTCATAACGCTGCAGCAGGCGGACGTTCATGGCGTCGGTGAAGATGCCCGGAAAGTCCGAGACCGTGTGCATGCCACCACGCTGGTGAAAGGCCTGCTCGAATACCTGCCAGGCCTGATGCGATGTGCGCATGGCGCCGCGATAGCCGATGCATTCCGCTGCGATCTCGACCAGGGCCATACTGGCGAACTGGCGGGCATGTTCCGGCACCTCGACGTTGCGGATGCCGGAGGCCTGGGCAAGGCGCGCAGCGATAGCATCGCGCATGCCACGGCGACGGGTCTCTCCCTCGTCCCGTCGATCGCCAGCGACTTGGCCGAAGATGCGTGTCGCGCTGGAGCGCTCCACCATGCGATCCCATTCAGCATCGCGCACCGCCTGCAACGAGGTGTCCTCGTTGATATAGCGGGCCACGATGTCTTCCGGCGCGCCGGAGCGGCGGCAGACATCGCGGATGCCTTCGACGCGGCGGCGCTCCTCCACCACGGCCGTGCGAGCGGCCTCGCGGGCGGCATCGACATCCGCCTGCGTTTGCTGGCGGGTTTCGCGCTGCTGCGCGGTGCGGGCAGCTTCGGATTCGGCCGCGATGGCGACTTCCTCGGCTTCCTTCTCGGCGATCTCGGCGCGCAGCGCTTCGATCTTGCCGAGAACTTCGGCGTGATCCGCTTCGATGGCGCGGATCGCCTCGGCGTCCATGCCGTCCTTTACCTGGGCTTCCAGTTCGGTGGCCCGCGCGGTCAGCTTGTTGAGTGCCTCCCGCATCTTTTTGAGAGTCATAGGACTGCTCCTTCGCTTGACGCCTTGCCCAAGGGCTGGTGATGAGGCTACGGCTGGCGGGAGGCTCCCGACAGGCCGGATCGGTCATGCTATGCGGCGCTTGCGTTCCATGATCATGCGCGAGCGAAGCGCAGCAGCGGTGCCGGTGATGATGAAGCGGCATGGAAAGCGCTCGCCCTTCTCGGCGGAGCGAACCTGAGCGCCAGGATCGGCAGGAACCGGTACGGCGGAAATCTCCATCGGCTCCCAATCGATGACGCGATGCAGCGGCACCTGCCCATCACGTTCCGTCTTCTCGACGGTATGGATGGCATAGCCGACCGAGATGTTGCGGATGACGCCGTCGCGGATGTCTTGCACAACGCCTGCCGCGTCTGGCCGGCGTGTCAACTGGATGGTGGCATAGCCCTTGCCGGCGTCGATGCGAGCCGAACCCGGCGTGACTGAACCGATGACGTCCGACAGATCCCAGTCGTTATGCGTGTTGAGGAATGGGGCGCCGGCATTCAGTCTGCCGAGACGCACCGCATTCTTGTTGACGATCAATTCCTCGTCGAAGGGGCCATCCATCCACGACATGCGCCGCACCGTGGCGCCGGCTGTGAAGATGACGTCGATGGTGTTGGCGTTTTCGTCAAAAGAGGACGCAGTAAGTTCTGCCGCCCGCTGCATGCGCGGGAAGCTGGTCATGTCGGACATGGTTGATGTCTCCTGTGCGGCCTATTTGACCGGCCTGAGATGAACGAGCCGGTTGGGCGCGGTGGTTTGGGCCTGCTTCGTCTCGCTCGCCGTGCTTGGCTGCTCCACGCCGGTTTTCGCAACGCGGCGTGGATCGGAATCGAAAATGAGGCCGTAGGCATCCAACAGCTTGGCAACCTCGGCATGTTCCTTAAGCACCGCGAGAGGATCGCGGCCACGCTTGGCGATGGCTTCGAACAAGGTCATCTTGCCGGCACGGATGTTGATCAGGTCGGCATTGGCGTCGTCGATCGGGTTAACGCTCTCGAATTCAGGCGTGTCCCATTCGATGGCGATGTCCGCCGTCGAGAGCAGCCCGGCAAAATAGGCGGCCTCACAGAACCAGGACCATATCTGGTTCATCATCATCGGGATGATGCAGAGCCACTGGATTGTCTCGACAAGGCCGCGAAATTCGGTCAGGCCAAAGCGCCCGGAAATGAACGACACCTCGGAAAGGTCGCCGGTCAGCAGCTCATAGGGCACAAGGTAGCCGGCAGCCACGGAATGAAGACTGGCGCTCTTGTGGTCACGGAATCCGCCACCAGATGACGGCGAGTTGAACTTGATATCCTTGCCGCCCCTGGCGTAGGCGATCATGCCCGGCTCGAATTGCTCGATCGTGTTTCCATTGGCATCGACTACGGCAGGGGTAATCGGCTCGTCGCCGTCCTCGGCGCCAAGCACGATGCCGACCATGCAGGATTCGATCTTCTTGCGCATGCCTTCGGCGAGCGCGTAGTCATCGAAGTCGCGCAGTTCGGTGATGACCGACGAGCCCCACGGCACGCCGCGCACCTGCTGGCGTTCCTTGCGATAGAGGTGGATGATCTCGCTCGCCGGCACTGGCTGGCTGATCATGCCGGCCCGGATCGGCAGGAACGCGTTGCCGGGGTGCTGCGGGTACATCCAGTAAGCGGAACGGCTGCCGATCAGATCGAACTCGACGCCCATGATTGCGGTTCGGCCATCGCTGATGGTTCCGGTCTTGGTGTGATCGAGTTGATCGCCCTCCATGACCTGCAACTGCATGGGAATCTTGAAGCCGTCTTCCTTTCGCCGCAGCCGGCGCCTGATGACAGCGTCGCCGCCGGAAATCATGGTCCCGACGGCTAGGTCGATCAGCCCATAGATATCGAGCTGGTTATCGGCATCGGCGCGCTTGCACCATTCATTTTCCCAGAGATCGACGGCGCGCGCGGCTTCGGAATCGCCTTCTTTGGCGCGCGGGCGGATGCCGGTGCCGACCAGGTTCTTGCGCCACACGGCATGCGCCTTGCGGGCATGCGGATTGTTGCGCTCGAGGTCGCGCTGTCGGTCACGCAGCTTCGGCAGCGCAGCCATGATCTCGCCGTCGGCCGACGACGGCTTCGTGCGCCAACCCTCCGTTAGCCTGCCAACGGCGGCGCCGTCATAGGCCCTGGTCAGCGCGGCTCGCGCAACGCCACGCTTGACAGCCGCGCGCGGCGCGATGACGCCGATGGCGCGATCGATCCAGTTGAGCTTGATCAAGAGCCGTCTCCCCGCGAGAAGCGCGCATAGCCTGCCGATGGCGGCCGTCGGCCGGAAAGCGCAGCTATGTCCCTTTCGAGGGACGCGATGACCCGCTCCTGCTTTTCGATATCGACGAACTGGATCCTTGAATCGCCGTGCTGCGAAGACTGGACGAGGCCATGGTAGATTTTCTTGGCCGCATCCAGGCGCGCCTGCAGATCAGTCAGTGCGGTCATTTACCTCAACCATCCCTTCCGATCGCCAAGCCAGGGTTTGCGCTGGCCGACACTTGGTGGCGGCATCGGGGTTTCTGCGTCGGCATCCGATCTTCCCGCCACGCGCATCGGAGTCGTTCCGGGTCTCAACCGCTGAACGCCAAGCATGTAGGCTGCGGCGTAGGCGAGGCTTTCACAGTCCAGAAAGTGATTGTCCCTGGACCGAGGCACCCAAACCACGCCGCCCGACGGCTTCCGCATCCTGGCTTCTGAAACGATCTGCCGGCAATAATCCTCGCCGACATCCTGATGCAGGTGCCATGCGCCTGGCTGATCTTCCGGCCACCTGACCCGCTGATGCACCCATGATTTGAAGAAGTCGGTATCCAACCGGATCAGGTCGAGCCCGTACTTTGATTTCGTCCCGCTCGGAGCCACGTCGACACGACTCTTAGAAAGAGGCGTCGTCCTTTGGGCATAACCTTTTGTGGCATAAGCGATCCGTGCATTCCGCCGGCAGAACTCGTAAACCCTGTGCTCGGGCAGCACGACCTTCTTGCCCGGTCGGAAACCGGTGTCGATGAAAGCCCTTCGAATTGGGCGACCATCAAATTCGCCGTGCAGCATATCCTCCAGGTCGAGCCAGACCTGCTGATGTTGCGTCTCACCCCAGATTTCGCCATGCTGGATCAGCCAGCTTTCCTGCCGCTGGCCCCATGCCCGCACTACAAAAGGCAGCCTATCGCCCTGAACATCCACGCCGGCTGTCAGGAATACGGCCTCTTCCGGCACGCGGCCCGGCGCATATGGCAGAACCAGGCGCTGGACTTCCAACCATTCCGGCGCGTCACCTCCGGCTGGAGCGTAGAGCTCGCCGAAGCCGGCATTGATGACGGTTCGAACTTCCTGTTGATCACCGGAAGCCTTCGCCTTCAGGAAGGCCTCAGCCCTCGCCCCGAATGAAACAAACGGGCTTGCCAGCGCCGAAGCCCAGCGTGATAGCGTCGTCGTCTCTGGCGGATCGCCATGGACGACACCATCAGGCCCGACATGCTGCCCCGGCGCGACATAAACGCCGCGCTCGTTCATGACTGGCTTATGGCTTTCCACAATCGGCTCGGCGCAGCCTTGCGGACACTGGATATAGGCCTTGCGCCTCGCCTCGGCCGGGCTTGCATCCTTCGGCCACTTCAGCAGCGAGAACCTGGGAACGAAATATTCGCCGCAGTGTGGGCATGGCCACGCCCAGTGATGGCGGGTGCCCTCCTGCCAGAGCCGCCAGATCTTGCTTTGAACATCCGATGGGTTCTGCCATTTCCAGAACTCGAGGCCGGATTCCTCATCGACCTCCGTCTCCGATGGGCCTTCGCTCGGTGTCGATACGATGGCATGAACGAAGTCCGCGTGGGTGTCGCCGCGGGCATCGACCAGCCCGACCGGATCGCCCTGCCCCTTCACATTCGCCACAAGTTCGTCCGCCTCATCGGTCAGTGCAAGCGCGGCCGGATCAGATTTCAACGCCGTCGAAGAGCCTGCATGTGCTAACCGAAGCGGAACGCCTGCGATCACCTTCCGGGTCTTCGTCATCCGCTTGCCGCGGGCCACCTTGTCTTTCAAGGTCGGCGCCTCATCGAGCAGCGCCATGATGCGCGGTTCGAACTGTTCGGTCAGGAACTGTTTCGATGGTCCGACATAAAGGATTGGCGCCGGCGCTTGATCCAGTCTTTGGCCAATGATGTCGAGGAACGCCTCGGTCTTCCCCATCTGCGCACCGACGACCATGACGACGCGCCTGTAGCGACGTTCCGCGACATCTCGCGCGAATGGCACCATGTACGGCGTCAGATATGGATCGCGTGGCCCA
>Ga0153956_1003303_pt1 | contig 10534 bp, 6 predicted proteins | sample TSFL040MetaG_FD_104704 | JGI IMG/M metagenome (GOLD analysis project Ga0153956, IMG submission 104704) | Attine ant fungus gardens microbial communities from Florida, USA - TSFL040 MetaG | ecosystem: Host-associated > Fungi > Mycelium > Unclassified | place: USA: Florida, Wekiwa Springs...
TCAACAGCTATTTGTATTTGAGGGGAAAAGATACTGTTACAAACCTTGATCAAATCGATTCGTCTGTCTGGCGGCAGTTCTTGTCTATGTATATATTACCAGGTAAATATGTACAAAAGGATTTCCCGCAACTTGATACCACAGCACTCCAGACATTTCCTGGCCAGGGATATATCACACTGGGAGAGACTCCTATGAACGCTGGTGTTATATATGAAGATGCAGGCGGCGTCAAGTATGCCGGTCTTCGTAAGCTGTGTTATTCCTATATTACCGATCCGACAGATCCAACGAATGGCATGATTAATCAAATCGTCGCTTCCTCCGATGTACAGCCAAGTAACGGAGTTGTGCATGTTTTGCGGCTACATGGTTATTATTTCGGGTTTAGTCCCAATAACTTTATTCTTGCGGCGACTGGAAAAGGAATAGCGCCGAATTAACCATTTAATTATTGATTATTAGTGTATCGAGGACTTTACAAATGACATTTTATTTACGACTGTGTCTGATTAAAAGCCGAATTTTTTATGAAAAATAAGATTTTTATTTTTTTAGTTATTTCAGGTATTTTGTTTTCCTGCCAGAAGAACGTTACGATAAGCGGGACAAATCCTTACGCAGGAGGAAAAGAGGCTTTGGGTGTTGCTTTTACCGGACAATATCCGATCCCGCAAAGTGCCACCCCAGGTGATTCTGTTGTATTCCAGGTTAAAGGATTACTGGCTTATAAAGATAGTTTTTCGTTCTTTATAAACGGTCAGCAAACGCAAGTGTTGGATTTGACAGATAGCTTAATCACTGTTAAGGTCCCGGATAATGTTAGCTCCGGAATCGCTACAATCAAGGTGGAGGGAGAAATATACTTTGGCCCCAGGCTGGCGATCATCAATAAGGTTTCCATCGACAAGAATTTTGCAATAAATATTGGAACTGATGGCACGATAAATGACTACCGTGCCTTTTCTTCAGGTTTCGTGCTTGGCGGCTCTTTCAGCAATTTTCAAAATAAGCTGGACTGGTGGAGTCCGTTCAATAATATGGTTTTACTGGACAATCAATGGAATTGGAATCAGACATTCCAGAAGAATTCTGCTGCCGCCGGTCCGGTTTATTCTATAGGCCAACTTTCTAATGGCCAATTTATTGTAGCTGGCAATTTTTCAAGTTACAATGGTTACATTGGCTTCAATAATATTACTAAGGTTAAAGCGGATCTTTCCATGGATACGGCCATAGTAAATGTTGTGAACACCACCACCGATCCTAAAGGCGGCCTTGATACCGTGTCGCGTTTTAATGGCGGTGCACCTCAGGTTCCTATTTTAAGGGCATTTGTTACAGCAAACGACAGGATTATCGCTGTTGGAAACTTTAAGAATTATGGACGTGCTAACTATACTGAATCCAACAGGGAAGGACTCAGGTTGGATTATACCAAGATTAGTTCTGTAATGCGTATGATGCAGGATGGAAGCCTTGATACTACCTACGGCTATGTTCCTTCTGTTGGGAACAGTGGGGTTGACGGCCTGATCAATGATGCAGCAATGTTACCGGATGGGCGCGTTATCATAGTTGGTAAGTTTAATTCATTTAATGGCGAAGCTGTCAATAATATTGTTAGGCTTGATACTACAGGAAAAGTTGATCAAACCTTTGATATAGGTTCAGGCGTTAATGGACTAATTAATACTATCCGTTATAACGTTCTTATAGACAAACTGGTAATTACAGGAACTTTCACAAGTGTTAACGGACAGCCTGCCAATGGCATCGCTGTAATGAATGGTAACGGTGAGCTTGATCCTACTTTTAAACTTCGCACTATCGAAGGTGGATTGGTCAATTTTGCGACCGCGTTAAACAACGGAAAGATTGTGGTTTCCGGTACGTTCAATAAGTACGATGATATCACAAGACCCGGCTTTTTAATATTGGAAAAGGATGGCACAGCCCTGCAGGAATATAATAATGTGGGAACTTTTCAGGGGCAGATACAGCAGGTGTATGAAACTAAATCAAGCTTAGGAAATCCTGCATTGGTGTTAATGGGATATATATCAAAATTTGACGACCAGGCAGTGGGAAATATTGTGAGAGTGGAGGTGCTTAATTAGAATAATTAAAAATATTGAAGATGAAATCTAATCGATTAAATAAGGGTGTTTGTCTGACAGTAATTCTATGGGCCGTTTATTGTTTAATTAATAGTTGCAATAAAACTGTTCAGAATTTACTTCCGTCACAATATCCGAATGACAGCGCGGCATACTCGGATAAGCGTAAGGTACTGTATATTACCATCGACGGCCTTAGCGGAGATATGCTACAAACTTTGCAGCCTAAGAATCTTATTGCACTCACCCATAATGCTTTATTTTGCTATAATGGACTGTCCGATAACGGAAGTACCACACTTTCTCTGGCGACTGCGTGGGCAAATCAAATGACCGGTGTAAGTGTAGCTAAACACCAGGTAACTAATGACGATTTTACAGGAGACAGTCTTTCAAAATTTCCTTCGTTTATTGATTTATTGAAGTCAGCCCGGCCGCAAACAAGAACAACAGCGTTCAGCTCTTCCGATGAATTCTTGCAACATTTTGGTAAAAGTGCGGATGTGAAGGCAAGCTTTTCAGGCAATGATTCACTTGCCGCCGCCGCCGCAGAAAAATCTTTGAAACAAGACAGCAGTGACCTGGTCGTCGTTCAGCTTCATGCACCTGACAGCGTCGGAAACGTTTATGGATATAATAACTCGTTATATACCGATGCGATTATGCGCACTGATAATTACGTTGGTGGTATTGTAAGCGCGTTGCAATCCCGTCCTGATTACCTTAACGAAAACTGGTTGGTCATCATAACTTCGAGTATCGGTACACCGCAAATTAAGCTGGCCAGTAACCCGTTTACAGACAGTAGCCGGAATATTTTTGCCATTTTTTACAACGCACGGTTCAGTTCTTCGTTTTTAGCAAAACCGGATGTTACACAGTTACCCTATACCGGTGCATCACCTTATTATACTTATACCAGCGGTAATTTCGTAAATGCGACGCTCGGCAATTCTTATGCTTATAATTTTGGATCAAATGGCGGCCATACTATACAGTTTTTAATGAAAAGCAAAGCGACAGGCTCCACGGGCGGCTATCGACCTTCAATGATCTCTAAAAGAACTTCCGATTTTAGCGGGAATGGCTGGGATATATATATGACGGGCACAGGCTGGGGCTTTACTTCATCGGTTGCTCCAGATGCGATTACTCCCTCTGGCAATAATGGCATAAATATCGAAGATGGCTTGTGGCATGCCCTGACTGCTGTTGTTACAATGAACAACGGCATCAATACGGTAAAAATATACACAGACGGTGTCTTTAATATAAGCACCCAGGGAACTAACGCCACAAGTATTATTGATAATAATATGCCTTTAAAGATTGGTCGGTATGGTACCAGCTCCTATGGCACATCGAAATTGTTAGTTACGAACCTGCAAATCTATGATACGGCATTCTCAGATGAAGACGTGGCTAATTATGCATTGGTTACCTCAATTGATAACACAAATCCGTATTATAATAATCTTATTGGCTACTGGCCATCTGACGAACAGGGAAGCGATACTTTGACGGAGCGGACACATCATCTTGTAGATTCTACGGGTTTGGATTTTACCTTGAGTGGTCCCTGGGCATGGCAACAATTCAGCGATTTGACCGGCTACCTGCGGGTCCCGATCACGCCAACACTGTATAAGCTGGTGCCGGAGGGTAATGATGTTGCTTTTCAAATATTTCAATGGATAGGAATACCCGTCCAGACGAACTGGGAACTTGACGGAACGGGATGGGCTCCTTCTTATAGTAGTGTATTACCATAAACTTAAAACGGATAATAATTCTAATGATACTTATATGAAGAAAATATTTTTTATCTCACTAATTTTTTCCGCAACGCTGTGGTCCCTTTTAGGAGGATGTAGGAAGAAATTCAATTACAGTTTTGAGAACGGTTGGGATAGTCTCGGAATTGACACAACTTCTCTCATTGATACCGGTAATTACATGGTTGATAAGTCGTTGTATGATGAAGCGAGGATATTTCCCGGATTGGTGGGTGACGCCCAGCCAAGGTTGCAGGATACGGTAATAAGCATTGACTTGTCTAAGATGTATTTACCGCCTACAACACTGGGCGTGAGCAATACGCCCAAGGGATTTTTCAGCACCGGATTGTACGCTGCTCCCGGTGAGCTGGTACGGATAACGGTTCCAACTGGCGTTAATGGGTTGTCTATACAAATAGGTTCGCAAATGGATAACCTGACAAATGTTTCCAGCAGGAGAAGAGATCCCATTATTTATACTGTCCAGCAATTGTTCCCTGGTTACAACTATATCAGAAACGGATATGGCGGATACATATGGATAAAATCAGATCTTAGTTTATCGCAAAGCGTCGCTTTAGAATTTAAAGACGTTGTCAGAGCGCCTGACTTTGTTTTAGGAAAGACTAATTTGCAATCATGGAAACAAGAGGTTCTAAATTCTACTGTTCCCTGGCTGGAGCTTCGTTCCCAGCATGCGGCTTTTTCCCTTCCACTAAGTTTTGTCCAAGAGGCGGTGAACTCTAATAACATGGATAGCGTGGAAAGTCTATTGAAAGAATGGGATAATGAGATTTCAAGTGATATTTACGGATGGATGGGATTTACCGACACCAGCACAAGCATCAAAAACCGTGCGCCGGAGTTTCCGGAGAGGTTTGTTATGGATATACAGCCGTTGGACAGCACTATCCACGGGGGACAGCCGGTAGTTGCCCAAATGAATAGCTTTTGGTTCGATCAATGGACGAATGTCAATTTACTTAAAAATTCTTACGATACCTCCATAACGTTTAATGAAGTTCTGAAAAATTACATTCCGATCATCAATATCTGGTGGAGTTCCCTGCCGCAAAAAGTAATATCGGATTTATTCTCGTTTAAAAGTGCAAAGCGGAATGGCAGTGTCCCGCCGTTGATACCCGGTGGCAGTGTTGCCGATACAATTACCAAATATGTTGACTCTGCGACAGGATATAATGGTGTACTTGGCAGAAATTTTAACTCTGATGCTGCTTTCAGCGGTACGATTGTTAAAACTATACCGTTTCTTCAATTATTTGATAAGATCACAAATCCGGCTACCGGGCAGGACGGATGGTCGTTTTTCTCTTATCTGTACACTAAATCAAGGACGTTAACCGTGGCTTCTACCGACATTGGCAAAGAAGATTTTTTTTACCAGACATTGTGTGAATATACCCGGAAAGATATGTCACCATTTTTAAGAGCCTGGGGTATTGCAATGAGTACCGGCGCTCAGTCTCAGATGGCGCAAAAATACCCACTCTTGGATAAAGCAATTTGGCAATATAACCCGATAACAAAACAGGGTGGAACTGCTGCGGCGCCTAAGAGAAAATATCTTGACCGGGTTAACTGGACCATAAGCGCCAATACGGAATCAAATAGCGACGGGGCGGCCAATACCGTATGGGCGATGCTGGACGGGGATCCGACCACGTTCTGGCATAGCTGCTGGAGCGGATGTGCCGTGGGTACGCCAAATGCACCCTTGCCATATATTATCGTTGTGGATATGCAACAGCCGTACCAAGCATCCGGCTTCTATGTTGCATCAAGGATGGGGTCGAGGCGGGTTCAGACGGTTGTATTATCGGTTAGTACCGACGGGAATACCTGGATAAACAATGTGGATACTTTCCATCTACAGAATATTGACAATGATCAGTATTTCAATCTTCCGCAGCCAATGACTTTTAGATATTTCAAATTTACGTTACCTGATCCGAGTTTTGATTCGAGTCCTTCGTCGCCATTAAATGCAATTTCAGAGATAGGCGCTTATGACAATGGCAATTAAGCAACCCAAGATTCAAGTGTTTAAATCCGAAGAAAATGAAAATTAATAAACTAAACATATTCCCGATTCTAATCCTGTGTTTTTTGTTAGGAATGATATTCCTGGGGGCAGTCTCCTGTACAAAATATCCGACGCCGGTACCAATTAACGAAAGTTATGATTCTACTGCAACGGATACTTCTGTTGTCAGGAAGGTTTTGCTGATTACAATGGATGGAGCTACCAGCTCCGCAATACAAACGTTGAAGCCGCCGCATATCGACTCCTTGTTAGCAGAGAGTCAATATACCTGGGACGGTTTGAGTGATGCCAATACAAGCGATGCTTCCACTTGGGCCAGTATTGCTACGGGCGTGACTTCCGCAAAACACAATATAACAGACGAAACGTTTCTGCCGCAGGTAAGCGGCCCGGGGACTGTGACACCGTTTTATCCTACATTTTTTTATTACATCAAACAAAATATTCAAAATAGTACAACCTTATCCGTCAGCTCATGGAAAGCGTTAAACGACAACTTTTTTGTTGATGCCACAACGACAATTACCCCGGCAACGGACGAGGCAGTGAAAGATTCTGCGTTAAATCATTTGCGGACCGGCAATGAGACGCTGATTTCAGTTGACTTCAGGGATATTGAAGCGGCAGGTAATAATGGCGGGTTTTCTACAGCTAATACAGATTATAAAAATGCCATTATTAACACGGATGGTTATATCGGGGAATTATTGGGAGCGTTAAACTCCAGGTCTAATCTGGCCAGAGAGGACTGGCTGGTGATTATTACCAGTAATCACGGCGCACCTTCAACCGGAAGCGGCGATAATCCACTGGATGAAAGGAACATCTTTACTATTTTCTCTAATCCAAAAGTGAAACCAATGCAATTGACAGCAAATATTATCAATGCAGTACATTTTAAAGGCGATGCAATCACGACACCTTTAGGTGTGTACGGCAGTACTTCAGATCCAGGTCATTTATATGATCCCCAGAAAGGTGTGCTGACGATCGAATTTAAAGCGAAGTTCAATAAAAATACCAGCACCGGTTATAGCTACAACTGGATAAACTTTATACATAAAGGCATGGATAACACTACCGGAAATGGTTGGGGTATATACTGCGACCATGGATTGGAAATGGCTGTCTATGTTAAAGACGGTGTCCAAACAACGCAAGTGGACGGGCCTACCAACTCTTTTGCTGACGGTTTATGGCACTCGGTAACTGTTATTATATCACAGCAAAACGGGACACGCAACGTAAGCCTTTATCAGGATGCAGTTCTGGTCGGTTCATCCAGTGTAGCCACAAGCGGATCTATTTTAACGCTGGATAATACGCCGCTTAACATTGGATATACCGGAAATTATTTTGTCGACGTAAATATTGCAAACGTTGCATTTTGGAACACAGCGTTGAATGCGGCGGAAATCTTCCAGCACGCATGTGCCATGAACATTTCGACCAGCGATCCGGAGTACAGCCATTTAGTAAGCTATTGGCCGGGGCAGGACGGGGGTGATATCTTTGCGAATCAGATATCAGGCGCTCCTGATTTAACTTTAAACGGTCCCTATCAATATGAAATATCGTCCAATACATTGCCTTGTACAGTCAGCAATAGCTCTTTCCTTGTTCAGAACGTTACAATAGCCCCTGAAATATTCTATTGGCTTAATATCCCTGTTCAAACGGCGTGGAATCTCGATGGAACATCGATACCGCTGCTATAGGAAGAGAGTTAATACTTTAAATAAATTAAATGGGCAGTATTGGCGATAATATAGGTATCAATGTAATATTCATGGTATGAAGACTTATGTAAGAACACTTTTGTTAAATAAAAAGGATTTAAAAAGCGATAATCGGGTTAATATCATAACATTTTTGTTTTGTATTGTGGTATTGTTTTCCACCCCGCTTTGCGTGATTGGGCAATCCAACGACCATATTTTCCCGGCTTCTGCCTCTGCAAAGCCCTATATTGATTTTGATGCTCGCGGGTTCATCATCAACGGTAAGAGGACGTTCCTCGTTTCCGCCGGACTCGAATATGCCCGTATCCCGCACGAGTTATGGCATGACAGGTTATTAAGGTTAAAAAGAGCGGGATTTAATTGCGTTGAAATGTATACTTTCTGGAACTTCCATGAGCCGGAGGAAGGTAAGTTTGACTTTAGCGGCGATCATGACCTGAATGCCTTTCTGCAGGAAGTGCATCAACTTGGCATGTATGCCATCGTCAGGGTCGGACCTTATTACTGTGCCGAATGGGACCTGGGCGGATAACGATCTGGTGAGATCCGTCACTGAAAAATATAAAGCACATACCGGAAAAGACACGAAAGTCTATATTGCAAAAATCGAAGAAGGGATGTCATTGATTCAGTAACACTTCTCGAAAAGCAACACCAATAGGTAAGGCAGGCTAAGAAAATTTAAAAAAATTAATAAAATCATTAATAAGTGAAAAATCCGACGTTAGTTATTCTCGCAGCTGGTATGGCCAGCCGGTATGGTAGTTTAAAACAGATAGATTCCTTCGGGCCGTCCGGAGAGACGATTATAGAATATGCGGTATATGATGCTATTCGCGCAGGATTTAAGCGTGTGGTCTTCATTATAAGGGAGGACTTCTTTGAAGAATTTAAAGAGATTTTTGAACCAAAACTAAAAGGAAGAATAGACATTGATTATGCCTTTCAATCGCTAACTGCATTTACCGATGGTTATACTATTCCACCCAAAAGGACCAAACCTTACGGAACCGCGCAAGCACTTATGTGTTGCTCAAAAATATTGAATGAGCCTTTTGCTATTGTGAATGCCGACGATTTTTATGGTTTGGAAGCTTACCAAAAGGCTTACGATTTTTTAAATAACAAAGCTGAAGAGAATGTTTTCGCATCAATAGCTTATAAATTGAAGAATACCTTAAGTGATAACGGAAGTGTAAGCAGAGGACAAATATACCTTGACAAAAACTCGCAAGTTGCTGAAATTAAAGAACGATTGAAAATCTTAAAATATGATAATAAAATAGTATATGATGACGAAGAGAATCTAGTGGAGCTTGACCCGGAAACATTAGTAAGCATGAATTTTTTCTGTTTTTCTCCGGCTTTCATTGGTTTTGCAATGGAAGAATTCAGGAAATTCTTAAATACACATAAGAATGATTTGAAAGCGGAATTTCTGTTGCCAATCGTGGCTGATAAATTCATACAGCGACATCTTGGTGTTATTGATGTTATTCCGACGGATGCCCATTGGTTCGGTGTGACATATAAGGAAGACAAACCAATTGTCAGGGAGGAACTCCACCAATTAATAGCCAAGGGACTATATCCAGGTAACCTGTGGAAGTAATAATTTTAATTGAAATAGATGCCATTGATTCAAATACACTTCAAAACCCCTTAATAATACTATTTTACCCCCCTTCTCTTTAATTAACTTCCAAGATATTTGGCAATCTAACCAATCACGGTCTTTATTTCAGGTCGGGAAACAAATATTGGTTATTTTAAAAATATCTATTTATTGATGAAAGTAGTAGTCTGTCAAACCGGTAAAATTTTAATGTGTCTTTTGGTGTTTTTGGTATGCATTCAGGTCAATGCACAACATACAAAAGTTATGACGAGCCTGAACAACGGCAACCTTGAGGTCGGTGCGCAGGAGGAATTGCATTTCACAGATTCGGTAAACGTCATAAAGGGAGGCAAAGTCGATTTAGCCTCGCCTGATGGGTGGGTTTATTTTGATAACGTCAGGCCTTCGGACGTGATAAAAAATTACCTGAAATTCATATCTGTGAGCGGCAAAGCTTTCCGTACAGGTTCAGATGGTAACGGACGGATCGCTATCTATAAGCAGGGAACAGTTGTCATTCCGCAATCGGATCAGTTTGAACCGCTTCGGACATTTAATTCTCCCGAATGGCAAGGGGACGAAGCGTCCTATCATACCGAAAGTTATTATACGAATCATGCAGATCCGGATTTTCCCGCTAACATGGTCCAACCGTTAAAACAGGAAAATGCTATCCGTTCGTTCCGGCTTAAAAAAGGATACATGGCTACGTTTGCCACCGAAGCGGATGGCACAGGTTACAGCCGTGTGTATATCGCCGATACGGGTGATTTAAATATCAGTGTATTACCTGCCATCCTCGATCGGAGGATTGCCTATGTGCGTGTATTTCCCTGGCAATGGCCGTCTAAAAAAGGATGGTGCGGCGTACGTAGCAATGAAGTAATAACATCAAATGGCCAGAACAAGCAGGATAACGAAGTCAATTTATCTCAATCGACATGGTTCTATTCATGGGGAGGAACCAATCCGGTAAATGTAGATGCGGAATTCGTTCCTATGAAATGGGGATATGGCGGCTCTATGAAACATATTGACTCGGTAAATTACGCGACCCATTTACTGGGTTATAACGAACCTAATCGTCCTGATCAATCTCACATGACGGTAGATCAGGCGCTTAGCGAATGGCCTCAGTTGATGAAAACCGGGTTGCGGCTTGGAAGCCCGTCGGTATCAGACAATGGCCAGCTTGACAGTTGGTTGTATAA
>Ga0153956_1003304_pt1 | contig 10526 bp, 8 predicted proteins | sample TSFL040MetaG_FD_104704 | JGI IMG/M metagenome (GOLD analysis project Ga0153956, IMG submission 104704) | Attine ant fungus gardens microbial communities from Florida, USA - TSFL040 MetaG | ecosystem: Host-associated > Fungi > Mycelium > Unclassified | place: USA: Florida, Wekiwa Springs...
GGCATCGACATCCACGCCATGACCGCGTCGGAAATGTTCGGCGTGCCGGTCAAAGGCATGCCGCCCGACATCCGCCGTCGCGCCAAGGCGATCAATTTCGGCATCATCTACGGCATCTCCGCGTTCGGCCTCGCCAACCAGCTCGGCATCGAGCGCGAGGAAGCGGGCGCCTACATCAAGAAGTATTTCGAGCGGTTCCCCGGCATTCGCGACTACATGGAAGAGACCAAGGCGTTCTGCCGCGACAACGGCTATGTGTTCACCCTGTTCGGACGCAAATGCCATTACCCGGACATCAGGCACTCCAACGCCTCGGTGCGCGCCTTCAACGAGCGGGCCGCCATCAATGCGCGGCTGCAGGGCAGCGCCGCCGACATCATCCGCCGCGCCATGATCCGCATGGAGAGCGAGCTGACGGCGGCGAACCTCAACGCGCAGATGCTGTTGCAGGTGCACGACGAACTGATCTTCGAAGTACCCGAGGGCGAGGTCGAGAACACGCTGCCGGTGATCGCGCGGGTGATGGAAACGGCGCCGCTGCCGGCGGTACAGCTCCAGGTGCCGCTGCAGGTCGAGGCTCGCGCCGCCGACAACTGGGACGAGGCGCATTAAGCGCCGAAGGCTGCCCTCTCCGCTGTCATTCCGGACGCCGCTTTAGCGGCGATCCGGAATCCAGAAACAGAGAATCTTTGCGTTGCCGGATTCCGGGTCCGCGAACTGAGTTCGCGCCCCGGAATGACAGCGTGCTACGGCTCGCCCAACGCCGCGGCGAGACGCGCGCCCATCACCATGTCGTCCTCGGCGCCGAACGCGCGGTGGCGGATGCGGCCGTCACGGCCGACGATCACCGCGCTCGGCGTCCCCTCGAACGCATAGGCCCGCATGGTCTGCGGCAGCGGGCCGGGATCGCCGGGACGATCCACCGCAACGGGAAAACTCAGCTTGTATTCGTGGATGAAGGCTTCGAGCGCCACCGGCGTCATCGCCGCATGATGTTCGAACACCGTGTGCAGGCCGATCACCTGCAGGCCGGTATTGAACCAGCGATCGACGATCAGTTCCGGGGCTTCCACGTCATCTGTCATACCTTGCCTCGTCTTCTGCACCATAGCGGCATCTTGCCTCGCCGGCGAATTGGCCATGAGTCGACCGCGCGACCGGCCGTCGCAACTTGACTCGCGCCGCATCGCCGTCGGAATTTGCGCACCGATGCGGAGGGGACGCATAATGCGAATTCGGCTGGTGCCGGCCATTCTGACCGGCTGCATATTGCTGCCACAGCCGGCCTTGGCGGCCGACGGGCTCAACGGAGCCGGCATGCCGATCCTGTGGGCGCTGCCGTTCGCCGGCCTGCTGCTGTCGATCGCCACCGGACCGCTGCTTTATCCGCATCTGTGGGAGCATCACTACGGCAAGTTCGCCGCGTTCTGGGCCGCCTGCACCATCGTCCCGCTCTATCTGTTCGCCGGCGCCGCACCGGCAACCGACGCGCTGCTGCACGCGCTGCTGCACGAATACATGCCGTTCATCCTGTTGCTGCTCGCGCTGTTCACCATCGCCGGCGGCATCTGGCTCGAAGGCAATCTGCGCGGCACGCCGGCCACCAATACGATCCTGCTCGGCATCGGCACGGTGCTGGCGAGCTTCATCGGCACCACCGGCGCGTCGATGGTGCTGATCCGCCCGGTGCTGCGCGCCAATGACGACCGCGTCTATAACGCGCATGTCATCGTCTTCTTCATCTTCCTGGTCTCGAATATCGGCGGCGTGCTGACGCCGCTCGGCGACCCGCCGCTGTTCGTCGGCTTCCTCAAGGGCGTCGATTTCTTCTGGACGCCGCAGCACCTGTTCCCGGAGATGCTGGTCTGTGTCGGCATCCTGCTGGTGTCGTTCTTCCTGATGGACTGGTATCTCCACCGCCGCGAAGAACGGAAAGAGCATCCGTTCGACTTCACGCCGGATTCGCCGCTGTCGCTGCACGGCAAGGTCAATCTGCTGCTGATCGCGCTGGTGATCGCCGCGATCCTGATGAGCGCCTACTGGAAGCCGGGCATCGCGATCATGCTCTACACGGTCGACCTGCCGTTGCAGGATCTCGTCCGCGACGCCGTGTTCGTGATCGCCACGCTGCTGTCGCTGTGGCTCACGCCGAAGCGCTGCCGCGAGGGCAACGGCTTCGAATGGGGGCCGATCGTCGAAGTCGCGAAACTGTTCGTCGCGATCTTCATCTGCATCGTACCGGTGATCGCGATCCTGCACGCGGGGCTGAACGGCGCGCTGGCGCCGCTGGTCGCCCTGGTCGGCAGCGGCGAGCACGCCGACAACATCGCCTATTTCTGGGTGACAGGCGCGCTGTCGTCGTTCCTCGACAATGCGCCGACCTATCTGGTGTTCTTCGAACTCGCCGGCGGCGACCCGCAGGTGCTGATGACGACGCTGGCCGGAACGCTGGCGGCGATCTCCGCCGGCGCGGTGTTCATGGGCGCCAATACCTATATCGGCAACGCGCCGAATTTCATGGTCTACGCCATCGCCCGGCGCGGCGGCGTCGCGATGCCGTCGTTCTTCGGCTACATGATCTGGTCCGGCCTGATCCTGCTGCCGCTGTTCGCCCTGATCACGGTGCTGTTTTTCCAATGAAACAGTCATAATCGCCGTCCAACCGGCGGTTGTTGACCGCCCATTTACGCATTTTCGCCAGATTGCCCCCGCACCGCCTGCCGGTCGGGCGGCGCAACGGAGAGCAAGGGTGCAACCTTTGCATCCGGCAGGCGTTGACGGACCGGGAGTTTGGTGAGGTCCGTGATGCGTGCTCCGTCCCGTTCAGCTTGCGCCTTCGTCGCCGCCGTGGCGATCGGCAGCGCCGCTCTGACGGGAGCGACGACAAGCCCAGCCTCTGCGGAAGGCTTGCTTGAGGCGCTGTTCGGCGGCATCGGTCGCGCTATCCGTGGCGAAACGCGGCAGGTCTCCGCGCCGCAAGCCTACGCGCCGGAGCGCGATCCGGTCACCCGGTTCTTCGACGACCTGACGGGACAACGCAGCGGTCAACGCGTCGCGGCGGCGCCGAGCAACGGTCCATCGCGCGGCTTCTGCGTGCGAACCTGCGACGGCTCGTATTTCCCGGTGCAGAACCGCCCCGGCATGAGCGCCGCCGAAGCCTGCTCCTCATTCTGCCCGGCGAGCGAGACCAGGGTGTTTTCCGGTAGCAAGATCGACTACGCGGTGGCGCGCGACGGCCAGCGCTATACCGACCTGCCGAACGCTTTCGTCTATCGTCAGAAACTGGTGAGCGGCTGCACCTGCAACGGCAAGCGCACCGGCGGCCTTGCCGCGATCCCGGCCCAGACCGATCCAACGCTGCGCCCCGGCGACATCGTCGCCACCGCCGAAGGCTTCAAGGCGTTTACGCCGAATCGCCATGCGCAAGCCGAGTTCACGCCGGTCGACATGGCGAAGGTCAACAAATCCGTGCGCGAGACGCTGGCCAGCACCAGGATCGCGCCCAATCATTCCGAACCGGCGATCGAGGATGGCGACACCACCGCCAGCATCGGCAACGATGCGGCCGGACAGGTTGGCCTGCGCTCACAGATCGAGCCGGCGCGCGACCTCGTCTCCCAGCGCTAGCGACGACGTCAGGCCGGGCGACTCGATCCCGAACATCTGCACCAGACCTGCGAGCCCGTGCTCGGCCGGGCCTTCGATCAGGAAGTCCGCCTGTCCCTCGCCCGGACCCCGCAGCTTCGGCCGGATGCCGGCATAGTCCGGCGTCAGCGCGCCGTCCGGCAGCGTCGGCCAGTAGGTACGCACGCGCGCGTAGAAGGAATCGGCGCGGCGTGGATCGACATCGTAGTTCTCCGTTTCGATCCATTCGACATCCGGCCCGAACCGCATCCGTCCGGCGAGATCGAGCGTGACATGCACGCCGAGGCCGCCGTCGATCGGCATCGGATAGATCAGCCGTTTGAACGCCGGACGACCGGCATAGGAGAAATAGTTGCCCTTGCCGTAGACGAGGCGCGGCACGCGCGCGTCCGGATAATCGTCGATGCCGCGCGCCAGCGCCTGCGCGCCCAGACCGGCGGCATTGACAACCGCGTCGAAGGCGAAGGTGCCGGGCTCGTCGCCGCCGAACCGCACCTGCCACCGGCCGTCCTTCCGAGCCATGCCGGCGACCGGGGTGTTGAGCGCGATGACGCCGCCGTGGTCCTCGATATCGCCGCGCAACGCCAGCATGTAAGCGTGACTGTCGATGATGCCCGTTTCCGGCGACAGCAGGGCCGCCGTGCAGAACAGTTCCGGCTCCATCGCCATCGCGGCTTTCGCGTCGATGAAGGTCAGACCTTCGACGCCATTGATGCCGCCCTGCTGATGGATCGTCTCGATCTTCGCCAGTTCGGCGTCGTTGGTGGCGACGATCAGCTTGCCGCATTTGCGGTGCGGCACGCCGTGCGAGGCCAGAAACGCATACAGCATCCGCCGCCCGCGCACGCACAGCACCGCGCGCAGCGTGTCGGTCGGGTAATACATGCCGGCATGGATCACCTCGCTGTTGCGCGAGGACGTGACGGTGCCGATGGCGCTTGCCGCCTCGGCGACGATCACCTCGTGGCCGCGCAGCGCCGCCGCGCGCGCCACCGCCAGCCCGACCACCCCTGCTCCCGCCACCAAGACCTGCATCGCGTTTCCAGCCCCGCCTGATCCGGTGTCTTCTTAACCATCGCGCGAGCGGCTTGAAAAGCGCGGCGTCGGCCGCCGCTTCCGTTCTTAAGGTTTCCAACCGATCGCGGTTGAATGACCCGGACACGGGAGGCAGGGTCGAGACCACAGGTTCATCAGGTGAATGACCATGCTGACGTCCGTGCGCTTAACCCTTCCCGCTCTTGCTGCCGTCCTGACCCTCGCAGCGGTCCCGTCAGGCCCGCTCGCGGCCAACCCGGCCCCGGGCGCTGTCAAGGTGCATGACGGCTGCCGCAACACGGCGAATTTCGAGCGCTGGGTGCAGGACTTCCGCAAGGACGCGATCGCGCAGGGCATCAGCCCCGCCGTGGTGGATTCAGCCGTACCCTACATGGAGTTCGCACCGGAGATCATCCAGCGCGACCGCAATCAGCAGGTGTTCCAGCAGAGCTTCCTGCAGTTCTCCGACCGCATGATCGCCGGTCATCGGATGAAGAACGCCGAGATCATGATGAAGCGCCATGCGGCGCTCCTTGCCAGGGTGGAGAAGCAGTACGGCATCCCGGCGACGGTGCTGGTGGCGTTCTGGGGCCTGGAAAGCGACTTCGGCACCAATACCGGCAAGCACAACATCCTGCGGGCGATCGCAACGCTGGCTTATGACTGCCGCCGCACCGAATATTTCCGCGAGCAACTCGTCGACGCCTTGCGCATCCTGCAGCGAGGCGATCTCACCGTGGCCGAAATGAACGGCGGCGACTGGGCCGGCGAACTGGGCGCGATGCAGTTTACCGCATCCGATTACTATCGCAGCGCCGTCGATTATGACGGCGACGGCCGCCGCGATCTGGTCAAGAGCGTTCCCGACACGCTCGCCTCCGCCGCGAATTTCCTGTCGAGCTTCGGCTGGAAGCGCGGCGAGCCGTGGCTGCAGGAAGTGCGCGTGCCGGCCAGCATGCCGTGGGATCAATCCGATCTGAATGTCGTGCATCCGCGGTCGCAATGGGTGAAGTGGGGCGTGACCGGCGCCAACGGCGCGCTGCCCGCCGACGCGATGGAAGCGTCGCTGGTGCTGCCGATGGGCCGCAACGGCCCGGCGTTCCTCGCCTACAACAACTTCAAATCGTTCCTCGGCTGGAATTCGGCGCTGGTCTATTCCACCACCGTCGCCTATTTCGCCACGCGCATCGGCGGCGCACCGCCGGTCCATCGCGGCAACGCGCCGGTGACGGTGCTCAACACCCAACAGATGCTCGAATTGCAGTTGCTGCTGTCGCGCAGCGGTTTCGATGTCGGCAAGCCCGACGGCAAGCTCGGCATGATGACCCGCGCCGCCGTGCGGAAGGCGCAACTCAAATACGGGCTGCCGGCCGACTCCTATCCGTCGCTCGAACTGATGGACAAGATGAAGGGCTCGACGCTCGGCGCGGCACGCTAAAGTTACGCGCCGCCGATCTGCATCCCGCGGGCGCGGATCGCGTCCCGCACCTGCGGGTCGGCGAGCACATCGAGCAGCGCCCGCACCGCCGGACGCTCGCGCCGTGCATCCGGCACGATGAAATCGTAGTGCTCGGGCGTCACCGGCAGGAACCCCAGTCCGTAAAGCGTCGCCACCGGCTCGATGGCGAGGCCCCAGTCCGCGCGATGCTGCGCAATCGCCGCCGCCACCGCATTGTGTGACTTCGGCTGGTTGGCATAGCCCGGCGGCCGCGCGCCTTTCAGCAGCCCGTCGACCAGCACCCGCGTCCCGGAGCCGGCGTTGCGGTTGACCATCAGGCATTCGGGATCGGCAAGCGCGGCGGCAATCGCCTGCTCCGCCGTGCGCCCCGCGAAGCGCGCATCGCCGGAGCGATAGACCACGCCCTGCATCCGCCGCCAGCCCGGCACCAGCGCATAACCGGGCACGACCAGATGCGCGTTGTATCGGCCGGTCTTCGGATCGACCAGATGCACCGGCGCGACATCGCATTCGCCGCGCCGCACGGCGGCGACACCGCCCTGACTGCCGATGGCGAGCACGCGCGCGGTGAAGCCGCGATCGGCGAGCGCGCCGATCAGCACATCGAGCGCGACATCATGACTGCCCATGACGACGAGATCGGGCGCGCGCGCCGCACCGCCGATCACCGTCACCGTCGCGACCGTGCCCGGCTCCACCGCCGGCGCCAGCGCATCGACGGCGATGAAGCCATCCGCCTGCGAGAAGCTCGTCACCGAACCGGACCCCTTGCCGGTCGGGAACGCCACCGGGCCGCTGTCGCTGTCGGCGAGCGCCACCAGCACGAATTCCTGCCGGCCGAGTTCGGACGGCACGCGCACCGGCACACGCGCGTCGACCGTGCGTGCCGCTTCCGGCGGCAGGCCGGCATAAGCGCGGATCACCGGCGCGACAAACGTATGGAAGGTGAAGATCGCCGAGGTCGGAAAACCCGGGAGCACGATCACCGGCTTGTCGCCAATCACCGCGAGACAGAGTGGCTTGCCGGGCTTGAGCGCGACGCCGTGGACGAGGATGCCGGGCGCACCGAGCGTCGAGACGATGCGATGCGACAGGTCGCCCGCGCCTTTCGACGTACCGCCGGACAGCACCACCATGTCGCAACCGGCGAGCGCGTCGCGCACCGCGCGCGCAAGCGCCGCTTCGTCGTCGGGAAACGCGCCGAACAGCACCGGCTCGCCGCCGGCCTCGGTCACGGCGGCGGCGACGATCGCGCCGTTGCTGTCATAGACGGCGGCGGGACGCAGCGGCTGGCCCGGCGGCACCAGTTCGTCGCCGGTGGACAGCACCGCCACGCGCGGACGCCGCACCACGTCGAGCCGGTCGAGACCGCAGGCGGCGGCGATGCCGATCTCGCGCGAGCCGATGCGCGCGCCCTTGCGCAGCAAGGTTTCGCCGCGCGCGATGTCGGACCCGGCATAGGCGATGAACTGGCCCGGCGCGGCGGGACGATACAGCGCGATCGCCGGGCGGTCGCCGTCGCGCAGATCCGTATGCTCGACCATCGCCACAGCGTCGGCGCCGCGCGGGATGACGCCGCCGGTCGCGATCGCCGTCGCCGTGCCCGGCGCGACCGAAACCGTCGGCAGATGGCCGCACGCGATCACTTCCGCATTGAGCAGGAACCGCGCCGGCGCGGTTTCGCTGGCCGTCACCGTATCGGCGGCGCGCAGCGCAAAGCCGTCGACCGCCGAGCGGTCGAACGGCGGAGCATCGACCGGCGCGGAGAGGTCATGCGCCAGCACGCGCTGCAACGCCTCGGCCAGCGGCACGCTTTCCGCCGCGCGCGGCGACAGGTCCAGATGACGATGGAAACGCGCGCGCGCCGTGTCCGCCGACACGACATCGAGGAATTGCTCCTGACGCGCCGCCTGACGCACGGCGTCGATCAACAGCGTCTCGGGTTTGAGATTGTCGTTCATCGCCAACTTGTCACCGTCACCGTTGCGCCCGGCGGAAATCCCTCGCTCTCCGGCGGCACCAGAACGAAACCGTCCGCGCGCGTCAATGCCGGCAGCGGCCAGAACCGCGTGGCGAGCGGCGCCGCGCCGCCGGCGGTGAGCGCCACCGGCACCACATCGCACAGGCCGATGGTCGAGACAATTTTCTGCGTCAGCGGGAGCGCGCGCGGGCGCGGCGATTCCGTGAGGCCGGTTAAACGCGCGAGCAGCGGCCGGCCGAGCGTCAACCATACGGCGAGCGCCGCGTCGAGCCGCCCCGGCAGCATCAGCACCGGCCGCACGCCAACGACGCCGGCGGCGGCGGTTTCTCCGGGCGACACGGCGATGCCGTGCGCCATCACTTTGCCTGCGCGGGCGAGCGCCAGGGCGGCGTCATCGTCGCGGCCCTCGCCGGTCCTGCCGATGGTGAGAAGCGCATCGGAGTCGGCCGCGAGCGCGGCGTCCGCCGTCGCGGTCGTGACAGAGGCGGTGCCGCCGGCCGCCACGACACGATCGGCAATCGCGTCCGCAATCGCCCGCATCACGTCGTCGTCGCGCAGCATCGCGACGACGATGCGCGGCACGCGCACGTTCACCGCGCTCACACCGGCAAGTCGCAGCGCGACGCAATCGCCGCGACGAAGACGACGGCCGGCCCCGGCCAGCAAAGCGCCCTCGGCGCAATCGGCCCCGGCGGCGCGCACGCCGTCGCCCCATGCGAGCGGCGACAGGACCTCGGCGCCGAAGTCGCCGATCGCCACCGTGGCCGGCGGCGCGACCGCATCGGTGTCCGGCGGCAGGGACGCGCCGGCCCGGACCCATTCGGGCGATTGCGACAGCAGCGCCGGGGCGTAACCGCCGGCATCGCGGGTCTCCTCGGCGCGCACCGCGTAGCCGTCGACCAGCGCAAGCGGAGCCACGGGGCGCAGCCGGCCGGTCACGGTTGCGGCAAGCACCAGCCCGGCCGCCTGTTCCACCGGCATCGCCCGCGGCGCGACCGGCGACACCACGGCCAGCGCCGCCGTCACCTCGGCGAGCGGCGTCAGCCGGCCGATGCGCTGGGCCGTTGGAACCGCCGGAGCAGCCGCGGTCTGGTGTGGTATCCCTGTCATGAATATCCCGTTCTTGGCCGCGACCTTGACGTGGGCCGTCCCGAAATGTCCAGTCTCGCCATGACCACGAAATCCGTCAGCCTGCGCGGCCTCAAGTGCCCGCTTCCCGCGCTGAAAACCCGCAAGCTGCTGGCCGGTCTCGCATCGGGCGACACGCTGACCATCGAATGCACCGACCCGCTCGCGGCAATCGACATTCCCAACCTGCTGCGGGAAACCGGCGACACGCTGGACGGCAGCGCCAGAGACGGCAACGTGCTCACCTTCACGATCCGAAAACGCTGAAGCCGAAGCGTTGCGCCGCACGCCGGGAGAGACAGTTCCGTGACCGAGACGACGCCGTCATCCGTTCCTCTGGCCGATCGCGTGCCGCATGACGCGCCGGGCACACGCGAGATCGGTTTCGCGGTGCCGGCCCGCTACAACGCCAGCGCGATCCTGTTCGACAATCTCGCCGCCGGGCGCGGCGCGCGGCCTGCCGTGCTCGGCCCCGCCGGACCGAGGACCTATGCCGATCTCTGCGCCGACGCGGCGCGCTACGGCCACGCGCTTGCCGCGCTCGGCCTCGCGCGCGGCGAGCGCGTGCTGCTGTTCCTCGACGACACGCCGGCCTATCCGGCCGCCCTGTTCGGCGCGATGCGCGCAGGCTTCGTGCCGCTGCTCATCAACACGCTGACGCCGCCGGATCTGCTGCAGTTCTATCTGCAGGATTCCGGCGCGCGCGTCGCGATCACCGAAACAGCCTTCATCGACAGATTCACCGCCGCCGCCTGCGCCGGCACCCCGCTCGAAACGCTGATCGTCACCGACGGCGAGGCATCGGCTCCGGTGCCGGTGCGCTCCGCCGCATCGCTGATCGCCGGACAATCGACCGACCTGCCCGCCGCCGACACCGGCCGCGACGACATGGCGTTCTGGATGTATTCGTCCGGCTCGACCGGGCGGCCGAAGGGCATCGTGCATCTGCATCACGACATGCTCTACACGGTGAAAAGCTATTCGGACTCGATCCTCACGCTCACCGAAAACGACATCTGCTTCTCGGTGCCGAAGATCTTTTTCGCCTATGGCGTCGGCAATTCGATCACGTTCCCCTATGCGGCCGGCGCGGCGAGCGTGCTCATGCCCGGTCAACCGAAGCCCGGCGCGATCTTCGACGCCATCGCCACCTATCGCCCGACCGTGTTCTTCGGCCTGCCGACGCTCTACACCGCGCTGACCAAGGCGCCGGAAGCGGCGAAGGCCGATCTCTCCTCGCTGCGGCTGTCGATCTCGGCGGCGGAAGTGCTGTCCGCC
>Ga0153956_1003305_pt1 | contig 10524 bp, 8 predicted proteins | sample TSFL040MetaG_FD_104704 | JGI IMG/M metagenome (GOLD analysis project Ga0153956, IMG submission 104704) | Attine ant fungus gardens microbial communities from Florida, USA - TSFL040 MetaG | ecosystem: Host-associated > Fungi > Mycelium > Unclassified | place: USA: Florida, Wekiwa Springs...
CCGTCGGCGACCTCCGGCCGACCCTTAGTAGGTTGTACGCGTGGCACAGGAGATCCCCCCGCAGTACGTGCGATCCGCGGACGCACCGCAGGCCCGGACTCTCATCGACATTCTGTACGCCACCGCCGAGAAATACCCCGATGCCCCGGCCATCGACGACGGCGAAGTGCAGCTCACCTACGCCGAGCTGATTGCCGACGTCCAGGAGAGCGTGGCGTGGTTGTCCTCCCGAGGTATCGGCCGGGGCGATCGCATCGGCATCCGGATGCCCTCGGGCAGCTACGCGCTGTACGTCGCGATCCTATCGGTGCTGGCCACCGGCGCTGCCTACGTTCCCGTCGACGCCGACGATCCCGAAGAACGGGCGACCCTGGTGTTCGGCGAAGCCGGTGTGGTCGGTGTCATCACCGAGGCCGGACTGGTCCGCGGCTACGGCTCGTCGCGCGGCTGGCAGGCCGGTGATCCGCTGACCCGCGACGACGCGTGGATCATCTTCACCTCCGGCTCCACCGGCACCCCCAAGGGCGTCGCGGTCACCCACCGCAACGCCGCCGCATTCGTCGACGCCGAGGCCGAAATCTTCCTCAAGGACAACCCGCTGGGCCCCGGCGACCGGGTGCTGGCCGGATTGTCGGTGGCTTTCGACGCCTCATGCGAGGAGATGTGGCTGGCCTGGCGCCACGGCGCGTGCCTGGTTCCGGCGCCGCGCGCCCTGGTGCGCAGCGGCATGGACCTCGGCCCATGGCTGGTGTCGCGCGACATCACCGTGGTCTCCACGGTCCCGACGCTGGCCTCGCTGTGGCCGGCCGAAGCCCTCGAAGCGGTGCGCCTGTTGATCTTCGGCGGTGAGGCCTGCCCGCCCGAACTCGCCGAACGCCTGGCGGTGGACGGCCGGGAGGTCTGGAACACCTACGGCCCCACCGAGGCGACCGTGGTGGCCTGTCTGGCCCCGCTGGGCGGTGGGCCGGTCAGCATCGGGCTACCCCTGCCGGGCTGGGACCTGGCCGTGGTGGACAAGGACGGCCAGCAGGTCTCCTACGGCGACGCCGGCGAACTGGTGATCGGCGGCGTAGGTCTGGCCCGCTACCTCGATGCCGAGAAGGACGCCGAGAAATACGCGCCGATGGACACCCTGGGCTGGCGCCGGGCCTACCGCAGCGGCGACCTGGTCCGGCTCGAACCCGACGGCCTCTATTTTCAGGGCCGCGCCGACGATCAGGTCAAGGTCGGCGGCCGCCGGATCGAACTCGGCGAGGTCGATGCCGCACTGGTGAATCTGCCGGGCGTCAGCGGTGGCGCGGCCGCGGTCCGCAAGACCGCCACCGGTACCCCGCTGCTGGTCGGCTACATCGCCAGCGCCGATCCGGCCTTCGATCTCGGCGCGGCGCGCAAGGCGTTGGCCAAGGCGCTGCCGGCCGCGCTGGTGCCACGTCTGGTGTTGGTCGACGAATTACCCACGCGCACATCGGGAAAGGTCGACCGCAACGCGCTGCCGTGGCCGGTCGACGCGGCCAACGACGACGGCCCCGACCTCGAAGGCACCATGGGCTGGCTGGCCGATCTGTGGCGCGACGTGCTGGCCGCCCCGATCGACGGGCCGGGCGCCGACTTCTTCGCCCTCGGCGGCGGCTCGCTATCGGCCGCACAATTGGTGACGCTGCTGCGCGAGAAACATCCGCAGGTGACCGTCGCCGATCTGTACGACCACCCCCGCCTGGGATCACTGGCCGGTTATCTCGACGAACTGGACCCGCCGCCTGTCATCGAAGCCCGCACGGTCAAGCCGGTTCCCCGCTTCACCCAGCTCGCACAAGTCCTGTTGGCGCTGCCGTTGGCCACCCTGGCCGGGATGCAGTGGGTGGTCTGGCTGGCGCTGCTGAACAACATCGCCACCACACTGCATCTGCTGCCGTGGACGGGAACCGTCAACTGGTGGTGGATCCTGGCCGGCTTCCTGGTGTTCGTCACCCCGATCGGCCGGATGGGCATCGCGGTGTTCTTCGCCCGCGCACTGTTGTCCGGGTTGGAGCCCGGAACGTACAAACGCGGCGGCCCCGAACACCTGCGGGTGTGGCTGGCCGAACGGCTCAGCGAAGCCAGTGGCGCCGAAAACCAGGCCGGCGCACCGTGGTTGGTGTACTACGCCCGCGCCCTGGGCAACCAGGTCGGCAACGCCGTCGACCTGCACTCGACCCCACCGGTCACCGGCATGCTGACCCTGGGACACCGCTGCTCGATCGAACCCGAGGTCGATCTGACCGGCCACTGGATCGACGGCGACCTGTTCCACGTCGGGCCGATCACCGTCGGCAACGACGCCACCATCGGGGCGCGCACCACCCTGCTGCCGGGCGCGGTGATCGGCAAAAACGCCGATGTGGCACCGGGTTCCGGGGTGATCGGCAAGGTCAAGGCGAAGCAGTATTGGAAGGGTTCGCCGGCGATGAAGTCCGGTAAGGCCCACCACCCGTGGCCCGACGAACGCCCCGGCCGGGCGCCGGTGTGGGTCGCCATGTACGGCCTGACCTCGATCCTGTTGGGATCACTGCCACTGCTGGCATTGGCTTCCGGCATCGCGGTTGTGGGTTTCGGTGTACGCCATACCCATTCGTTGACCGAGGCGATCGTGCCCGCGGCCCTGTGGACCGCGCCGGCGACGGTGGCGGCCATGGTGGTGTACGCGGCGGTGACGGTGATCGCCGTGCGACTGTTGTCGCTGGGCCTGGACGAGGGCTACCACCCGGTGCGCAGTCGGGTGGGCTGGCAGTTGTGGGCCACCGAACGACTGATGGATTCGGCGCGTAACTACCTGTTCCCCATCTACGCCAGCCTGCTGACGCCGTGGTGGCTGCGGCTGTTGGGTGCCAAAGTCGGTGCCGGAACCGAGATCTCGACCGCGTTGCTGACACCGAAGTTCACCGAGATCCAGGACGGCGCCTTCCTGGCCGACGACACCATGGTGGCGTCCTACGAACTCGGCGGTGGCTGGATCCACGTGGCCAAGGCCGTCGTCGGCCGACGCGCGTTCCTGGGTAATTCGGGTATCACCCAACCCGGCCGCCGGGTGCCCGACGACGGCCTGGTCGCGGTGCTCTCGGCCACCCCGCACAAGGCCAAGGCCGGGTCGTCGTGGTTGGGCAGTCCGCCCATCCGCCTGCGTCGTCAGCCCACCGAGACCGATGCGCTGCGCACCTTCCACCCGCCACTGCGGTTGAAGATCATGCGGGCATCGGTCGAGACGCTGCGGATCATCCCGGTGATCGTCACCTTCGCGATCGGTATCGCAGTGCTGGGCACCCTGCAGGGCCTGGCCGGTGAATTCGGTTGGCCGGTGGCCTCGTTGCTCGGCGGCCTGGTGCTGCTCAACGCCGGCGGTATCGCCGGGGCCATCGCGGTCGGGGCCAAGTGGTTGATGGTCGGGCGGATCGCCGCCGTCGAACATCCACTGTGGTCGTCGTTCGTCTGGCGCAACGAGGTGGCCGACACCTTCGTGGAAACCGTTGCCGCGCCGTGGTTCGCCCGTGCGGCCAGTGGCACCCCGGTGATGAACCTGTGGCTGCGTTCACTGGGCGCGGCGATCGGGCGCGGGGTGTGGTGTGAAACCTATTGGCTGCCCGAGGCCGATCTGGTGACACTGGGCCGCGGGGCGACGGTCAACCGCGGTTGCGTGGTGCAGACCCATCTGTTCCACGACCGCATCATGGCGATGGACACCGTGATACTCGACGAAGGCGCAACCCTGGGTACCCACTGCGTGGCGCTGCCAGCGGCCAGCATCGGCACGGCCGCCACGGTCGGCCCGGCATCATTGGTGATGCGGGGGGATTCGGTACCGCCGTTCACCCGCTGGCAAGGCAATCCGATCGCGCCGTGGACAGGCAAGAAACGCAAGTCCGGTGGCCGCAGCAAGGCATGAGTGTGACTGAACCAAAGAAGAAGTCCCGCAAGGCGATATCGACCAGCCACCCGGTGATCGACCCGTACCTGCCGCGCAACGGCAACTTCGGCTACCGGGTGTCGCGCTACGAACTGCACCTCGAATACAAGGTGGAGAGCAACCGTCTGGCCGGGACCGCCGACATCACCGCGGTGACGCTGGCGTCGCTGAAATCGTTCAGCCTGGATCTGGCCGACACCTTGACGGTGTCCAAGGTCGAGGTCAACGGTCGTCGACCCGCCAAATACCGGTGCGCCGAGGGCAAACTGCACATCACCCTGGCCGCACCGTTGCCCGCCGGGGCGGCGCTGACCACCACGGTGCGCTACGCCGGCAACCCGAAACCAATCCGATCCATCTGGGGCGAAGTCGGTTTCGAGGAACTGTCCGAAGGTGTGTTGGTCGCCGGTCAGCCCAACGGGGCGGCGTCGTGGTTCCCGTGCGATGACCATCCCAGTTCCAAGGCGTCCTACCGGATCCAGGTCAGCACCGACAGTCCGTACCGCGCGGTGGCCAACGGCGAGTTGATCAGTCGCCGCACTCGGGCCGGGCAGACCATCTGGACCTATGAGCTGCACGAGCCGACATCCACGTATCTGATCACCCTGCAGATCGGCCGATACGAGTCGGTGCGACTGGCCAAAGCCCCGGTGGCCATGCATGCGGCGATACCGCAGCGCCTGACCCACGACTTCGAACACGACTTCGGTCGTCAGCCGCAGATGATGACCCTGTTCACCCGATTGTTCGGACCGTACCCACTCTCCAGCGGGTACACCGTCGTGGTCACCGACGATGAACTCGATATTCCCGTTGAGGCTCAAGGGATTTCAATATTCGGGTCCAATCATTGCGATGGCCGGCGCGGCGCAGAACGGTTGATCGCCCACGAATTGGCCCATCAGTGGTTCGGCAATTCGGTGACCGCGCGACGCTGGCGGGACATCTGGCTGCACGAAGGGTTCGCCTGTTATGCCGAATGGTTGTGGTCCGAGGAGTCCGGCGGCCCCAGTGCCGACGAACGCGCCGCGCGTTACCACCTCAAGCTCAAAGGCCTGCCGCAAGATCTGCTGCTGTCCGATCCCGGACCGCACGATATGTTCGACGACCGAGTCTACAAGCGCGGCGCGCTGACCCTACATGTCTTGCGCCGCACCATCGGTGACGAGAATTTCTTTGCGCTGCTGAATGATTGGACCGCTCGGTACCGCCATTCGACCGCGGTGACCGACGATTTCACCGGCCTGGCCGCCAACTACACCCGCGAATCGCTGCACGGGCTGTGGGACGCCTGGCTGTACCGCACGGATCTGCCCGCATTGTGACCGGCGCAGCACCGACCGCAGGGGCCATCACCCGGAGCAGTGTGGCCCGGGTCGGCGTGGCAACTGTGTTGAGCGCGGTGTGCGGCTATGCCGTTCTGTATCTGGCGGCCCGGGACCTTGCGCCCGTGGGCTTTTCGTTGTTCAGTGTGTTCTGGGGTGCGTTCGGGCTGTTCACCGGCGCGGCGTTCGGGCTGCTGCAGGAGGCCACCCGCGAAGTCCGTTCGGTGCGCGGTGGCGCGCCCACCGACGGCCCCCACACCCACCCGATGCGGGTTGCAGCCGGGGTGGCCGTCGCAGCGGCCGTATCTATCGGCCTCAGTTCCCCCTTGTGGGCGCCGCACGTCTTCGCCGCATCCGAACATCTCAGCGTCACACTGCTGGCCATCGGACTGGCCGGATTCTGTTTGCACGCAACGCTTCTGGGCGTACTGGCCGGCGTCGATGGCTGGACCCAATACGGCACCCTGATGGTCATCGACGCCGCGATCCGGGTGGCGGTCGCCGTGACGGCGTTCGTTCTGGGCTGGGGGCTGGATGGCTACCTGTGGGCCACCGTCGCCGGGTCGATGTCCTGGCTGCTGGTGCTGTCGTGCTCGGGCGTGGCCCGGCAGGCCGCGGCCATTCGTACCCGGGGCACCACCAGAACCTTCCTGACCGGCGCCTCACACTCCATCACCGCCGCCGGCGCCAGTGCCATCCTGGTGATGGGCTTCCCGGTCCTGCTCAAGGCCACCACCGAGGACCTCGGCGCCACCGGCGGTGTGGTGATCCTGGCCGTGACCCTGACCCGGGCGCCGCTACTGGTGCCATTGACCGCGATGCAGGGCAACCTGATCGCGCACTTCGTCGACAACCGCCGACTGCGCGCGCTGCTGATCCCGGCACTGGTGCTGGCCGGACTCGGCGGTGTCGCGGTACTGGCGGCCGGGCTGCTCGGCCCGTGGTTGCTGCGCGTCGGGTTCGGACCCGAGTACGTCGCCAGCGGCGGGTTGCTGGCCTGGTTGACCGCGGGCGCGGTGGCCATCGCCTTCCTGACGTTGACCGGGGCGGCCACGGTCGCGGCCGCTCAACACCGCGCGTACGCGGCCGGCTGGGTCGCCGCCACGCTGGCCGCGACCGCCCTGCTGTTGTTACCAACCGAACTGCAGACCCGCACCGTCGTCGCCCTGTTGTGCGGGCCGATGGTCGGAATCGCCGTGCACCTGGCCGCGCTGATCCGCCTGCGGGCCCGCTGATCGGGTATTTTCGGCATCACGATGGGTTATCAGGACGTCTGGATCATCATTCCCGCCTTCAACGAGGCGAGCGTCATCGCCGATGTCATCGCCGATGTGCGCGCGACGTTCCCCAACGTGGTCTGTGTGGACGACGGCGGCGGTGACGACACCGGCGACCGGGCCTTCGCCTCGGGCGCACACGTGGTGCGGCATCCGGTCAATCTCGGCCAGGGCGCGGCCATCCAGACCGGTGTCGAATATGCCCGATCTCGGCCCGGCGCGGCGGTTTTCGCGACGTTCGATGCCGACGGGCAACACCGAGTCGCCGATGTGGTGCGAATGATCGACCGACTGCGTTCGGACGACCTGGACATCGTGATCGGGACCCGGTTTGCCGATGCGCCGCCCGAGCGGATGCCGGTGCTCAAGCGTCTGCTGTTGCCGATCATCGCCAAGCTCAGCCCGGCCAGCCGCAAACTGCGCCTGACCGACGCGCATAACGGCTTGCGGGTGTTCGGCACGACCGTGGCCGACGGTCTGAATCTAACGATGAACGGGATGAGCCACGCCAGTGAGTTCGTCACGCTGATCGTCGAGAACGGTTGGCGGGTGGCCGAGGAGCCGGTGCACATCCTGTACACCGACTATTCGATGTCCAAGGGGCAACCCCTGGTCAACGGCGTCAACATCATTGCCGACGGGCTGTTGCGCGGGAGGTTGGGCCGATGAACTGGATCCAGGGTCTGCTGATCGCGGCCGTGGTCTTGCTGCTGGTGTATCTGCTGCGCTCACGGCGCAGTGCCCAGTCCCGTGCCTGGGTGAAGGTCGGCTACGTGCTGTTCGTGATCGGTGCGATCTACGCCATCATCCGGCCCAATGACACCACCGTGGTGGCGCACTGGCTCGGCATCGGGCGCGGTGCGGATCTGCTGGTGTACGCCTTGGTGATCGCGTTCCTGTTCACCACGATCAGCGCGTACATGCGGTTCAAGGATCTGGAGTTGCGCTACGCGCAGCTGGCCCGCGCGGTGGCGTTGGAAGGCGCCCGGGTGCCGCCCGATGCCGTGGATCCTGCAGGCGAGCTGTAGCCGAAGATTCGCCGCGGCGCTCGCAGCGCCGAGTGTGTGGGAAGTGTCCGGAAAATCCGTGAATTCGCGGCCATTTCCGCCATGTTCGGTGACCTTACGACCGATCGATGGGCGTCCGGCGCGCGGCAGCGGTCCACAATGCACGGCGGGCGGCCGCGATGGCGGGATGGGCTCCGGTGCCACGCCGATAGGCCAGATACGTTCTGCGCTTGATGGCTGACGGCGTCAGGACCACACCGTCGGGCACCGCGCCCGTGGCAAGCTCAGGAACGAATGCCACACCCCGACCCGCCGCCACCAACGCCAGGACCGCCCCGAAATCATCGACATGATGCCGGATACGCGGGATGAATCCGGCTGCCGCACAGGCTCGTTCGGTCAGGTCATGACAGAGGGTGCCCGGGGTGCCGGCGATCCAGTCCGCCTCCCGACGCTCGGCCGGCATCCCGGCGGTGGTTGCGGCCAGATACACCACCTCCGCCAGTAACGGGTCGCGGTGCAGCGCCGGATCGGCAGCAACGGGCACGTGGTCGTATTCCTGAACCAATGCGATGTCGAGACTCTCATCGCGCAGGGCATCCGGTACTGCGGACGGATCCAGTTCGCGGACAAGCAGATCCAAACCGGGGTGTTCGGAACTGAGGGCGACCGCGGCCGGGGTGAGGACGGTGGCCACCGCCGAGGGGAAGACGCCGATCCGCAGCGTGCCGTTGACCGCATCGGCGGTGGACGCCAGTTCGGTGGCAGCTTCTTGCAAGGTGGCCAGCACAAGTTCGGTGTGTTCGACGAGCCTGGTCGCCGCCGGTGTCAAGGTCACCGCACGCCCGCTCCGCACCAGCAGCGGCACCCCGGCTTCGCGTTCCAATGCCGACAGCTGCTGGGACACCGCAGACGGCGTGTATGCCAACGCCTCGGCTACCGCCGCGATGGTTCCGCGGTGGGCCAACTCCCGCAGCAGCCGCAGCCTGCGAACATCGAGCATCAGTTCAACTTACGCTTATCTTCACGAAAGCGAACTAGACCTACATCAATTGCTGGGCGATCGTGGAACCATGTCACTCACCGGACTCTTCGTCCCCCTCATCACGCCGTTCACCGCGAACGACGAACTCGATTGCACCGCGCTGCAGAAGCTCGCCGGAGAGGTTCTTGATGACGGCGCGTCCGGACTCGTGGCCCTCGGCACGACAGCCGAGCCGGCCAACCTGACCGTCGCGGAACGCGCCACGGTCGTCGAGATCTGTGCGGATGCCTGTGCCGCACGTGGCTCGGAGCTGATCGTCGGGGTCGGTTCAAACTCGACTGCGGATTCTGTGGCACAACTCGCGAGGCTCGATGCCCACGCCACCGCCGCGCTCACCGTGGTGCCGTACTACACCCGGCCCTCCGAAGACGGTGTGGTGGAACACTTCCGGCGGCTGGCGGCAGCCAGCCCGGTGCCACTGGTCATCTACAACGTCCCACATCGGACCGCGCGGCCGCTATCTGCCGACACCCTGCTGCGGTTGGCCGAATTACCCAATGTCGCCGGGTTCAAGCATGCGGCCGGTGGAATCGACGACACCACAATTGCTTTCCTGAGTGCACTGCCCGACCACACGTCGGTACTCGCCGGTGACGATCTGTTCGCCGGGCCGTTGGTCGCACTCGGGGGCACCGGCGCGATCCTGGCGAGCGCGAACGTGGCCGCCGGCGCGTATGCCGAGTTGCTCAAAGCATGGCATACCGGGCCGCGCAAGCACGCCCGACAGCTGCACAACCGGCTCGCAGCCTTGTCCGCGGCGCTGTTCGCCGAACCGAACCCGGTGGTGATCAAGGCGGTGCTGGCCGCCCGCGCCGTGATATCCAGTCCACACGTCCGGTTGCCATTGCTGCCCGCAGGCAGAGCAACGACCGCGGCCGCACTCAGTCGACTGCCAGGCCGCCAAGCATATTCAGCAGCAACTGAATTCGGCCGTCTTCCAACTCTGGGCTGGGCATGACCGCCCGCACCAGGGCCGCGCCGTCGAAGGTGTTGGTCAGCACCGCCACCAGCATCGCCAGGTGCTCGGCAGGCAGCAGATCGGCGCCCGGCATCGCCCGTGCCGTCTCGAAGATGTTGCGGGCGTACTCGGCCAGCGCCCCCTGCAGGGTCGCCCGCAGTTTCTCGTCGGTCCGCGCGGCGACCATCAGCTCGTACATCACCGCGTTGGTGTCGTTACCCGACACGTCACGCAGCGCCGTGAGGACGCCTTCCAAAGCCGGTTTGTCCGAGGGAATCTCGGCAACCTGCTTGGTGAACTGCTCGAGTTGGCGACGCATGACCTCCAACGCGGTGGCCGCCATGAAATCACCCATGGTGGCGAAATGCTTGAACAGCGCACCGTCGGACACCTGCGCCCGACGGGCGATCACCGCGGCCGAGGCCCGCGCATAACCGACTTCGACGATGGTTGCGATCGCCGCGTCCAGCAGACCGGCGCGAGTCTCCTCACGCCGCTGCTGCTGAGTACGCGCCACCTCAGACCGTCTGCGCCACGGGGAGATTCGTGCCGCGCGCGGTCAGGTAGTGACCGGACTTGACGGTCTCCCCATAGCCGTCACGGAACTGTCCGGCACGGAACACCACCTGACCGTTCACACCGGTGGCCACCACCGCGGCATCATTGCGGTTGACCATGCGGCTCAGTCCGCCGTAGAACGGGACCGAATTCTCGTGGTAGGCATCCAGATCGGCGTTCAGCGCCGCCGGATCGATCACCACGAAGTCCGCACGGTCGCCCTCACGCAGGGTTCCGGCGTCCAGGCCGAACCAGTCCGCGACCTCGGCGGTGAGCCGATGCACGGCGTGCTCGGTGGTCATGAACGGCCGGCCCGAACGGTCGGCATCGCGAACCCGTCGCAGCATCCGCAACGCGTAGTTGTAGAACGCCATGTTGCGCAGGTGCGCGCCGGCGTCGGAGAACCCCATGTGCACC
>Ga0153956_1003306_pt1 | contig 10523 bp, 12 predicted proteins | sample TSFL040MetaG_FD_104704 | JGI IMG/M metagenome (GOLD analysis project Ga0153956, IMG submission 104704) | Attine ant fungus gardens microbial communities from Florida, USA - TSFL040 MetaG | ecosystem: Host-associated > Fungi > Mycelium > Unclassified | place: USA: Florida, Wekiwa Springs...
CGACGTTCTATTTCCGCGTGGACAATGCGGCCGCCTATGCCGCGAAGGTGAAGGCGCTGGGCGGCACGGCGGCGGAGATCACGCAATCGCCCTCCGGTCTCGGCGTGCAATGCACGGACGATCAGGGCACGAAATTCGCGCTCTGGCAACCCGCTCAGGGATATTGAGCCGTCGCGCGCCGCTTGCGATGCTGTGCGCATGGCCAAAGCCGCAACCACGGAAGACAAGCTTGCCGACGCCGCGCTGAAACTTCTCGCGAAGAAAAGCTGGCGCGATCTCACGCTCGCCGATGTCGCGAAGGCGGCGAAGGTGCCGCTCGCGCAGTTGCAGGATCTGCGCGGCGGGAAATCCGCATTGGTTGGCGCGATCCTCAAAAAGATCGGCGCCGAAACGGCCAAACGCTACAAAGCCGAATCCGACACGGCCCGCGAACGGCTGTTCGACGTCGCGCTCGCCTGGTTCGAAGTGAACGCCAAGCGAAAACCCGCGATCGGCGCGCTGTATGAAGGGCTGAAATACGATCCCATCACGCTGATTTCCGAACGTGCCGAATTCGCGGCGGCGGCCAATTGGCTGATGACGCTCGCGCAAGCCGACACCGGCCCCGCAGTGCAGGCCCGCGCTCTGGCATTGGCCGCGATCGTCGCGCGCACGATTCCAGTATGGCTGGAAGACGACGCGGAAATGGCAGCAACCATGGCCCGGCTCGACGCCGATCTTTCGCGTGCCGATAGCCTCGTCAGAGCGAGGAAGGCTTGAACGGGTCTTGCCGCTCATTCCTCATCGGCACGCGCAGCATGATGAATGTGCAGAATGTGAATCTCGTCTCCGGATAATGTGTAAAATATCCGAAACGGATAGCGGATGAGCGGGACGATGTGAACACCAGGCCGTTCCGCGACGTTTCTGCCGCTATGCGGCCACATCTCAATCCGCGAAATGACATCGCGAATCCAGCGCTGGAGTGAGACCGCGCTGCTTGGGAAATTCTGCTTTGTATAAGCGATAATGCCTTCGAGGTCGGCTAAAGCCGCGGCTGTGAAAACAGCTTTCATCTAGGATTGCAATTTGCCTAGCGCTTGGTCTACTTGCTCGATGGTCGCGAAATTTCCGCTCGCGGAATCCCGCATGCCGCGATCGATGCCGGCGAGTTCGGATGCGGTCGCCTTGTATTCACCTTGGCCGATCTCGGATTCAATGGCGCGGGCCAATTGCTCCAGCTCGCGCTGGGCTTCCTCCGGCCATGTCTCGGCGCGTTTGAGCAGATTTCCGAGGGACTTGTTCATGTTCTTCTTATAGCACGTTCTGGCGCGGCGCTAAACCGGAAGCCTGATCGTTGCGCGCAGTCCGCGCTTGGGGCTTTCGCCGAGCAGAAGGTCGCCGCCATGCGAGCGGGCCACATCGCGCGCGATGGCAAGGCCAAGGCCACTGCCGCCGGTCTGCAGATTGCGGCCTTCATCCAGCCGGTGAAACGGACGAAAGGCTTCTTCGCGGCGGCTTTCGGGAATGCCGGGGCCATCATCGTCCACGATGATCTCCACCCAGCGTTCGTTCTGCTTCAGCGAGACCTCCACATGCGTGCCGTGTTTGAGCGCATTGTCGATGAGATTGGTGGTGCAGCGCTTGATCGCCTGCCGCCGCACCGTCAGCACCACGCCGGAGGCCGCATCCACGGAAAGCCGTTCGGGGCTGGCGCCGCGCGCTTTCGATGCCGACAGCGCCGCGTCATGCACGATGTCCGACAGGTCGGAGGGCTGCGCATCCTCGCCCGTCTCGCCGCGCGCGAAATCGAGATATTCGTCCAGCATGTGCTCCATCTCGGCGATGTCTTCCTTCATCGCCTTGGAGTCCGCTTCCGGCATCATCGCCAGTTCCAGCTTCATGCGCGTCAGCGGCGTCTTGATGTCGTGGCTCACGCCCGCCAGCATTTCCGTGCGTTGCTGCATGTATCGCTCGATGCGCTCGCGCATGGTGACGAAGGCCTGCGCCGCGCGGCGCACTTCCGTTGCGCCATAGGGCTTGAAATCGTTCACCGGCCGGCCTTTGCCGAAGCTCTCCGCCGCATGCGCCAGCCGCTCGATGGGCCGCACCTGTCCGCGCAGGAACAGGATCGCCACCGCCAGCAGCACCAGCGACGAGATCACCATCCACAGCACGAACACATCGGCGTTGGAAACTTCCAGCCGCTTCTTGGGCAGCAGCACGCGCAGGATTCCATCCTTCACCTCCACGCGCACTTCGGCATGGTCGTCGCTGATGCGCGTGGTGAAGGGGCGCGTTTCGCCCAAGGTGGAACGGAACGTCGCGTTCAGCGGCCCGCTCAGATAAGGCGCGGCGTGGCGATACGGCTTGCTCAGGCTTTCATTCGGCATGAGCGAGATCTGGTACTGGAAATTGCGCGCCGCCATGTCGAGCAGTTGCTGGCGCTCGGGCCCAGCGGGCTTGCTCTCTTCCAGATTGACGAGGAACGCGACGTCGGAAGCAACGCCCCGCGCCATGCGCGCCGTCATGATGTCGTAATGGCGCACGAAGAAGGCGTAAGAGACAAAGCATTGCAGCAGCACCATCGGCGTCACGATGATGAGCAGCGAGCGGCCGAACAGCCCCCGCGGCAGCCAGCGTTTCAGCAGACGGAAAGGATGCGGCCGCTTCATCAGCGCACGCGATCCGGCACAAGCACATAGCCCACGCCGCGCACCGTCTGGATATAAAGCGGCAGCTTCGGGTCCTCTTCGATCTTGCGGCGCAGGCGTGTCACCTGCACGTCGATGGAGCGTTCCAGTGCCACGCCCAGCCGCGTGCAAAGTTCGGCGCGGCTGAACGAACGTCCGGCATTGGCCGCGAACAGCTTCAGCAGCGCATTCTCCGCGCTGGTCAGCTTTACCGGCTTGCCGCTTTTGCGCAGTTCGCCGCGCTCCGGATCGAACACCGCTTCGCCCATCTTCACCTGTTCGTGCGGCGAGCGCTGCACCGGCATCGCGCGGCGCAGCAGCGCCTGGCAGCGCAGCACAAGCTCGCGCGGTTCGAACGGCTTAGGCAGGTAATCGTCGGCTCCGGTCTCCAGGCCCGCGATGCGATGTTCGGCTTCGCCCATCGCGGTGAGCATCAGGATCGGCGTCTGGTCATGCGCGCGGATGGATTTGGTGAACTCCATCCCCGTCTCACCGGGCATCATCACATCCACGATCAGAAGATCGAACGCCATGCTCTTCATCAGCGCGCGCGCCTCGCCGGCATTGGCGGCGGTGCTGACGCGAAAGCCGTTGGTGGTGAGATAGCGCTGCAGCAAGGAGCGGATGCGCTCGTCGTCATCCACCACAAGCAGATGCGGCTGTTCCACGCCGGCGAGAACCGAATTCATCGCGCCCCCGTTTTGCGGCTTCCGGCAAGGCCTGTGAGCACGCGGCGAAATCCTTCCACGGCATCCGGCCCCGCGTCGCGGAACGCGCGTACCAGACGCGGGCGTTGTGCGTCCCAAATCGCGGTTTCCAGCGCAATGCCCTTGGCGGTCAACTTAAGTTGCCGCTTGCGACGATCCTGCATACCGGGTTTGCGTTCCACATAGCCGGCCGTGAGCAATTCGTTCAGCACGCGGTTCAAACTCTGCTTGGTGATCTTCAGGATCGCGAGCAGGTCGGCCACCGAAAGCCCCGGATTGCGCGCGACAAAATACAAAATCCGCCGATGCGCACGGCCAAGCCCCGCGGCGCGCAGATGGCTTTCGCCTTGCGCGAATAGGTCGCTGAACGCGAAGAACAGCAGGTCCACGCCCTGCTTCAAATCCTCGTCCCGAAGGTATAGAGGGGACCCTGACGGTCGCGGCTCGGATTTTATGTCAGCCATGCTGACTTAATTAGGCCCGGACGGCCGGGCCCGCAAGACCCGCGGGCCGGCAGCGTAAACAGGTGAGGTTTTCCATGGTGACCGACGTTATCCCGTTCGACAAACGCGAAGGCTCTTTGTGGCTCGACGGCAAGTTCATTCCGTGGAGCGATGCGAAGATTCACGTCCTTACCCATGGCCTGCATTACGCCTCGTCGGTGTTCGAAGGCGAGCGCATGTATTCCGGCCGCATCTACAAGCTGGAAGAGCACACCGCGCGCCTGTTCAAGTCGGCGCAGATTCTCGACATGACGATTCCGTTCTCCGAGAAGGAGATCAACGACGCCTCCATCAGGGCCTGCGAGATCCAGGGCTTCACCGATGCCTATGTGCGCCCCGTCGTGTGGCGCGGCAGCGAGCAGATGAGCGTCGCCGGCGACAAGAACCACATCCATGTCGCCATCGCGGCGTGGCAATGGGGCAGCTACTTCAACCCGGCGGAGAAGATGAAGGGCATCCGCCTTGGCATCTCCGACTGGAAGCGTCCCGCGCCGGATACCGCGCCGACGGCGGCGAAGGCGGCAGGCCTCTACATGATCTGCACCATCTCCAAGCACGCGGCGGAAGCGAAGGGCTATCACGACGCGATGATGTTCGATTATCGCGGCTATGTCGCCGAAGCGACCGGCGCGAACATCTTCTTCGTCGACAACGGCAAGATCATCACGCCGATCGCCGATTGCTTCCTGAACGGCATCACGCGCCAGTCCGTCATCGCACTGGCGAAGGCGCGGCAGATCCCGGTGATCGAAAAGCACATCAAGCCGGAAGAGTTGACTGGCTTCAGCGAATGCTTCCTCACCGGCACCGCCGCGGAAGTGACGCCCGTGTCGGAGATCGGCCCTTACAAGTTCACGCCGGGCAAGATCACCGAAACGCTGCTCAACGACTACCACGCGGATGTGAACGCACCGGTATCGTCGATCAAGCTCAACGCGGCCTGAAAATATTTTGCATTTAGGAGAGCGCGGCGGAGACATCTGCCGCGCTTTTTTGTCGATCCGATAGCGCAATCAGGCGCTTAGACGATTTTCCTGAATTCAGGACAATTATCTTGACACCGTGACGGTGCCCCCGTACACTTTTGCCAACTCTCGAACTGCGCCCAAACCGTAGCCGTCGCTGAAAAGCGGCGGTTTTTCTGTGTTTGGGCCTTGGAAAATCGCACGCGGAGACGCAGAGCCGCAGAGGATAGCGCGCTTGAGGCAAGGCTTTCCGCGTAACGAATTCCTCCGCGCGCTTCGCGCGCCAAACCTATTGCCCTTCGGGGCCACCGCTATCAGGCCTCGGAAAAGACCTCCGCGTCTCCGCGCCTCTGCGTGAGTCTTCTTTTGAGGGGAAAGGGGGGCGGGGCGGTACCCCCCCATCACTTTGCAATTCAAATACCAGCGCTGGGTGCCGGTTCAGCGATGCACCACCACCAGCAGGATCGCTCCCGCCAGAAGGATCGCGATGCCCATATATTCGCGCGGCGTGGTGTGGTGCTTGAAGACGAAGCGCGAAACGCCTTGCGCGAAAATCACGTCAATCAAACCCAAGGTCCGCACATTCGCCGCCGACGTAAGCGCAAAGGCGAGGAACCAGAAGCCGGATGTCAGCGCGCCGAGAAAACCGCCCAAGAGTGCCGGACGCCACGCCGCCATCAGCGCGCGCAAGGTCGCTGGTGCGCGCAGGGCGAGATACATCGTCAACAGAAAGGCTTGCACGATCAGTCCGGCAACCAGTGTGAACGTCGCGCCCATCACAAAATCGGAATCGTGCAAAGACAAAATAGCGCCGCGAAACCCGATGGCGCCCAGCGCAAAGAGTCCGCCCGATGCCAGGCCCAGCGTTGCGACACGCGCGCCACCCAGTCCGCCGCGCGGCGCGATCGACAACAGCAGCACGCCGGCCATGCAGATCGCGATTGCGGTCATCATCGCGGTGTCCAGAAGATCGTTCAGGAAGACCAGTCCGAAGATCGCGACAAACACCGGTTCGATCTTGATATAGGCGGTCGCAACGACGAAGGAGCGTTCCTCCATCAACATCAGCATGAGCGCCGTGGCCACGATCTGAGTCACCGCGCCCAGCAAAAGCCAAAGCCAGAAATGCACCCCGGCCTGCGGCAGCGGCTGATGCGACACGGCAACGAATCCAGCCAGGAACAACGCCGCGAAGGGAACGCCGAACAGGAACCGGACATGCGTGGCGCCGGCCGTTCCCAATATGGGTGTGAGCTTGCGCTGCACCGCGTTGCGTCCCGTCTGTCCTGCAGCGGCGCAGACGGTGAAAATGGCCCAAAGCCAGGATGACACTATCATCTATCGCGCCAACGCTCCGCCGCTTTGTCGTCGGAGTGGTGCGCTTCGACCCACTGTGTTTTGCCGCCGCGTTCTTCCTCTTTCCAGAACGGTGCGCGGGTCTTGAGATAGTCCATCAGGAATTCACAGGCTTCGAACGCGGCGTGACGATGCTGCGCCGCCACGGCGACCAGCACGATCTTGTCGCCCGGCGCCAACCGCCCGATGCGATGGATGATCGTCACGCCCAACAGCGGCCAGCGCGCCTGCGCATTATCGACGATGCGCGCGATCTCGCGCTCCGTCATGCCGGGATAATGCTCCAGCGTGAGCGCCGTCAGATCGCCTTCCTTGCGCACCTTGCCGGTGAAGGTGGCGACCGCGCCGGTGTTCTCCGCATCGAGCGCGGTGACTTCCGCACTTAGATCGAAATCATCTTGTTGGATGGAAATGCGAATAGTCATTCCATCCTCTCCTTGAGGGAGGGTCGAAATTTGCCCTTCGCAAATTTCGGGGAGGGGCATAGCGCGGAGAGAGCCAGTTCGGCCCCTCCCCGGATCGCTTCGCTCTCCGACCCTCCCTCAAGGGGAGGGTGGTAATGGCGCGCAATTTTTGGAACCTTCTTCATCCGCCCGTCACCGGCGGGAAGAATGCGACTTCGTCGGCGTCGCGCAGCGGTGTGTCGAAGCCGCAATGATCCTGATTGACCGCGACACGGATGCGCCGAAGATCGGCGAAAGCGTCTTCAAATCCGCCGCCACGTTTTTTCAGGAAGAGAAAAAGATCGGATACGGTCTTCACATCGGCGGGAAGCGAAAGCTGCTCTTCGCCGCGGCCGGTCTTCTGCCGCAGCCACGCGAAATAAAGCAGCGTCACCTCACGCGTCTCCGGGCGCGCGTTGCGGCGCCAGATGCTTCATGCCTTCGCTGAAATAGACGACGCCGGTATAGACGGTCAGTCCTGCCGCCACCCACAGCGCGGCGTAGGCGAAGTAAGCCGCACCCGGCAGGAATTCGTCCGCGATCGGTCCCAGGATCATCGCGCCGATGGCGATCATCTGGATGGTGGTCTTCAGTTTGGCGACGGCGGTGACGCGGATCTTCACCTGTGTCTCGCCGAGAAATTCGCGCAGGCCCGACACCAGAATCTCGCGGGAGAGAATGATAAGCGCGGGCACCAGCTTCAAAAGACTGTGAAGGCCCGGCTCCAGGTTGAACTGTTCGATGTTGCCTTCCGCCACCAGCATCATCAGCGCGACGGCGACGAGCACCTTGTCGGCGATGGGATCGAGCATGCGGCCAAAGTCCGATCCGGCGTTCAGCTTGCGCGCGGCAAGGCCGTCCAGCGCGTCGCTCAATCCGGCGATGCAGAACACGATGAACGCCACGAGCCGCCATGTGTCGCCCGGCAGCGCGAAAGCGACCGCGAAGACGGGAACGAGCACGATGCGCGCGATGGTGATGGCGTTGGGGAGGCGATACATGCGGCTACCTTAACACTCAGCCCGTGGGGTGGAAGAAGTCGTAGACCTTTTTGGCCAATGTTTTGCTAACGCCGCCCACCGATTCGAGATCGGCAAGGCTGGCGGCGGACACGGCTTTGGCGGAACCAAAGTGCTGCAAGAGCGCGCGCTTGCGGCTGGCGCCCACGCCTGCGATCTCGTCCAGCGGATTGGCGCCAATGGCCTTGCTGCGCTTCTTGCGGTGGCTGCCGATGGCGAATCGGTGCGCTTCGTCGCGCAGGCGTTGGAGGTAATAGAGCACCGGGCTTTTGGGATCGAGGCGGAACGGTTCGCGGCCCGCCATGTAGAAATGTTCGCGGCCCGCGTCGCGGTCCGGCCCTTTGGAGATGCCGACCAGCAGCACGTCCTCGACGCCGAGGTCTTCGAGCACCGCGCGTGCGACGGAGAGTTGCCCCGGTCCGCCGTCGATCAGTGCGAGGTCTGGCCACTTCGCCTTGGCTTCGTCTTCGCCCGCTTCTTTCACGAGACGGGAGAAGCGGCGCGTCAGCACTTCGCGCATCATGCCGTAATCGTCGCCCGGCGTGAGTTCGGTCGATTTGATGTTGTATTTGCGGTACTCGCCTTTTTCGAAGCCGTCGGGTCCGGCCACTATCATGCCGCCAAGGGCATTCGTGCCCTGGATGTGGGAGTTGTCGTAGACCTCGATGCGCTTGGGGGGCGCTTCCATGCCGAAGGTTTCGCACACGCCTTCCAGCAATTCGCGCTGCGCGGAATTCTCGGCCATGCGGCGGGCGAGTTGTTCGCGCGCGTTCTGCATCGCCATCTCGACGATCTCGCGCTTCTCGCCGCGCTGCGGCACCGCGATCTCGACGGCGTGATCGGCTTTCAGGCGGAACGCTTCCTCGATGAGTTCGCGGTTGGCGATGTCTTCAGAGAGGAAGATCGCGCGCGGTGCAGGCCGTTCGTCATAGAATTGGGCGACGAACGCTTCGAGCACTTCGGCACAAGAGGTTTCGCGCGGGTGGCGCGGGAAATAAGGCCGGTTGCCCCAGTTCTGCCCGGCGCGGAAGAAGAACACCTGGATGCAGGTCTCCCCACCTTGTTGATACGCCGCGATCACATCGGCTTCGGCGAAGGTGGTGGGATTGATGCCCTGTTGCGACTGAATGTGGCTCATCGCCTTGATGCGGTCGCGGAAACGCGCAGCGGCTTCGAAGTCGAGTTGGTCGGACGCGGTGTTCATCTGCCGCGCCAGTTCATCTTGGACCGCGCGACTTTTGCCGTTCAGGAATTCTTCGGCCTCGCGCACCAGCTCCGCATAACCCGCTTCATCGACACGGGCCACGCAAGGCGCACTGCAGCGTTTGATCTGGAACAGCAGGCAAGGCCGCGTGCGGGATTCGAACACGCTGTCCGAACAGGAGCGCAGCAGGAAGGCGCGCTGCAATGTGTTCAACGTGCGCGTCACTGCGCCGGCGCTGGCGAAGGGGCCGAAATAAACACCCTTGGTCGATTTCGCGCCGCGATGTTTCAGAAGCTGCGGAAAAGGATGATCTTCGCGCAGCAGGATGTTCGGGAAACTCTTGTCGTCGCGATAAGAGACGTTGTAGCGCGGCTTCAGCCGTTTGATGAGATTGGATTCCAGCAGCAGGGCTTCGATCTCGCTGGCCGTGGTGACGAAGATCATCTCCGCGGTGTCCGCCACCATGCGCATCAGCCGGTCGCTGTGCACCATGCCGCGCGCATAAGACGAAACGCGCTTCTTCAGGCTCTTCGCTTTGCCGACATAAAGCACATCGCCCTTGTCGTTGAGCATGCGATAGACGCCGGGCGCATCGGGCAGCGTCTTCAGATACGCCTCGATGCGCGCAGGGCCTTTTAGCGGCGCGTCTGTCGGTGAGTCACTCATGCGGGGGCATTATACAACAACGGTCAAGCGGCGCGTGTTGCGGCTCGCGCTTCGCTCCGCTCGCTGGCCGGAATGACAGGTTTCAAGGACGGTTCCGCTCGATTTCAACACCGGCGGATTCCGCGCCGGGCAGGGCGTGAAGCTTTTCCACCCGCACACGGGCCGATTTCACGCGCGGATCGTCGAAGCTGGTTTCGGCGATGCGTTCGGCCAGCGTTTCCGCAAGGTTGATGTGGCCCGCGCCGATAATGGCGCGGATGCGTTGCTCGATACTGGCGTAATCGACCACCTTTTCGAGCTTGTCCTCGACCGCGATCACGTCTTCGACCGCGAGATCGACATTGACGCGCACCGGCTGAAGCTTGCCCTGTTCGTGTCCGTAGACGCCGATATGCGCGAGAATCTCGAGATTGCGGATGAACACATGCCGAAGGCCGCGCGCGGCGTCGGCGATGCGAAGCGGTTGGACTTTGCTGGTGCTGCTCATCTCATTCCACCACGTTCACGTCCGGCGTCTTCCACGCCAGATGCTGGCCGCCGTCCACCGCGATCATCTGCCCGGTCACGGCGGGGGCATCGAGAAGATAGCGCACCGCATCGCAAATATCCTGCGGTTCGGCCCCCATTTTCAGCATAGTGGCCTCGCGCTGGCGGCCGAAATCCGCCTCGCTCTGGCGGGCATTGCGCATGGTAGGACCTGGGCCCACGGCGTTCACGCGGATGCGCGGCGCCAGCGCCTGCGCCAGCGTGGTATTCAGCCAGTACAACCCTGCCTTGCTAAGACTGTAGGACAGAAATTGCGGCGTCGGCTTCAGCACGCGCTGGTCGATCAGATTGACGATCGCGCCCTTCATGTTGAACGGCAATTGCTTGGCGAAGGCCTGTGACAGCACGAAGGGCGCACGGAGATTGACCCCCATGTGCTTGTCCCAACTCTCACGCGTGGCATTGGTCCACTCGTCGTTTTCGAACAGCGAGGCGGAATTGA
>Ga0153956_1003307_pt1 | contig 10519 bp, 9 predicted proteins | sample TSFL040MetaG_FD_104704 | JGI IMG/M metagenome (GOLD analysis project Ga0153956, IMG submission 104704) | Attine ant fungus gardens microbial communities from Florida, USA - TSFL040 MetaG | ecosystem: Host-associated > Fungi > Mycelium > Unclassified | place: USA: Florida, Wekiwa Springs...
AGGTGACTATCACCGCCGAGAGCGCAACCAGAACCGATCCGACCAGCCAGAACCTCTTCCCGAATCGGCGCCAGAGCACCATTGCCAGCAGCGCCCCAACCGCCGCCGGAACGATCTGGACCAGGCTTCCGATCAGCCAATCGGTCAACCTCGATCCGAGATCCTGGCTGATCAGTCCGTAATCCCGGCCCAGCTTCCACGCGGCGAGGTCAAACGGCAGGCCGACCAGCGAGACGATCGCGGCGAGCGCCGCCCCGACCGCCAGCGCTCCCAACAGGGGCCGCCGGTCGAGCCGGTCCAGGAGGCGGCGGAACGGCCCGCCCCGCCAGCAGGCGAAAAAGATCAGGGTCGCGAACTGGACGAGCAGAGCCGCGATCCCGATCAACCGGGACCATGACCGGTAGTCGTCAGCCCGATGCATCTCGACCACACCGAACCGCTGGGCGATCACCCGCGCCGCGGCTGCCGGATCCGGAACCGGCGGGCCCTGGTCGGGGGCGAGCAGAAACACCGCCAGCACCGCCACCAGGACGGCTCCGAGCCCGACCCCGGCGAGGGTGTAGCCGTTCACCGCGCGGCTCGAGGTCGGACCAGGATTCATCGCTCAATACGATATTGGGCGAGCCCGCCAATCCATGAACGTAGCCGTCATCTCGGACATCCATGCCAATCGGCACGCACTCGACGCAGTCCTCGGTGACATCGACGAAACCGGGGTGGACGAGATCTGGTTTCTTGGCGACGCGGTCGGCTACGGCGCCTTCCCCGTCGAGTGCGTCACCACCCTGCAGGAACGCTGCTCGGTCTTTCTGCTCGGCAACCATGACCTGGCCGCCCTGCGGGAGATCGACATCGGCACCTTCAGCCCGTCAGCCGCCGCCTCCGCGCTCTGGACCAGGGAGCACCTAGACGAGGAGGCCTTTGAGATCCTGCGCGGACTCAAGGGAACCTCGGCCAGGCGGGAGGAGATCGGGATGTTCCACGCCTCCCCCCGCGACCCTGTCTGGGAGTACGTGGTCGACAGCGATCTGGCCGAGGAAAACCTCGACTTCCAGGAAGAGCGGATCGCCCTGATCGGCCACTCGCACATCGCTCTCTACTTCACGCGCTACGACGAGATGGCGAGGGTTTCGTCGGTCCTCGCACCGGCCGGAACCGAGTTGACGATGACCGATGGGAAGTGGCTGCTCAATCCGGGCAGTGTCGGGCAGCCCCGCGACGGCGATCCCCGGGCCGCCTGGGCGGAGCTCGATACGGAGAGCTTCAGGGCTCGTTTCCATCGCGTCGAGTACCCGGTCGAGAAAGCGGCGGAAGCGATCCGAGAAGCCGGCCTTCCCCCTCATCTCGCCGAGCGCCTCTTCAAGGGTCAGTAAAGGTTGGCAATGCGTCACAGAGGCCACCAGGGCAACCATCTACACTCGAAGCGCATGCGGTTTTCTCCCCGACTCAGCGGCCGCCGGGCCTTTGTCCCTGCCCTGTTCTGCTGTCTTGCACTCACGCCGTTCCTGGCCGGTTGCGGGGAGAACCGCGACAACCTGATTCCGAAAGAGACCGCTAATTCCCTGGTCGCAAAGCTCAACAAGGTGCAACAGCTGGCCGCCGACCATCACTGTTTCGCGGCGGTCGATGTCGCCGGCTCGCTCCGAGCCGAGGTGGATGCGCTGGACGGCAACATCGACCCAAGACTGAAACGTTCGCTTGTCAACGGTGTCAATGAACTGCTGGGCTTTGTGAACGACACGGAAACCTGCAAGGACTCGGGCATACCCGAGACGACCGAGCCGACGACCACCGAGGAGATCCCCACCCAGACGGAAGGCACCACGGGGGAGACCGGAACGACGGGAGCCACCGGAACCACCGACGCCGGGACCGCCACCACCGGTGATCAGGGCACGACAAGCGATGACGAACAGGACCAGAATCAGAATCAGGGCAACGGCAACGAGAAATCGCCGTCGAACCCGACTGGCTCGAACAAACCGACCATCCCGACCAATCCGACGACTCCGACCAACCCCACGACTCCCACTCCGACCCCGACGCCTCCTCCCAGCACCGGGCCCGGCTCGGGCGGAATAGGTCCCGGGTGATCCGCCATGACTGAACCGACCGTACTCGCCGACCGTTACGAGCTTCGCGACAAGCTGGGCTCCGGCGGCATGTCGAACGTCTATCGGGCGACCGACCGGATCCTCGAACGGACCGTCGCGGTCAAGGTCCTGGCCGAGCACCTTTCCGACGACGACCGCTTCGTCGCCCGCTTCCGGCGTGAAGCGCTCGCCGTGGCCAAGCTGATCCACCCCAACATCGTGCAGGTCTATGACACGGGAGTCGATCACGGCCGCCACTTCATCGTCATGGAATGCGTCGAGGGAAAGTCCGGCGCCCAGATCCTCAAGACCGAAGGTCTGGTCGACCCTGAGGTGACGGTCGAGATCGGCGTCCAGGCCTGCGCCGGTCTCGAGTACGCCCACCGCCACGGGATCATCCACCGCGACGTGAAACCCGGCAACCTGATGGTGATCGGCGGTCCGGTCGGCGGGGGCGAGATGACCTGCAAGCTGACCGACTTCGGCATCGCCCGCGCCGCCGAGCAGACCCGGATCACCCAGGTCGGGTCGGTGGTCGGCACCGCCGCCTACCTGGCGCCCGAGCAGGTGCGCGGCGAGGAAGCGACACCGTCCACCGACGTCTACGCGCTCGGCGTCGTGCTCTACCAGTTCCTGACCGGTCGTCTGCCCTATGAGGGTTCGTCGCTGGCCGAGCTGGCGGTCCGGCAGCAGAACGAAAAGCCGCTGCCGCCACGGACCTACAACGCCGATGTCCCGGAAACGGTGAGCGCCGCCGTGATGCGCGCGCTGGAGGGCGACAAGGCCTATCGCTTCAACACCGCGGCCGCCCTCTCCGACGGTCTCCAGCGAGGTCTGCGAGGCGAAGACGTCACCCTGCAGATGGACGAGGAGCCGGTCACTCCGATCGAGTTCCCGCAGGCCGAGACCGCGACCCGCCCTCTGGAGCGGACCGCCCGCACCGCCCACCGGCCGGCCCCGCCTCCGCCTCGCTACACACTCCCCCAGACCGCTCCGCGGGCCCGGCAGAAACCGTCGTTCATGCGTCGCTTCTTCCGCTTCGTGCTCGGGATCCTCGCCCTGGTGCTGATCGCCGCGATCGTGGCCGGATCAGTCATCCTGCTGACCGACCGCGCCGCCTCGGTGAAGATCAAAGACTGGACCGGGGACTCGGTCCACAAGCTCTCCGACGAGATCAAGCAGCAGATCAAAGACAACACCCAATGAATGCTTCATCCGACTTCGTCGGATGACCAGGGGACCCGCCCGGCCGCGAAACCCACGAATGGTTGGCCGGGCTCCGCTCGTTATTTGACGTCAGTCTGGAGCGTCCGGTATGCGCCGGCGCCGAAGAGCAGCACTATCCAGGCCACGGTCACCAGGGCGGCGGTTGCCGGATGGAGGTTGGCCGCCTCGCCGAAATTGCCGTTGGTGCTGCCGCTGATGGCCACCGTCAGGTCCCCGGATGCCGCGCCCAGCGTGTAATGCCCGACCTTGGGGATGAGCGAGAGAACGCTGTCGAGGACGAAGAAGAAGACCAGGGTTATGGTCAGCCCGCCCGCCATCGACCGGGTGAGCAGGGTCAGGCTCATACCGACCGCGGCGGCGATCAAGTTGGAAAGGACCGTCGCGGCGCCGGAACGGAGCGCGAGCTCGGAGTCGATTGAGTAGGTGTGGCCTGAACCGGCCAAGCCATAGAGCAGGGCGCCGACCAGGTCGAGAGCCACGGTCGCGGCAACGATGATGAGCAGGACGACTGCCAGCTTCGAGAAGATCAGATGGATACGCCTCGGATCGGCCGCGAGCACCCGGCGCATCGTGTTCTGGCCGAACTCGACGCCGGCGATCCACACGCCCAGGACCATCGACGCGATCCAGAGAGGGAAGTTCACAGCCACCTCAAGGGAGGCGTTGTCCTCCCCGACACCCCAGATCACCGAGGCGGCGAGCCCGCCGACGAAGCAGAGCAGCAGTGCCAGCCCGGTCCAGAGCGGGGTCGGCAGCGACCGGACCTTGAGGAACTCAGTCCGCATCGCCGCTCTCCCCGCCGGTCAGTGACATGAAGACCCGCTCCAGGTTCGGCGTCTCTCTCATCAACCCGCGCAGCCAGATGCCCGACTCGGCCAGGATCCGGGTGATCTCGGAGTCATCCTCGATCGAGCCGCGGACGATCAGGCTGCCCTGACCATTGTCGATGACTTGCAGGCCGCGCTCTTCCAGCGATTTGATCGATGCCTCGGCCTGCGAGATCCGTACGTACACCTTCCAGCCGTCGCCCGCCCCGGAAGACGCCAGGATCTCGTCCATCGTCCCGTTGGCGATCAGCTTGCCCTTGTTGATGATCGTCGCCCGGTCGCACATCAGCTGGACCTCGGAGAGGAGATGCGACGAGACCAGCACGGTCACTCCCCTGTTCGGAAGCTCCTTGATCAGTTCGCGGATCTCCACGATCCCGGACGGGTCGAGGCCATTGGTCGGCTCGTCGAGGATCACCAGGCGCGGGCCGCCGAGCAAGGCGATCGCCAACCCAAGGCGTTGCTTCATGCCCAGCGAAAAGGTCCGGGCCTTGCTGTCGGCCCGTTCGGAGATCTTGACCAGGGAGAGCAGCTCGGCGATCTCGCTCTGGGCGTTATCGATCCCCCGGGCCGCTGCCTGAATCTCCATGTTCTGCCGCGCCGTCGCCCGGCCGTACAGGGCGGGGCCCTCGATCAGGGAGCCGGTCTGGCGGACCGCTGTCGGGAAGTCGCGATCGCCCGGTTCGGAACCGAGCAATGTGGCGTCACCGCTGGTGGCCCGGCTCAGCCCGAGGAGGATCCGGATCGCGGTCGTCTTGCCAGAGCCGTTCGGTCCGAGCAGGCCGCACACCGTCCCCTCCGGAACCTCAAGGGTCAGCCCATCGAGGGCAGTGATGCTGCCGAAGCGTTTGGTGATGCCTTCTAGCTGGATCAGCGGGGCGGACATTCGCCCCGCACCTTACCGGGCGTCCCAGGGCGCTGAACCAGCGAGGATGCTTTCGCTGTACGCGGCGTACTCTCCGGCGCTGATCGCTTCGCGGGCGCCACCCATCAGTCGCTCCATGTAGGTCAGGTTGTGATCGACCAGAAGCCGGACCGCGGTCAACTCCTCCGACTTGGAGATGTAGTTGAGGTAGTCCCGGTCGTAATCGGCGCAGGCGGTGCAAGGACAGCCCGGGACGAGGGGCTCGCGGACACCGATCTCGCGCGGCTTGCGCACGTCGATCCGGAAGCGGTTGTCGGGAAGGGGAGCGAGCGCCATTCCGTGCCTGGCAAGACGGGTCGGGACGGCGCAGTCGAAGACGTCGATGCCAAGGGCCACCCCACGCATCAGGTCATCCACCTCGCCGATCCCGAGCAGGTGCTTGGGAGCCTCGACCGGCAGGTTGGGCACCGTGAACCCCAGCACCTCGGCCATCTCCTCCTTGTCGCGGCCCAGCGTGCCGCCGATCGAGATCCCGTCGACGCCGGCGGTCGAGACCGCCTCGCAGGACTCCTTCCGCAGGTCGGCGTGGGTGCCGCCCTGGATGATCCCGAAGACCGCCTGGCCCGACGGCCCGTTCTCGTCGTGCCAGTCTAGGCAGCGCCGGAGCCAGCGGTGGGTGCGCTCGGTCGAGCGGGCGGTGTACTCGCGGTCGGCGTGGAAGGGGGTGCATTCGTCGAAGACGAGAGCGATGTCCGAGCCCAGAGCCGCCTGGACCCGCATCGATTCCTCCGGTGAGAGCATCAGCTCCGATCCGTCCTTGTAGGAGCGGAAGCGGACCCCTTCCTCCTCGATCCCCAGGGTCTTGGCAAGGCCGTACATCTTGCGGCCCGAGCCCTTGATCTCCTGCGCCACTCCGCCGTGGGCGAGCGAAAATACCTGGAATCCGCCGGAGTCGGTGATGATCGCCTTGTCCCAGCCCATGAAGCCGTGAAGCCCGCCGGCCTCGGCGATCCGCTCCGGCCCGGGCGCGACGAGCAGGTGGTAGGTGTTGCCGAGCACCATCTCGTATCCCATGCCCTCGATCTCACGGAAGGACATCCCCCGGACCGAGCCCTTCGTCGCCAGTGGGATGAAGGCCGGCGTCTCGACCGGCCCGTGCGGCGTCTGCAGCGTGCCGCGGCGGGCATCCCCGTCGCGGTCGTGGATCTGGAAGGTCAGTCGGGCGGGATCGTGCCTCATGTCGGATCGATCAGGCTGCGGCCGGTCATCTCTTCCGGCTGGTCGATGCCGAGCATCTCGAGGATCGTCGGGGCGACGTCGGCAAGGATGCCGCCTTCGGCGAGACTGAAGCCTTCGGCCGTGACGATCACCGGCACCGGATTCAGCGAGTGCGCGGTGTTCGGGGATCCGTCCGGTTCGAGCATGTTGTCGGCGTTGCCGTGGTCGGCGGTGATCAGGCAGGCGCCGCCGGAGGCGAGCACAGTATCGACGACTCGTCCGAGACAGGCGTCGACGGCTTCGATCGCCTTGACCGCCGCCGGGATCACTCCGGTGTGCCCGACCATGTCGGGGTTCGCGAAGTTGATGATGCCGAAGCGGGGACCGTCCTCCTGCCAGCCGGCGACGAAGGCGTCGGCGGCCTGGTTGGCGCTCATCTCCGGCTTGAAGTCATAGGTCGGCACGTCCCGGGGCGACTCGACCAGGCGCCGGTCCTCTCCCTCCCACTCCTGCTCGCGTCCCCCGTTGAAGAAGTAGGTCACGTGGGGGTACTTCTCCGTTTCGGCCACGTGAAGCTGCTTGCCGCCGTCGCCGGCGATCACCTGGGCCATAGTCACCTTCGGCCGGTCCTCCGGGAAGGCGACCGGGTATGGCCAGCCTTCACGGTAGGAAGTCATCGTGGTCAGATCCAGCAACGGGCCTCCGGACCGGACGAAGTCGTCGAAGCCCGGTTCGGCCAGTGCCCGGGTCAATTCCCGGGCACGGTCGGGCCGGAAGTTGACGAAGATCGCGGTATCACCCTCTCGGGCACCGTCGTATCCGGCGATGACCGTGGGCACGATGAACTCGTCGGTCTTGTCGTTCTCGTAGGAGTCCGCGATCGCTTCATCGGCGCTGCCGGCGGCCGGACCGGCCCCGTGCACGATCGCGTCGTAGGCCAGCTTGACCCGGTCCCACCGGGTGTCGCGGTCCATCGCGTAGTAGCGGCCGCTGACCGTGCCGATCCGGCCGGCCGAACGCAGCCAGCGCTCGAGCTCCTCGACGTACTTCGCGCCGCCGTGGGGCAGGGTGTCGCGACCGTCGGTGATCGCGTGGAAGATCAGGTCGGGCACGCCCTCCTGGGAGGCCAGTTCGATGCATGCCTCCAGGTGCTCCCAGCCCGAGTGGACCCCGCCGTCGGAGACCAGGCCGATCAGGTGGAGCCGGCCGTTGCCGTTGACCGCCTTCTGGCAGGCCGCGACCAGCGCCTCGTTGTCGAAGAAGGAGCCGTCGGCGACGGCGGTGTCGATCCGAGCCAGGTCCTGCTTTACGATCGCGCCCGCACCGAGGTTCAGATGTCCGACTTCGGAATTGCCCATCTGCCCCTCCGGAAGGCCGACGTCCGGGCCCTGGGCGCTCAGCTGTGCCGTCGGATATTGAGATGCGAGCCGGTCGAAATTCGGCGTATCGGCCAGCGAGATCGCGTTGCCCGGACCGGCCGGAGCCAGGCCCCAGCCGTCGAGGATGATCAGCGCCGCCGAAGGTACGGGCAGTTCGGACATGTCTACTTCTACTCGGTCGGGGCCGCGGCGACGATCGCGCCGAAGTCGGCCGGGTCCAGGGCCGCGCCGCCGACCAGGGCGCCGTCGATGTCCGGCAACGCGAGCAGTTCCTCGGCGTTGCCGGGCTTGACCGATCCGCCGTAGAGGATTCGGACCTCCTCGGCCTTGTGGGGATCGCGTGAGCGCAGCAGGTTGCGGATGAACTCGCATGCCTCCTGGGCCTGTTCCGGAGAGGCGGTCAGCCCGGTGCCGATCGCCCAGACCGGTTCGTACGCGATCACGACCTTGGCGAGATCGTCGGTGTGGGTCTCGGCCAGGTCGGTCAGCACCTGATGGGAGAGAACCGATTCGGTGTCATTCGACTCACGTTCGGCCTGACTCTCGCCGACGCAGAGGATCGGCTCCAGGCCGGCCTCGATCGCCCTCGGGACCTTGCGGGCCAGGGCCTCGTCGGTCTCGCCGAAGAACTGGCGTCGCTCCGAGTGGCCGAGGACGGTCCCGTCGACGCCGATATCGAGCAGCATCGGAGCCGACACCTCGCCGGTGAAGGCGCCCGAGTCCTCGTAGAACATGTTCTGGGCGGCAACCCGGACGGGGGTGCCGGCGCAGCGCTCCGCGACTCGCTGCAATGCCAGCCATGGCGGGCAGAGCACCACTTCCGCGCCTTCCGCGGTCTGGGTCGGAAGGAAGACGTCGAGGAACTCGTCCGCCTCGGAGGAGGTCTTGTTCATCTTCCAGTTGGCGGCTACATACGGTCGGCGGCTCATGTCGTGCTCTTTCTCGAATCAGTTGTCGTTGAGGGCGGCGACGCCGGGGAGCGTCTTGCCTTCCAGCAGTTCCAGCGAAGCGCCGCCACCGGTGGAAACCCAGTTCACATCATCGGTCAACCCGAACTTGACCAGAGCGGCGACCGAATCGCCTCCGCCGACCACCGTGAATCCCGGAGCGGCGGCCACCGCTTCGGCGACCTTGCTGGTGCCCGCGGCGAAGGGGTCGAGCTCGAAGGCGCCCATCGGTCCGTTCCAGAGAACGGTGCCGGCCCCGGCGACCCGGGCGGCGTAGTCGGAGGCCGAGGCCGGGCCTACGTCGAGGCCCATCCAGCCTTCGGGCACGTCGACTCCGTCCAGCTCTTCGATCTCGGTCTCGGCCGAGAACTCGCGGCCCAGCACCAGATCGGTCGGCAGCACCAGCTCGCAGTCCGAGGCGTCAGCCTTGTCGAGGGCCTTGCGGGCCAGCGGCACGTCATCCTCGGCGCAGAGCGAGCCGCCGATGTCGTGGCCTTCAGCCTTGAAGAAGGGGAAGATCATCGCCCCGCCGATCAGGATCTGGTCGGCCAGCTCGATGAAGCGGTCGATGACCCCGACCTTGTCGGAGACCTTCGCCCCGCCGAGGATGACGACCAGCGGCCGGGCCGGATCGTCGGCGACCGACTCGAGGTTGGCCACCTCCTTCTCGAGCAGCAGGCCGGCATAGGCCGGGAGCAGCTTCGCGACCCCGGCGGTGCTGGCATGAGAGCGGTGGGCGGCGCCGAAGGCGTCGTTGACGAAGACATCTGCCAGGTTTGCGAGCGCCTGAGCCAGGCCGGGATCGTCAGTGGTCTCCCCCGGCTCGAAGCGGGTGTTCTCGAGCAGCAGGATCTCGCCGTCGTCGAGCGAGTCGGCCATCCGCTCGACTTCCGGGCCGGCCACGGCCGGGGCCAGCTTGACCTCGCGGTCGAGCAGCTCCGCCAGGTGGTCGGCGGCGGGCCGGAGCGAAAGCTCCGGATCGGGCTTGCCCTTGGGCCGACCCAGATGCGAGGCCAGGACCACCCTGGCACCGCGGTCGGTCAGCAGTTGGATGGTCGGCAGCGCCGCCCTGATCCGGGTGTCGTCGGCGACCTCGCCCCCTTCGAGAGGGACGTTGAAGTCGACCCGGACCAGGACGCGCCGGCCCGAGACGTCAGCGTCCCGGACCGATGCCTTCTTGAAAGCCACTGCCGGCCTTTGGCTCGCGGGCCCTAGAGAACCTTGCCGAGCAGCTCGACGCAGCGGTTCGAGTAGCCCCACTCGTTGTCGTACCAGGATACCGCCTTGACGAGGGTGCCATCGCCGATCACCGAGGTGAGCGACGCGTCGAAGATCGACGAGTGCGGGTCACCGACGATGTCGGTCGAGACGATCGGGTCCTCGGTGTAGGCGAGGATGCCCTTCAGCGGGCCTTCGGCGGCCGCCTTCACCGCGGCGTTGACCTCTTCGGCCGAGGTGGGCTTCGAGGGGTTGAAGGTCAGGTCGACGACCGAGCCGGTGATGACGGGGGCGCGGACCGCGAAGCCGCTCAGCTTGCCGGCCAGCTCGGGCAGGACCAGGCCGACGGCCTTGGCGGCGCCGGTGGTCGCCGGGATCAGGTTCTGGGCGGCGGCCCGGGCGCGGCGCAGATCCTTGTGCGGCATGTCCTGAAGACGCTGATCCGAGGTGTAGGCGTGGATCGTGGTCATCAGGCCCTGTTCGATGCCGACCGAGTCGTTGATCGCCTTGGCGAACGGGGCCAGGCAGTTGGTGGTGCAGGAGGCGTTGGAGATGATGTTGTGGTTCTCGGGGTCGTAGTCGTCGAAGTTGACGCCGAGGGCCACGGTCACGTCCGGATCGGTCGCGGGGGCGGAGATGATGACCTTCTTCGCGCCGGCGGTCAGGTGCTTGGCGGCATCGTCGCGCTTGGTGAAGAAGCCGGTCGATTCGAGGACGACGTCCACGCCGAGGTCGCCCCACGGCA
>Ga0153956_1003308_pt1 | contig 10513 bp, 7 predicted proteins | sample TSFL040MetaG_FD_104704 | JGI IMG/M metagenome (GOLD analysis project Ga0153956, IMG submission 104704) | Attine ant fungus gardens microbial communities from Florida, USA - TSFL040 MetaG | ecosystem: Host-associated > Fungi > Mycelium > Unclassified | place: USA: Florida, Wekiwa Springs...
GCAGTGACCGCATTTTTAAACACGAACTGAGACAGGATCAGGAACCGATCTTGCAAAATTCCCGAAGACAAACATTCTCACAATTTCCGATGCTTCTCATCGCGGTGTGCTTTACGGCGGGCATAGGCTGTGAGCGGCTGATGCACATGAACGGTATCACGGCTTTAAGTGTGATCGCGGTGACAAGTGCCGCCGCTTTAATACTTAGAGGCAAGACGGCGACGGCAACCGTACTGGTTGGGGCGGCATTTGTGATGTGCGGTTGGCTGGCGTCAAGCCTTGAGGCTGAGCGAAACAACGCACACAGCCGCTTGCGTGTGATATATGATTCAGGACGGATCTCTTCGTCCGCCCCGGCTGAGGTCGAGGGTATTGTTAACTCTACGACCGAAACCGGCCCGAACGGATCTTCGCTGATCCTGCGAGCAATAAGTATCAGGACAAATGAAGATGAGATGCCTGCGACGGGCAATATCCGTCTGTTCTTTGCTGCAAATGACGAAAGGGCAGGCGAACTGCGATATGGCGAGCGTGTACGGGTAGGGCTGAAACTCGAACGTGAGAACGAATACCAAAACCCCGGCGTTCTCTCAAAGATCGACCTTCTCGACCGTCAGGATGTTGACGCGACCGCGACGGTAAAGAGCGGCGGAACATTACAGATCTTGTCCGAGGGAACCTTTTCGATGACGGGTTGGATATATGTTGTCCGAAAGAATGTGATCGAAAGGTTTCGCGAGCAGTTCTCACCGCAAACCGCGGGGGTTATGATCGCGAGTCTTTTAGGCGATAAGGAATATCTCGATAAACAGACCGCCGACCTCTATCGCGAGGGTGGTACATTTCATATCCTGGTGATCTCGGGCCTGCACATCACCTTTATCGGCGGGCTGCTGCTGATACTTGCCCGAGCACTCACGCGGCGGCGTTGGATGCAGTTCGCCATGACTGCAGCTCCGTTGTGGGCTTATACGATCGCGGTCGGATGCGAGCTGCCCGTAATGCGCGCGGCGGTAATGTTTACGGCGGAGCTGGCGGGTTACGCATATTACCGACTGACGATGCTCGCAAATATGTACGGCCTGAGCATTCTGATCCTGCTGATATGGCGGCCGCAGGATATGTTCGATCCGTCATTTCATCTGACGGCGGTCAGCGTCGGTTCGATCGTGTTATGCGTATTCCCGCTGTTGGTAAAGCTGCGTCAGATCGGCGAATGGACACCTGACGCGGCACATCCTTTCCCGCCAAATGTTCCCAAACTTATAAAAAGGCTGTGCGAGACACTTTTTTGGAATGACGCACGCTGGATCATCGAGAAAAAGCAGAACGTCTGGACGGCGACGATCGCGAAGGAGCCTTTTGCCCCGCAACTGATCAACGGAGCCGTGCAGCGTTGGTTGAGATATGCCGTCGAGGGCATCATTGTCTCGGTCATCGTCCAACTATGGATGCTGCCGCTGACTGTCATTTATTTTCATCGAATATCATTCTCGGGGATAGTAAATAATCTTTGGACAGGGTTCTTTATAGCGATCGAGAGTTTTGCGGCGGTGGCCGGCGTGTTGGTTAATATGCTCAGCGGCTATCTTGCAAAGCCATTATTCGCACTCGCAGAGATCGCGGATCAATGCACGCTATTTTTGCCTAGATGGTTCTCGGCAGCGGGTTTGAATGGTATCAGGCTGCCCGCATACTCAGGCAACGCAGCGATCGTATATATGGCTTATACGGTGCCGCTGATCGGGTTCGCTGTTCTTATTCATCGGTGGGATCCGTTCGCGACAGTGGCCGATCACGCATCCGTTAAACGAAAGTGTGCCGCTATAACGGCGGCAGCGGCCATTGGCGTCGCGGTTGTGATCGGACACCCTTTTTCGCACGCGGCGGCGGACGGCAAGCTGCATGTTGATCTCATCGATGTCGGACAGGGAGATTCGGCATTAGTTACGTTTCCCGACGGGCGGACGATGCTGATCGACGGCGGCGGCCGGCCTGACATCAGGCGTGAAAGGAATGCTGACGATGAAGAGTTTCAGCCCGATATCAGCCGCATCGGCGAGCGAGTGGTCTCGAGTGTGCTTTGGGCAAAAGGTTATTCGCACATCGACACGATCATCGCGACGCATGGAGACGCAGACCACATTCAAGGGCTGTCAGATGTCGCGAGTAACTTTGATATCGGCTCGGCTGTACTCGCACGCTTACCGAGCTCTGATCCAGACATTGCCGAGTTTACGGCTGTACTCGATCGGCGGCATATACCGCTTGAGGTCGTCGGTGCGGGCGATACATTTGACATCGGCGGAGCACGCGTCGAGGTGCTGTACCCGACAGGTGATGAGCCTGGCGGAGTTTCCGACAACGATCATTCGGCAGTTATAAGGATCACATTCGGAAGCCGCACATTTCTATTCACAGGCGATATCGAAAAGACAGCCGAGGCAAGCATATTGTCGAGTTCGTCCGATCTGCGAGCGGACGTGATAAAGGTCGCACATCACGGCAGCCGGACATCTTCGACGCAGGCGTTGGTCGATGCGGTCAAGCCTAGATTTGCGGCGATATCTGTCAGCCGTCACTCGCCATTTGGCCATCCTCATCGCGAAGTCGTCGAACGCTGGCTCGCATCAGGTGCCGACGTGCTCATCACAGGCTATGCCGGAATGATCTCATTCGAGACCGACGGCGAAAATCTGCAGTGCACGACCTTTGCAGCCGGATCATGTAAGGAGTGATAAATATGCGATCTGATACTAGAACATCAGGAGGCGAGGTTGATGCCGGGGCGCACAAAACCGCGAGTTTTGTATAAAACCCCGAGCGCGTTCCTTCAGTTACCTAATTGCGTAAAGTTTAAACAACACCACAAGATATTGTCAAGCACTTTGTGATCAATAGTTTGCGGTTTGGACTTCGGCTCGATAACTGGCACAATCAATCTGTCACTGCCTTATGGCGAATATAGAACAGATCGGAGCACCGCTGTCGGCGGCAGATGCGTCGGGACTGCGTCTCGTCAGCCCGGATAAGAGAGCGGTCCCGCAGACGATCGAGAAACAGTTCGTCAATTTTATGTTCCTGCGGGTCGATCCTGATTGGAGGCGGCTTGACGATACAAAAAAACAGGTTCTAAAAAGCGGGTTTCAGAGTGTTTACGAGAGTTTTCGCGATAGGATGCTGCTGTTCAGCTATTCGCTGGTCGGATTTGATTCAAAGGCGGATCTGATGCTTTGGCGGATCGGGACATCGCTCGACGTACTTCAGGAAATGACCGCGATGCTCTATCGCACCGATCTCGGCAGCTACCTCGAGACGGCTGACAATTATTTGTCGGTGACCAAACGGATGATGTTCGTCGAGGGTGAGTCGCGCGACAGATCTCGTGTCGAGGCGGGCGGTTCGAAATATCTGTTCGTTTATCCGTGTGCCAAGCACAGCGACTGGTACGGCATGAGCGGCGACGAACGCGACGCTCTTATCGAAGAGAATTTTATGGTCGGTAAGCGATTTCCTAACATCAAGATACATCTGACGCATGCCTTCGGGTTCAGCGAACAGGAGTATCTGATATCGTTCGAAACGGACGAGCCAAAGGACTTTCTCGCACTTGCTGAGGAATTGAGGCAGACGCCTGCAAGCAAGATGACCTTACGCGGAATGCCGATCTACACTTGCCGACAGCGGACACTCGGAGCGTGTCTCGACGCACTCGGATGATCGCCCGCAGATTTTTTATCGGCGGTATTGTGCAGGGCGTCGGTTACAGATACTTTGCACAGCGCTCAGCCGCACGACATCAGGTCAAGGGATATGTGCGTAACCTCGATGACGGACGGGTCGAGGTGCTGGTCGAGGGCGGCGATACGTCGGTCAATGCTTTTAAAGAGGATCTGCACGCGGGGCCGGCACATTCGTCGGTAGATACGATGGAGGAGATCGTGCTTGACCCAAGCGGAAGATATTCGACATTCAGGATCGAAAAATAGATATGGAAAATTTGCGTAAACTTATTCGCGAGGTGCCTGACTTTCCCAAGCCGGGCATAAACTTTTACGACATCACAACATTGATACTTGACCCCAACGGGTTTGAAGACACGATTGACGCACTCGTCGAGACCACCCGCGGAAAACGGATCGACACCGTTATAGGTATCGAATCGCGCGGATTTATATTCGGTGCCCCGGTCGCTTATCAACTGGGAGCAGGATTTATACCTGTCCGTAAACCCAAAAAACTGCCCGCCGAAACGGTCTCGATCTCATACGAACTAGAGTACGGTACCGATTCGCTTGAAATGCACAAAGACGCTGTCGGCGAAGGGCACAATGTACTTATCGTTGACGATCTGCTCGCGACCGGCGGTACTGCTCGTGCGGTCTGCGATCTCGTCGAAAGCGTCGGCGGCAAGGTCGCGGGACTTTTATTTGTCGTCGAGCTTAATTTTCTCAACGGCCGTAAAAAGTTTGACGGTTACGATGTGACCTCGCTTATCAATTACGACTCATAAGGTGATAAAAAGTTATAAGCAAATGCTCAAAAGGCACGGCCTCGTACCATCGATCAGATAAATATCCTCTGCCGATCGTCATCGACCTTGCATTTTTTGCTTTGGACTTTTACCTTGTAACTTACGTCTCTTGGTCCCGTAGCTCAGCTGTATAGAGCGTCCGCCTCCTAAGCGGAAGGTCGGTGGTTAGAATCCACCCGGGATCACCATTAAAAATACGGGCATTTTTGAGCTGATATTAACTGTTAGCGGTCTAGTCCTCGAGAGCGACGAGAGTGTTGACCTCGTTATAGCATTCGCAAGCGGTTCTCATAAGGCCTTTGCGGTCGATGATCCTGATCGAGCCGCGCTGATAGGTGATGAGGCCTGCTTCCTGAAACTTTGCCGCAGTACGACTGACGATCGGGCGGCGCGTTCCGATCATCATAGACATAAACTCCTGAGTTAAGAGCATTACGTCCGAATCGGAACGGTCGTGGAATGTCAGCAGCCAGCGAGCAAGCCGCTGTTCGACGCGATGATATGCCACACACGCCGGATTTTGCGACGTTTGCACCATAAAAGCCGCAACCGCTTTAAGAAACACCTTCATTGCGAACGGATCTTTAGCGATCAGACCTCTAATAATATCGACTCTGACCTTTTTGCCGATACCTGCGAGCTGCACCATCGATTCACGCGGACTGTGATCCTGATGCAGAACCACGTCAAGCCCTGACATAAGATCGTTTCCGATAACCCCATTTTCGACAGAATCGCCCGTCCTAAGATATGTAACTACTGAAATAACGCTGGTTTCAGGGAAATATATATGCTCTATCGATTCGAGCGGGCGGCAAATCGACATACCCAGCGGCATATCGACTGTCTTGAGCGATGGAAGCAGAGCATGGTAACGCTCTGAGCCTAATGCACGAAGTACGCGATTTCTTGTTGTAGTCTGCCCAATGTCATTCATTCAAAACAATATATTTACTCATTATTTTATGACAACTAACATTAAATATATGTAATCAAAATTACAGATGTATGTATTAAATAAGGCTATATTTGCAATGTTCGAGAACGTCAACGGCATAGCCGATCTGTTTTGAAATTGATGTAATGTGCCACCAGAGTTGAATAACGGCTTGCAAATGATAGAGATGATATTCCAATTTGTTTCGGGGGCATTATTATGAAAAGCAAATCCATCCTATATGTGGACTCTGACCCTGATTTTTGTTTTTATGTGAAAAATATGATCGAGCGTTGTGATGAGAGGTTTAGGGTCACCCTCGCACGTTCGGCCGCAGATGCGATCAAGTTATTGAAAGCAAAGGTATTTGATCTGCTGCTGCTCGATTATTGTCTCGACAGCGGCACAGGGGCCGATGTCTGCCGTATATCTAAGGCTCAAGATCGAAGCTTGCCGGTTATCTTTTACAGTGTGCTTGGGCGAGATGTCGATCGAAAAAATGCCGCTGTAGCGGGAGCTGATACATATCTAAGCAAACCTGAGGACATCGGCCGTATTGTGCCATCTATCAGGCAGCTGCTTGGTATCGAACGTATGGAACCGTTGCCGTTTCACGGCAGGCGTCCGCGAATGCCGTCGGCAATACTTTGAGATCGCTGTAAAGGACGATCGACGTAATAAATTTGACGCAATAAAAAAGTGTCTATTTTCTATAACACCAACAGGAGGCAAATATGCTTTGGACAATACTAATAATCTTACTGATCTTATGGGCACTCGGAATGATCGGGCATATAGGTCCGCTGATCCATTTGCTGCTTGTTGTAGCCCTTATCGTTCTGATACTTCAACTCATAACAGGACGGCGTCAGGTCTGACAAGAGATGTCATTGCTAAGCAAAGTAAAAGAGGCTCTTATGAAAATAAGAGCCTCTTTTTGCATACAGGTCAAATGACGGCAACAGGGTCTCAATCGTGGTATGAATAAGTATGCACTTACTGATCAAGGCTGCCGTTGTAGTTGGCAAGGCTGACGACAATGTCGTCTATCAGCGATGTCCGCATCTTTTGTACAGCGACACCGTTTACTACGATCGAGAGTACCAGAGGTTCACCGCTAGCCGTTGTTACATATCCTGAAAGGGCAGATACTTGATCGATAGTTCCGGTCTTGCCCCGCACATTGCCCTCGGCAGACGTGCCCTTAAATCTTGAAGCCAAAGTTCCATCGACACCGCCTATGGTAAGGCTGTCACGCCATGCCTGTGTATATTGGCTCTTTTTAGCCATATAGGTATAAAGGCTGACGACCGCTGACGGAGTGATCAGATCGTGGCGTGAAAGCCCGCAGCCGTCGTATTGCAATATACCGTCTTTTGGAATGCCGATCGAAGTCAAAAATTCTCGAACGGATGCAAGGCCCAACGCCGCACTGTCACCTGATGCTCCGGGCGTTCGTCTACGCTTTTCTTCACCGAGTGTCCAGAGGATCGTTTCGGTGTACATATTTTGACTTGGCTTCATCGTCTTGGCGGCGATGAGGGCGAAAGGCGGTGATTCAAGTTTGGCGATCTCGATCTGGCCGGCCGGTGAAGAAATGTTGAGCGGTTGTATGCGTGAACTGCCGACAACTTCGATACCGCGAGTGGCTAAACGGCGTTTGAGAAGCTCGACGAAAAGGTCTGCCGGATGACTGATGGCAATGGAGCCTGTGTAAGATGCTCCGCGCGGCATTGTGCCTGAGACATTTATGATATTACGGCTTACGGACTTGTCGATCGAGATATTTTTTTGGCCGCCGGTGACGCAGGTATTGTTGATCTGGTAAAGCGCCGTCGAGGGCGAGATCGTTATAATGCACGGGCCGCCGTTAGTGTCAGGTGTTATGCGTATATCAACCGCATTATCATTGAGCGGCAGAGCAGAGATCTCGGCTCCGTAATACCATTGCAGATCGTCCAACTCCCATGTTGCCGGTATCGCATTGCCTGTGAAATAGCTTTCATCGCCGATCAGGCCGCCGGTTATACGCTTAATGCCCGCCGCAGCGATCGCATCCACGAGACGGTCGATGCCTTTAAAATAGGTGTCCGGATCGCTGACAGATGTGCCATAAAATGCTGTTGAGATCGAAATATCACCGCGTCCGAAAATGCGAAGGTCGCCGTTGACCGTACCATTCGCATCCGGACGGGATTGAGCATATACGCTCGTCACGAAGCGATAATCGGGCGTGAGACGCTCCATTGCAGCGGCAACGGTAAAATTCTTCATATTAGACGCGGGCATAAAATATTTGTCCGCATCATTTTCAAATATGACCTTGCCGCTGTTAAGAGACACGATCTTGATGCCGATGCGGCCGCGGGCGACCTCGGGCGAATTCATTCGCTGCCGTATCTTTGACTGAAGATCTGCGAGAGTAGAGCCGGCTCGCTGCGGCAATGTCGGCGACGGTGAGACTGCGGGCTTTGCTGACGGTTTTGGCGAAGGTGTGCCTTTAATTGCTGTCGGCGTCGGGGTTGCGAACGCATCGATAACAGGCTTGTTATAAGCCTCAGTTGTTACGCCCCAAATTGCCGAACTGCTAAGCATCAGCAGAACGAACGTTATTACCGCAGTATCTTTTCGCTTCATGACGTTGATTTTAGAGTAACGCGGCGTGATTGGAAAATCCTCACACGATTTCGAGCTTGCGGATCATACCGGAGCGTCAGCATGTGCGATACGTGCGGGATCGAAAAAAATGAACCGCAACTGTCCGACCTTCAAAGCTAAAAAAAAGCTCTTGCAAATGTCTCGCGGAAATATATTGTTAGTTTTTAACTTGAGTGATAAAATGTTCGCCAATAAACCCTAACCGAGAACAACTCGAATCAAATAAATGAAAATACGTATCAAGGCGTTTTTAGTGGTATGTTTTGCCGTCTTGGCAGCCGCATCTTTTGGAACGCGATTCAATACAAGCTCGGCAAAGGTGCTGAGTCCGTCAGAGATCCCCGCAGCTCCTACGGGAGTTACCGCCAGCGACAGTGCCTATGCGACAAAGGTCGGAATACGCTGGGATACCATCCGCGGGGCAACGCTTTACAGGATATTTCGCAATACGACCAACACGCCCGGATCGGCAACAGATGTGGGTACGACAGTCGCTAACTTCTTTTTTGACTCAACAACCACAGCGAGCCAAACGTATTATTATTGGGTCAGAGCTGAAAATGGCAGTGGAGTAAGTGCATTGAGCAGTCCGGATCAAGGGGCTATGGCGATCGGTCAATCGCTCGGCAGCTCGTTTCCTCCGCTCGAGCCGCCTAACGAGTCCAGCCAGAATCCGATCACTGCCGCAAAAGCATATCTTGGTAAGGCTCTCTTTTGGGACGAACAACTTTCATCGACCCGCACGGTCGCATGCGGCACCTGTCATCGGCCCGCAACAGGCGGATCTGACCCGCGAACTGCTGCCGACCCGGAGCGTTCCCGAAATCCCGGCCCCGACGGAATTGCGGCCACGAGCGACGATATTTTCGGCTCGCCGGGCGTCGTTCAAAATAATGCTGACGGTACATATGGATATAACTCGGTCTTTGGGCTTCGAGAGCAGGTGACGCCCCGCAAGGCTCCATCTTATCTCAACGCCGGATATTCGCCGCAAGGATTGTTTTGGGACGGGCGTGCCACTGATGAATTTCGTGATCCTATCAACGATACTGTTCTGATCCCTTTTGTCGGAGCGCTTGAGAGCCAGGTTAAGTTTCCGCCCGTTGCATCGGGTGAGATGGGGCACATGGGCCGCGATTGGACACAGGTCGCATCCCGCATTCAAGGCGTCAGGCCGCTCGTATTGGCAACCGATATTCCTGCCGGCTTAAAGACGTGGATAAATGGACGGACATATCCGGAACTTTTTCAAGAGGCATTTGGGACAAGTGACGTTACGCCCGCGAGGATCGCAATGGCTATTGCGACACACGAGAGGACGCTGTTTTCCGATCAGACCCCGCTCGATAAAGCGGCGATGGATATCCAACCTCTGACCCAATCAGAAGAGAATGGCCGTGTGCTTTTTGAAGAAAATCAATGTGCCGCGTGTCACTTGAGTTCGCTGCTTTCGGATCAGAGATTTCACAATATCAGTGTTACTCCTGTCAGCGACGACCTCGGTCGCGGAGCCATATCGGGTAACTCTAATGATAACGGTGCATTTCGCACGCCAAATCTGCGCAATCTCGAACTACATCCGCCATATATGCATAATGGCCGATTTCCGACGATCGAGTCGGTAGTCGAATTTTACAACCGCGGCGGTGACTATGATGCTCCAAATGTCGATCATGACCTGATCAGGCCGCTTAACCTGTCACCGAGCGAACGTGCTGACCTTGTTGCATTTTTAAAGCGTCCGCTGACTGATGATCGGGTCAAGAACGAACTTCCGCCCTTTGATCATCCAAAATTATTTACGGCATCAGATCGAGCGCCCGTAATTTCAGGCACGGGGCGTCCGGGCAGCGGCAGCATTGTGCCTGATGTTATCGTAAATTCGCCGGGGCTGATCGGTAATCCGACATTTACGGTCGGGCTTTCGTCAGGGCTTGGCGGAGCCTCGGCTGTACTTGCCATATCGGCGAGCGATCCGGGTATCGGATCGGCAATACCCTCAACTGCAAGCTTTATTTATCGAACGGCGACGCTTAGCGGATCGGGGGCCGGAAATGGTTATACCTCAGTGGTATTTCCCATACCGAATAATATCTCGCTTGTCGGACGGACGTTCTACGGCCGCTGGTATGTTGCTGACCCATCGGCAGCTAATGGTTTCTCGGCGAGCAAATTATTCAGTTTCAAGATATTTTCGGCAGATGCCGGCACTCTTCGCACGCCAATGTTCGACTACGACGGGGATGGTAAGACGGATATCGGTGTGTATCGGCCGAGTGATACGGTGTGGTATCTGCAGAACAGTCAGGCGGGATTTGCGGCGTATCAGTTCGGAGCCGCGGGCGACGTAGTTGTTCCGGCTGATTATACGGGCGACGGCAAGA
>Ga0153956_1003310_pt1 | contig 10503 bp, 6 predicted proteins | sample TSFL040MetaG_FD_104704 | JGI IMG/M metagenome (GOLD analysis project Ga0153956, IMG submission 104704) | Attine ant fungus gardens microbial communities from Florida, USA - TSFL040 MetaG | ecosystem: Host-associated > Fungi > Mycelium > Unclassified | place: USA: Florida, Wekiwa Springs...
CGAGAGCGAAAAGCTGCTCATTTGGCTCTCCGTTCCCGCCGTGGCGCTGATCACGCTGCAGGCGCTGTTCGCCAAGGCCTATGCCAACTGGGCGGTCGCGGCTTACCCGGCCGGCACGATCCTCGCCGTTTCGGAACTGGCGCGGTTGCCGCGCGGCCTTCGCACCTCCGTCATCGTCAACAGCATCGCCGCGGTCGTCATTCCGCTGCTGACCGTCTTTGCCGCCGACCTGAAGCTGCCGAACGGCGAACTGGTCATGAAGCGCTATATGGGCCGCAGCGCCATCAGCCTGGACGTGGCCGGCATCGCCGCGCAGGCCGGCACCGATATCGTCGTCGCCGAGGACCGCGACATCCTCGGCGACCTCTTCTACACGCTCAGGGACAAACCGCTCCACATCTACGCCCGCGACCTCGGCGGTTTCCCGACGAGCTATTACGAGCAGACCTTCCCCTTCCCCGCCGACACGGCGGCACCCGCCGTCCTCTTCATCGCGACCGAACCCTTTGCCTGCGACGGCGGCGAGCTGATCAGAAGCTGGCAGCCCGATTCCGGCTACAAGCGCGGCCGGACGCTCTATGCCTACCGCGTTCCCCCGCGCTGCCTCGCGCCTACCCCTTCGAACTGACGCCTTGATTCATCGCCTTCTATCGCACATAGTCGGCGATAACTCATATATGTCATATATTTATGCTTTCCGGAGGTGCGCATGCAGCATGACACGCCCTTGATTACGACCATTGTCGCGGGCCTCGTGCTGGCATTCATCCTCGGCGCCATCGCCAACCGCCTGAAAATGCCGCCGCTGGTGGGATATCTGCTCGCCGGCGTGCTGTCCGGACCGCATACGCCCGGCTTCGTCGCCGACCAGACGCTGGCGCCGGAGCTTGCCGAAATCGGCGTCATCCTTTTGATGTTCGGTGTCGGGCTGCATTTCTCGCTGAAAGACCTTCTGACGGTGCGCGGCATCGCCGTACCCGGCGCGATCGTCCAGATCGCCTTTGCCACCCTGCTCGGCTGGGGTCTCGGCGCCATCATGGGCTGGCCGCTCGGCGGCAGCCTCGTCTTCGGCCTGGCGCTCTCCGTCGCCTCCACCGTCGTGCTCTTGAAGGCGATGCAGGAACGGCGCCTCGTCGAGACCGAGCGCGGCCGCATCGCCGTCGGCTGGCTGATCGTCGAAGACCTCGCCATGGTGCTGGCCCTGGTCCTGATCCCGGCGGCGGCAAGCGTCACCGGCGGCGGACACGGCGGCTCCGAGCCGCTGTCGGCCGCCGTCAACCATCTTCTCGGCCTCGATCTCGGCATCGGCGGCATCATTGCCGCCACGCTCATCAAGGTGGCGCTCTTCGTCGCGGTGATGCTGGTCTTCGGCGGGCGCATCATCCCGTGGCTGCTGCACCGGACGGCGCAAAGCGGCTCGCGCGAGCTTTTCAGCCTCGGCGTGCTGGCGATCGCGCTCGGCGTCGCCTTCGGGGCGGCAAAGCTGTTCGGCGTGTCGCTGGCGCTCGGCGCCTTCTTCGCCGGCATGGTGCTCGCCGAAAGCGAACTCAGCCACCGCGCCGCGGAGGAGAGCCTGCCGCTGCGCGACGCCTTCTCGGTGCTGTTCTTCGTTTCGGTCGGCATGCTGTTCAACCCGGCGATCCTGATCGAGCGCCCGCTGCCGGTGCTGGCCACGCTCTTCATCATCATCGTCGGCAAGTCGGTCGCCGCCTTCTTCATCGTGCTCGCCTTCCGCAAATCGCTGGCAACCGCGCTGACGATTTCGGCAAGCCTCGCGCAGATCGGCGAATTCTCCTTCATCCTCGCCGCCTTCGGCGTCGAACTGGGGCTGCTGCCGCCGGAAGGCCGCGACCTCATCCTTTCCGGCGCGATCCTGTCGATCATCCTCAACCCGCTCGTCTTCGTCGCCTGCGACCGGCTGAAGAAGCATCTGGAGGCGCGCGCCTCGGAGGCCGAAGCGGTCGAAAAGGCGACACCCGACGAGGCGGCAGCGGCGGCGGAAGGCCGCTATCCGCCGCCCGTCGAATCCGACGCCGAGATCGGCCCGACGACGCTTTCGGGCCATGCCATCGTCGTCGGCTACGGCCGCGTCGGCAAGATCCTCTCCGAAAGCCTGCAGGCCTCGGGCACGCCCTTCCTGGTCATCGAGGATACCGACAGCCGCGTCGCGGAGCTTCGCGGGCTCGGGATCGAGGCGGTCTACGGCAATGCCGCCTCCGCCGGCACGCTCGCCTATGCCAATGTCGAAGGGGCATCGAGCCTCGCCGTCGCCATTCCGAACGCCTTCGAGGCCTGCGGCGTGGCGCAGCAGGCGCGCGCCATCAATCCCTCGCTGCTGATCGTCGCCCGCGCCCATTCCGACGCCGAGATCGCCGAATTGAAGGCCTATGGCGCCGACGAGGTCATCATGGGCGAGCGCGAAATCGCCATGGGCATGGTCGACCAGATGACGCGAAAGCATCGGGAGACGGCGCAATAGCGGAGAAAAGTGGCTATACTCGGCCTCAACCGTCAAGATCGGTGCAACCGGTCTAGGAACCGCCGCTTTGGGCTGCTATAGGGACGGACCTTAAAAATCGCTTGGCGCAACCAGCAAAGGCCGCTTCGACCCGTGAACCCATCCGAATTCGGCATCGCCGACGGCGAAGAGACGAGGAACGACGCACGGCCGACCATGCCGCGCATCGCCGTATCCTTCATCGTCGCCTTCTTTGCCTATCTCGGACTGGCGATCGGCGGCGGCTTCGGCGCGGCGGCGACGGCGGACACCAATTCCTTCTCGGCCGGCAAGGGCGCGCAGCCGCTCTACCTGACGCTGCGCGACACGCGCGGCCTCATGGCGTCGGCCGAGCGCGACCTCGAACCGAAGGGCGCCTGGCACGACGGCAACGACGCGCTCGTGCCCGTTCCCGTCGCCCTCCTCTTCCCTTATGCAGCCTCGGCCGCCGGCGATAGCGGCAAGACGCAGCCGGCCGCCCGGCTGACCCTCGGCGCCTATTCGGCGCGCGCGCCGCCGTTGCGCGGATAAGCCGCCGGCGCCCTTGGCGCGGCCTTTGACGACAATTTCAGACCGACATCCGCCAGCGATCTTCGCTGGCACGAGCGTATTCAAGGATATCCATATGCGCACTTCCCGTTGGCTCGTGCTCACCTATACGGTGATCATCGTGCTGGGCCTTCTGATCGCCCTCCCCAACGTCCTGTCGCAGGCGACACTCGACCGCCTGCCGGCATGGCTTCCCCATAGCCAGGTCTCGCTGGGTCTCGACCTGCGCGGCGGCTCGCACCTCGTTCTCGAAGTGGACGAAGCGGACCTCACCAAGGAGCGGCTGCAGTCGCTGCTGCAGGACGCCCGCCGCGTGCTCCGCACCAACAACATCCAGACGAAATCGGTCGTGCTCGCACAGAACCAGATCGTCGTGACGCTGACCGATCCGACCCAGAGCGACGCCGCCCTCACCCAGTTGAAGACGCTTTCGAACGTCATCACCACGGGTCTTGCCGCCGGCCAGTCCGACCTGACGGTGACGCCGAACGGCGGCACGATCAGCCTCGCCTTCTCGCAGGCCGGCATCGCCGCCAACGTCGACGCCGCCGTCCAGCAGAGCCTTGAAGTCATCCGCCAGCGCGTCGACCAGGTGGGCGTTGCCGAACCGACCATCCAGCGCATCGGCGGCAACCGCGTTCTCGTGCAGCTTCCCGGCGCGCAGGACCCGTCGCGCCTGCGCGAACTGCTCGGCTCGACCGCGAAGATGTCCTTCCACATGCTCGCCGAAACCGGCGACATCAACAACCCGCCGCCCGGCGTCACCATCATGAAGGACGAGAAGGGCACGCCCTACCCGATCCAGGACCGCGTCGAGCTTTCCGGCGACCGTCTTTCGGACGCGCGCGTCGGCTTCGACCCGAACACGCATGAGCCGCTCGTCACCTTCCGCTTCGACAATGCCGGCGCCACCCGCTTTGCCGAAATCACCCGCGAAAACGTCGGCAAGCCCTTCGCCATCGTTCTCGACAACAAGGTGCTGAGCGCCCCGGTCATCCGCGAGCCGATCACCGGCGGCTCGGGCCAGATCTCCGGCAACTTTTCCGCCGACAGCGCCACCACGCTCGCGGCCCTCTTGCGCGCCGGCGCGCTGCCCGCCAAGCTGACGGTCATCGAAGAACGCACCGTCGGCGCCGACCTCGGCGGCGATGCCATCCGCATGGGCATCTATTCCGGCATCGTCGGCTTCATCCTCGTCGCCGCCTTCATCTTCGTGCTCTACGGCACCTGGGGCATTCTCGCGAACGTGGCGCTGCTGATCCACACGATCCTGACCTTCTCGGCGCTGACCCTCGTCGGCGCCACGCTGACGCTGCCCGGCATCGCCGGCGTCGTCCTCGGCATCGGTCTTGCGGTCGACGCGAACGTCCTCATCAACGAGCGCATCCGCGAAGAGACGCGCAAGGGCAAGAGCGCCTTTGCCGCCATCGACACCGGCTTCAAGCGCGCCTACTCGACCATCATCGACGGCAACATGACGGCGCTGATCGCCGCCGCCATCCTGTTCTACTTCGGCTCCGGCCCGGTTCGCGGCTTCGCCGTCACCATGGGCCTCGGCCTCATCATCTCGATGTTCACCTCGGTCGCCTTCGTGCGCGTCGCGATGATCGAGATCACCCGCCGCTGGAAGCTGAAGGTGCTGAACATCCGGCCGCTGATCCCCTTCAGCCCCTATGACAAGCACATCCAGTTCATGAAGGCGCGCTTCTTCGGCGTCTCCGTCTCGGCGCTGTTGTCGATCGCCTCCATCGTGCTCTTCATCCATCCGGGCCTGAACTACGGCGTCGACTTCCGCGGCGGCATCCAGATGTCGGTGAAGACCCAGGAAGTGGCCGACCTGTCCAAGTTCCGCGAGGGCCTGAACACGCTCGGCCTCGGCGAAATCACGCTGCAGTCCTTCGGCGACAACCACAGCATCCTCGTCCGCGCCCAGCGGCAGGAAGGCGGCGAAGAGGCGCAGACGGCGGCCGTGACCAAGCTCAAGGCCGAGGTCGCCCAGATCGACCCGACCGCCACCGTCGAAGGCACCGATGTCATCGGCCCGAAGGTTTCCGGCGAGCTTGCCTTTGCCGGCATCCTCTCGGTCGTCATCGCCAGCTTGGCGATGCTCGTCTATATCTGGGTGCGGTTCGAATGGCCCTTCGCGGTCGGCGCCATCGTGACGCTGGTGCTCGACGTCACCAAGGCGATCGGCTTCTTCGCGATCACCGGCCTCGACTTCAACCTGACGGCCATCGCCGCGATCCTGACGCTCGTCGGCTACTCGGTGAACGACAAGGTCGTGGTCTACGACCGCATGCGCGAAAACATGCGGCTCTACAAGTCGATGCCGCTGCGCGAGATCATCGACAAGTCGATCAACGAAACGCTGGCCCGAAGCCTCTACACCAACGCCACCGCCTTCCTCGCCCTGGTTCCCATGGCGATCTGGGGCGGCAGCGCGGTTTCGAGCTTCGCGATCCCGATGGTGTTCGGCATCCTCGTCGCCGGCGCGTCGTCGATCTTCATCGCAGCCCCGATCCTGCTCTTCCTCGGCGACTGGCGCCGCCGCCACCGCAAGGCCGGCGCGGACGCGGCAAACGACGAGAGCGACAAGTCCAAGCAGGCGCCGGCGGCTTAAGCGCCCATTGCAGCAACGACAGACGAGAGCGTGTCCGGTCCGCCGGGCACGCTTTTTTGTATCATAAGAGAGGTGTGTGCAGCGGCAGGCCGCCGGGGCTCGGCACCGGGATTTTTTCCAGCGCGCCGTGCTCGTGCTCGGCGATCAGCGCATATTTGCCGTCCTGCGTGAAGGCGATGTCGTCCGGCAGGCGTCCGTTGGTCGGAATGTGCCCGGCGACCTTGCCCGCCGGGTCGATCAGACAGATATCGCCCTCGCCGTATTTCGCGCAATAGAGCATGCCGCCGCGATTGAAGGCGAGGCCGGCCGGCCCCCTCAAGCCTCCCGTCGTCTGCGAGCGCGACACATGCGCGAAAGCCTGCGGCCGGCCGCCGACGACCTGGCGGTAGATGGTGCCGGTCAATGTCTCGCTATAATAGAGCAATCCCTCTGCGTCGAAGGCGATGCCGTTCGCCATCAGCAGGCCGGTCGCAAGCGTCCGCAGCACCCTGCCCGCCTGCGGATCGATCTGGTAGATGCGGCCGTTATAGGACGCCTCATAGAAATCGGGGCGGATATCGGCGCCGTCGATCAGGTCGGACAGCCGAACCCCGCAATCGCTCATATAGAGAAGCCCGGCCGGGCCGAACGCCAGGTTCTTCGGCAGCACGAAGGGCTGTTCCTTCGTTCCGGTGATCGTCTTCAGGACCTTGCCTTCGGGCGAGATCCGGAGCACGGAATTCTGCGGGCCGCCCGCGACCCAGAAACAGCCGGCGCCGTCGACCGCAAGCCCGGTCGGGTGTCCGTCGATGCGGCAGATTTCGCGCCGCGCGCCGTGAGCATCGACGACGGTCAGGGCGCCGCCCGCGGCATCGGCCTCCACGAGCGCCACGCCACCGTCGCTCAACGCGACCAGTCCATCGGGCTGGCGCAATGCGGTTGCGATCGTCTCGTTCATACCGAAGTGTCCTCGACGCCGTCGGTTGCCTGGAAGGAAAGGCTAGCCTTAACCAGGGGGGTTGTAAACGGCGTCGCGATGGCCTTCCCCGCCTAATGCCTTGCAGGTTCAACACGTTTCGGTGCCCTCGCCGACGGGACCGCGCACGCGTCGTCTTGACAGGCGGCGGCGGGCAGAACATTTATCGAACGCCCGGCGCGCTCCCCCTGGTGATTCCCGCAGGCTAGCCTCCGCAGGAGTTGAGATGAACGTCGCCTACCTCGAAAAGCTCAATCCGCAGCAGCGGCTGGCCGTGGAGCACGGCACGGAAACCGGCGACACGCACATCGCCGGTCCGCTGCTGGTGATTGCCGGCGCCGGCTCCGGCAAGACCAATACGCTGGCGCACCGCGTCGCGCACCTGATCGTCAAGGGCGCCGATCCGCGCCGCATCCTGCTGATGACCTTTTCGCGCCGGGCCGCTGCCGAGATGGCGCGGCGCGTCGAGCGCATCTGCGGCCAGGTCCTCGGCCCCAACGCCGCCGTCATGGCCGACGCGCTCGCCTGGGCCGGCACCTTTCACGGCATCGGCGCGCGGCTCTTGCGCGACTATGCCGACCAGATCGGCATCGACCCCACCTTCACCATCCACGACCGCGAGGACAGCGCCGACCTGATGAACCTCGTGCGCCACGAACTCGGCTTCTCGAAGATGGAGAGCCGCTTTCCGACCAAGGGCACCTGCCTTGCGATCTATTCGCGCGCGGTCAATTCGGAAACGCCGCTGGATGCGATGCTGCGGGAGGCCTTTCCCTGGTGCGCCGCCTGGGAAAACCAGCTTCGCGAGCTTTTCGCCGCCTATGTCGAGGCCAAGCAGGCGCAGAACGTGCTCGATTACGACGACCTGCTGCTCTACTGGGCGCATATGGTCCACGAGCCGCTGATCGCCGAGGACATCGCCGGCCGCTTCGACCATGTGCTGGTGGACGAGTACCAGGATACCAACCGCCTTCAGGCCTCGATCATGATGGCGCTGAAGCCGGGCGGGCGGGGCCTTACCGTCGTCGGCGACGATGCCCAGTCGATCTATTCCTTCCGCGCCGCGACCGTGCGCAACATCCTCGATTTTCCCGGCTCCTTCAGCCCGGCCGCCAATGTCGTGACGCTCGATCGCAACTACCGCTCGACGCAGCCGATCCTTGCCGCCGCCAACGCCGTCATCGAGCTTGCCTCGGAGCGCTTCACCAAGAACCTCTGGACGGAGCGGCAATCCACCGAGCGGCCGCGGCTGGTGACGGTGCGCGACGAGGCCGATCAGGCGCGCTACATCGCCGAGCAGATTCTCGAAAGCCGCGAGGGCGGCACGCGGCTGAAGCAGCAGGCGGTCCTTTTCCGCGCCTCCCATCACAGCGGCCCGCTGGAAGTGGAGCTGACCCGCCGCAACATTCCCTTCGTGAAGTTCGGCGGCCTCAAGTTCCTCGACAGCGCCCATGTCAAGGACATGCTGGCGGCGCTGCGCTTCGCGCAGAACCCGCGCGACCGCGTCGCCGGCTTCCGGCTGATGCAGCTTCTGCCGGGCGTCGGCCCCTCGACCGCCCAGCGCGTGCTCGACGCCATCGCCGAGGAGGCCGATCCGCTCGGCGCGCTTGCGGATATCCCGGCGCCGCCGCGCAGCGGCGAGGGCTGGAGCAGCTTCGTCGCAACGCTCGGCGAGCTGAAGGGCGGCAAGGCCGGCTGGCCGGCCGAAATCGGCCTCGTGCGGCAATGGTACGAACCGCATCTCGACCGGCTGCATGAGGATGCCTCCACCCGGCAGGCCGATCTTCTGCAACTGGAGCAGATCGCCGGCGGCTATGCCTCGCGCGAGCGCTTCCTGACCGAACTCACGCTCGATCCGCCCGACGCCACCAGCGACCAGGCCGGGGTGCCGCTGCTCGACGAGGACTATCTCATTCTCTCGACCATTCATTCGGCCAAGGGCCAGGAATGGACGAAGGTCTTCATGCTGAATGTGGTCGACGGCTGCATTCCCTCCGATCTCGGCGTGGGCACGAGCGCGGAAATCGAGGAGGAACGGCGCCTTCTCTACGTCGCCATGACGCGGGCCAAGGACAGCCTCGACCTCGTCGCGCCGCAGCGCTTCTTCACCCACGGCCAGAACGCTCAAGGGGACCGTCACGTCTACACCTCGCGCTCGCGCTTCATTCCCGTCACGCTGCTGCAATTCTTCGAGGTCTGCGGCTGGCCGCAGGTGAAGGCGGAAAGTGCGGCCCTGTCGCAGGCGCGGCAGGTGCGCGTCGATGTCGGCGCGCGCATGCGCGGCATGTGGCGATAGGCTTTACGCCTCCCCGCGGAACATCTCGATGATCGCGGAAAAGTCGCGGCCGGCGTTTCCCTGTCTCTCGAACAGGGCGTAGAGCTGCGCGGCCTCGGCGCCGAGGGGTGTCGCCGCGCCGCTTGCGACCGCCGCCTCCTGCGCCAGACGCAGGTCCTTCAGCATCAGCGCGGCGGAAAATCCCGGCTTGTAGCCATTGTTGGCGGGCGAGGCCGGCACCGGCCCCGGCACCGGACAGTAGGTGGTGAGCGACCAACACTGGCCGGAGGAGGTGGAGGCGACGTCGAACAGCGCCTGATGCGAAAGGCCGAGCTTTTCAGCGAGCGCGAAAGCCTCGCAGACGCCGATCATCGAAATGCCGAGGATCATGTTGTTGCAGATCTTGGCGGCCTGCCCTGCTCCGTCGCCGCCGCAATGGACGATGCGCTTGCCCATCGCTTCCAGAAGCGGTTTCGCGTCGGCAAAACTTTCCTCCGTGCCGCCGGCCATGAAGGTGAGCGTTCCCGCCGCCGCACCGCCCGTTCCGCCCGACACCGGCGCGTCGAGCGAGCGGCAGCCGGCGAGCCTCGCCATGGCATGGGCCTGCCGGGCGCTTTCGACGTCGACGGTCGAGCAGTCGATGATGAGCATGCCCTTGGACGGCGCCCGCAGGATATCGCCCCAGACGGACAGCACATGCTCCCCCTTCGGCAGCATGGTGATCGCGACCTCGGCGTCGGCGAGCGCTTCGCTCAAGATATTTGCCGGCTTGACGCCGGTCGCTTCCGCCGCCTGCAACATGTCGGGCGACAGGTCGAAGCCGGTCACGGCATGGCCGGCCTTCACCAGATTGGCCGCCATTGGCCCGCCCATGTTGCCGAGCCCGATGAATGCGATGCGTGTCATGGCCGGATTCCTTCTCGTTCGATCATTAAAATAGGGCCTGCGGCGCGGCCGCAAAGAAGCGGTCGATATCGGCCTCGCCGACCTCGGCGAGGCTTGCGGGCGACCATTTCGGATTGCGGTCCTTGTCGATCACGGCGGCGCGCACGCCTTCGTAGAAATCGGGATTGCGCAGGATCTGCAGGCCGACGCCGAATTCGCGCGTCAGGCATTCGGCAAGGCTGGCGCTCCTTGCGCCGGCGCGTAGCAGCCGCAACGTCAGCTTGAGGCTCGTCGGTGAGCGCGTGGCGATCACCCGGCGCGTCTCGCGGCAGAAATCGTCCGGTTCAGTGGCAAGCGCGTCGACGATCGCCTCCATGCTATCATGGGCGAAGACGCGATCGATGGTGGCGCGGTTGGCGTCGAGAATACCCGGAGCCGCCTCGGTCGCCGTCTCCGCGATCGTCCGGTGGACATCGAGGGCGGTTGCCGAAACCGGGAGGCCCGCCACGGCATCGACCAGCGTCGGCAGCCTCGCGGACGCCACGCAATGGTCGGCGAGACCGGCATGGATCGCGTCCGCCGCGCCGACATCGAGCCCCGTGAGGCCGAGGAACGTGCCCGTCTCCCCCGGTGCGTGCGACAACAGCCAGGTGGCGCCGATATCGGGGAAATAGCCGATGCCGGTTTCAGGCATGGCAAGCCGCGTCCGCTCGGTGACGACG
>Ga0153956_1003311_pt1 | contig 10502 bp, 6 predicted proteins | sample TSFL040MetaG_FD_104704 | JGI IMG/M metagenome (GOLD analysis project Ga0153956, IMG submission 104704) | Attine ant fungus gardens microbial communities from Florida, USA - TSFL040 MetaG | ecosystem: Host-associated > Fungi > Mycelium > Unclassified | place: USA: Florida, Wekiwa Springs...
AGGCCGAACGCGGTGCAGTTCATCGCCACCGAGATGCTGGCCGACAGCAGGTTGGCCTTTTCAGCCGGGTTGACGGTCGCCACGGCATGAAAGGCGTTGATCAGGCCCATAACGGTGCCCAGCAGTCCCAGCAGGGTCGCGAGATTGGCGAAAGTGGCCAGGTAGTGCGTGCGCTTCTCGATCCCGGGCACCACCTCCATCAGGCTTTCCTCCATCGCCTTCTCGACGTCCTCGCGGCGCCGCGCCGACTGCACGCGCGCCAGGCCGTAGCTGAGAATCCGGCCCAGCGCCGAATCGGATTTCGACGTCAGCTGCACCGCCTGGCGGAAGTCGCCCTGCGACAGCAGCGGCGAGATCTCGCCCCACAGCCTGCGGTTTTTCGACGCCACCCGCATCAGGTACACATAACGCTCGATGGCGATGGCCACCCCGCACGCCAGCACCACGGCGATGGGGAACATGAATGCCCCGCCGCCCTGGAAAAACCGTACCAGAGAATCCCAGATGTTCATTGCAACTCCTTCAAAACCCGTCCGCCGGTCGCACCGGCCCCAACCCTGAACGAACCGCATCAAAATGCTGCGACCCGTCTCTCATTCGTGCACCTTCGAAGCGCTGCCGTCCGTGCCCCCGGCCGTGGCTCCACCAGGGTCCTTGCGGCCACCGGAACCGGCCCGGGGTTCGATGCGCGGCTGCGGTTCCGGCGGCAGCTCACGGTAGTAGCGGTTCTCGCGGTTGAAGACGTCCCGGTCCACGGGCTCCAGCACTTCATCGATCAGGCTGTTGGCCGGCCTGCCCACCGCATCGCCCGCATCCGAGTGTTTCCAGGGCACCACGTACATCACCTTCGGCAGCTCGCTGTTGCCGGTGATCCGGGTCGCATCCAGGTCGACGCGATCCATGGTCCTGTCGCCCGCGTCAGGCCTGGTTCCCGCGGCCCGGGCCTTGCCACCATGCGCGGCGGCAGCCGCGGACGCCGTCGCACTGGCGGATGCCGCCGGCGCGAGCTTCAATGCCGGCGTCGACGCCGGTGCGGTGGTTTGTGGCGCCGGGTGCGAGGTATCCACGGCCGGCTCCAGATCGTCCTGGGACGAGGACGGCGCTCCCGCCGCTGCCACCAGCGGCAGCAGCAACAGGCCCGCCATCAACTGCAGGTTGATCCTGCTCATGACTGCACTCCCGGTTTGCCGGCGGCTGCATCCGGTGCCGGTGACGCCGTTGGTGCAGTCGCCCTGGCAGCCCGCTGTTTGAGGTCGGCAACCCAGCCCTTGACGGCCCGCTCCTGCCCCGCGTCGGCGGCCAGTTCCTGGTAGCGCTGCATGGCCTCGAGCGCGCCCTGCGTATCACCCAGGTACAGGTCGAGCACCACCGCCAGATTGCGCCAGGCAGGCGCATAGCCTTCGTCCACCGTGATCGCCTGGTGATAGGCATCGGCTGCGTCCTGGAACTTGCCGGCCTGGCGCAGGGCAACGCCCCGGGCCGTCAGGTCCGCGGCACTGCCCGCGGCAGGCGGCCCGGCGTCCGCCGGCGCGACGAGTTCGGTCTTGCCATAGCGACCCGGCTTCAATTGCGCCAGCGCCGCATAGCTCTGCTTCACCCACTCATCATAGAGGCCGTCGCGGGCGCGGGCCGTGTTCACTTCGTGGATGCGGATGGCCTCCTCCTCGAAGGGGAAGGCCTGGTCCTCCAGCAGCGACTCGTACTGCTCGAGTTCATCCCTGGACAGGCGCGCGGGCCGCTCAGAGGCCAGGACATCGCCACCCAGGGTGCGGTAGAGCTCGGCCATCTCGAAGGTCGCGGCGGTGGTGACCTCCGCCACGTTGTAACCGGCCGCGGCCTTGTAGGCCGCCAGCGCCTGTTCCAACGCGCTGCGCTTGGCCGCCAGGGTCTTCTTCAGGGGCGCGACCAGCCGGATGCCGCGGAAGGCATCGCGCGCCGGCTGTGCCAGCTGCAGTTGGGCGGTGGCCGCCAGATACCGGGTACGGTCGGTACGCGCCACACCGGCGTCCGCATCGGCGCGTACGATCTCGCGCAGCCAGTGCTGCTGGCCGGACGCATCACCGGCCGCTGCGTCCAGGCGGGCCAGGCGGTCGCGCGCCTCGATGGCCTGCGGCACCGGCGTCGGGTACTGCGCCACCAGGGCTGCCAGCATGGCGGCGGCCCTGGGTGCATTCCCGGCCTTGTCATAGAGTTCGGCGGCGCGGCCCAATGCCTCGTGCCGCACGTCCGTCGGCTCCCCCGCATCGGCGGCAATGCGCTCAAACTCCGCCGCCGCCGCGCCGGACTGGTTGGCGGCGGCATAGGCCACGGCGAGATTGCGGGTGACGTCCTGTGCATGCGCCGACCCGGGATAACGCCGGCGGTAGTCCTGCAGCACCGTCACGGCGCGATCCCATTGCTTCAGGTTGATCAGCTGCGCCGCGGCGTCGAACTGCGAGGTTTCCGCCACCTTCGAATCCGGCGCGACACTGGCGACACGCAGGAACTCATCCACGGCGCCGCCGGTATCCCCGGCCTGCTGCCGGGCTTCACCCTGCCGGTACACGGCGGCTGCGATGCGCTCGGTCAGGTCCGCGCGCACGCCCGCATCCCCCGCCGCCAGGTCGCGCGCCTGCTCGAACGAGCCCTCGGCCTTGTCGAAAACCCCCTGGTCGAACTGCGCCTGGCCGATCACCGACCAGGCGATGCGCCGCTGCGCCGGGTCCGCCGGCGGATTGCGCGCCAGCAGCAGGCTGGACACCTCGATCGCGCGCGGCAGTTCATGCAGGCCGTACAGGTCCTCGGCGGCCCGCACCAGCACTCCGGGACTGTCGGGATGCGCGGGGAATGCCTGGGCGAACTTGACGCCGGCATCGACGGCCCGCCGGTGCCATGCCGTCCTGTCGGCGCCCGTCAGCGGTTCCTCGCCCTTCTGGTAGGACACCAGTTCCGCCTGGGCCGCCGCGGCCGATACCGCGCTGGCGGGATAGCCATAGGCGGTGCGGTCATATTCCGCCGCGGCCTGCGCGTAGTCGTGACTCTCGAACAGGGCATCGGCCAGCTGGTAGTTGATGGCTGCGGCATCCGCGGCGCCGGGAAATGACGTGAGGTAGCTGCGGTACCAGCGGGCGGCCTGCTGGTAATCCGCGGGCTGTTTCGACTTCTGCGCCTCGGCATGCAGCCAGGTGGCGACGTCCTTGAGGTTGGTCTGCAGCTCCTGCACCACCTTCGGGTACTGCTGCGGGGTGCGTCCCTGCCAGAACGGCGCAGTGAGGTTGTAATGCTCCACGTAGTCGCGCTTGCCATCGAGCACCAGGTCGGTGAATCCGCCGCTGCGGTAGGCCTCGATGGCACGCATGGCGAGCTCCGGCGCGTGGGGGTCGGCGGCATCGCGGGCCACGAAGGCGCGGTAGGCGGAGGCTGCGTCCTGATAGCGCTGCTTGTCGACGTACAGGTCCCCCAGCCGTGAATACAGCAGCCAGGCATAGGGGGGATTGCCGTTGCGCTGCACGAAGGCGTCCACACCGCGCGCGCCGTCCAGGCCTGCAAACGTGATGCTCATGACCCGCAGCGTGTCATCCACCAGTTCGCGGCTGGGGCGGGACAATTGCTCCATGCCCGCCGCTGCACCCCCACCGGGCAGCACCCGCTGCAGCACCGCACCGAAGGACTGCAGGCTCTCCTCGCTGCGCGACTGCTTGAACAGCGACCACCCCTCTTTGTACAGGGACTGCTGGTAGAAGGCGGACGCCGGGCCGTGCCCGATGACGATGGCATAGGCGCCGGCGGCATCGACGTAGCGTCTGGCCGAAAACAGCAGCTCGCCACGGCGGAACTGCCCTTCATCCTGCAGCGCGCTGTGCGGGTACGCCGCGACCAGCCGGTCGAGCGTCGCCAGCGCCTGCTCCGGCCGGCCGGTGGTCTCGTAGGCACGCGCCAGCTGGTACAGCACCTGGTCGTTGTGCGGGTAGTCCGGATAGACCTGCAGCAACTCGCTATACAGGCGGATGGCCTCAGCACCCTGTTGATCAGGTCGTGACAGCTCCTGGTCGAGCCGCTCCAGGCTGCCGGCCTCCTGGTTGAGGTCGGCCAGGCGGCGCATGGCCTCGGCCCGCAACGCCGGATCCGCCCGCTGCAATTCCAGGAAACGCCGGTAGTTGTCCATGGCCCGCGCCGGGTCCGACTCCGGCACCGAGCCCGTCTGAACCGGCGCCGGGGGAGCGCTCATGAGATCGCCGATGGTGGGCGCTGCCGGGCCCTTCGCCATGGTCAGTGCGCCGGGCATCAGCACCAGCAGTGCCAGGGGCAGCCCGCGGTTCAGGCCGCTCATGGCGCCTGCTCCACCGCTGCGGGACGCCTGCCGGGGGCCTCCGCTGCCTTATCGTACAGACTCGCCAGCGCGAACCGCACCTGCGCCTCATACGCCGCCAGTCGATCCTGCTGCGCATGCAGCTGTGCCACCGTCAGGCGCTGCAGGTACCCGCCCTGCCTGCGCCGGGCATCAGCCATGCGGCCCTGCAGTTGCGTGATCCGCTGCCGCAGCACGGCCAGCCGGTCAGCGAACGCGCGGGTGTCGGCTGGCGCGCTCTCGAGGGTCTCGCGCATGGCGAACCAGCGGCGCTGCGCCTCGCGCAACGACAGGTCCACGTCGCGCAGCGTGCGGCGCTGCTGCCACATGCGTTCCTTGAACGCGGCATCCAGCTGGTAGGCCAGCACGCCCTTGACCAGCCGCAACCGCTCACGCAGGGCCGCGCTGTCCGCGGTAGCCGGCTGGTCGTCGAGCGCGGCCTCGAGGCCCTGCACCTGCTGCCATTGCCGGCGTTCATCAGGCGCAGCGAGCGCCACGACGTCACGCTGCCGGCCGATCGCATCGAGGCGTACGGCAAGCGCGTCGTGCCGCCGCTGCAGTTGCAGGGCGGTGCCGGACGCAAGCATCTGCCTGGCCTGCGGCAGGCGCTGGGCATCGGCGCGCTGCCGGGCATCGATCATGTCGGCGAAGGCGCCGCTGCTGCCCTCCCAGGCATCGAGGGTGGCCCCCAGGTAGCGCAGGTCGCGATAGTTCTTCAGGCCCTCCTGGAAATCATGTCCTGCCAGGATGGGATACAGGTACCGCGACTCGGGTACGTCGGGCAGGCCGGGCAGTTGCCAGAACCAGCCCGGGCGCGACACCTTGTCGTTCTGCAGCAGCGTGTCGATCATCCGGCCCGAACGGATCCCGGCGATGGACTCATCCAGCCGGCGTCCTTCGGCGGCAAAGGTGTCGAGCGCGCTCTCATAGCCCGCGGCGGCCTGGGCGCCGGAGTCCAGCTTGCCATAGGCATAGGGCACCGCCAGCCAGGACTCCTGCACCGCGGAGTCCAGCAGGCTGCGCTTGCGCAGTTCCAGCCACGGCGCCAGCGCCGACCGGTAGTCCTCGAGGGCGGCGTCCGCCCAGCCCATGCCCAGCAGCGCCTTGTTTGAATACGGACCGTCCAGGCGCACCCGCGCCAGCGGCACGCGCGCGTTGGCGGCCTGGCCGGACTGCAGCCAGGCGTACCCCAGAGCCAGGTTGGCGCGATCGCGCAGGGCCAGCAGTTCCTCCTGCGACGCCGCAAGCGTGCCCACCGCCGTCAGGAAGCGGTCCGCCTCGGGCAGCCGCTGCGCGCGCACCAGCGCCACGCCGAGATTGAAGCGCGCGTACGCGGTCCAGTCCGGCGGTCCGTTGAATGCCTCGAGCAGGGTGATCGCCTCATCGTAGCGCCGCTGTCGTACCAGGGCATTGGCCAGCAACTGCACACGCCGGCCCTCCTCGTCCGCCTGCAGCGGGCCATGCACCTGGCGCAGCGCCTGCACCGCGCCGTCGAGTTCGTCACGCGCGTAGCGGATCTCGCCCAGGTGGAACCAGGCCCGGTCGCGCACGCCCTGCGGCACATCGGGGGTCAGCAGCTGCGCAAAGCGCCGGCCCGCCTCCTGGTACAGGCCGAGCGACAGGTACAGACCGGCCTGCAGCAGCCGCGCATCAGCCTCGTGGTGCTGCAGCTGGTGCCAGTGCTCATAGGCCTCCAGGCGCGTGAGCGCCTCCAGGTCATCGCCCTGGTAGTAGTGGAACAGAACATCACCGTACTGCAGGTCCTGCACCTGGATCGCCGGCAGCTTCCCGGGATCGGCCGGCACGGGCGTGCGCGCAGCCGCGACGCCCGCCGGCACCACGGGCACCAGCAGGCACGCGACGACGGCAACCCTGGCCACCATGCCCATAGCCGGGCCTACTCCCAGTCCTTGATCTCGAATTCCGGCTGCAGCTTCTGCTGCCGGTCGTCGATCTTCAGTTCCAGGTACTTGGCGCCGATGGCCTTCTGGAACTTGATGGCAGCGCCGCGCTTGTAGTCGCGACCCTCCGGTCCCTTGCCGGTGAAAAATGCCACCAGCTCATGCTGGCCCACCTTGAGATTGCCCACGTAGAGCCGCTGCACGCCACCCTTCAGCAGCGCATTCACCTCGCGCGGGGTGTACAGGTAGTTCGAGACCTCCTTCTGATCGATCTTCAAGGTGATCGAGTCCAGGGCGAAGAACTCACCGACATCCATGGAGACGAACACCGCCACCTGGGTGTTGGCGGGGAACAGCAGCTCCTCCTCCAGCACGAACAGGTCGCGATTGAGATCGATGACGTCCTTCTTGAGCGCCTGGGACTGCTCGTCCAGGGAGCGGGTCTCGGCGGCCGTGGGCGCGGAATCCGCAGCGGCCCGGACCGGCGCTGCGGCAGGCGTGGCGGGCGCGCTGGCTGCGGGTGGCGCGGGCGGCGCAGCGCACGATGCGGGCGGGGCGTGCACCAGCGCGGCCAGCAACAGCACGGCGCAGCCACGGAACGCACGCCGCATCCCATCCCCGGGTCCGCAGGACATCTTTTGCATGGCAGGCCTGATCATTCGTTCAACAACTCCCGCAGCTGCGACAGGTACAGGGCCTCGTCGCCCGTGCCCGGATCGCGGTGCACATAACGCACGCCACCATGGCGATCGATCAGGATCGTCATCGGCAGGTTGTCGACCTGGTAGCGGCGGGCCACCGATTTTTCCGGGTCGGAAAGCATCGCGAACTGCACCCGGCTGTCCGCGGCAAAACTCCGGGCGTGGGCCGCATCGTCATCAACGCTGATGCCATAGATGTCGAGCCCCGCCGAGCGATAGGTTCCATAACTGCGGTCGAGCATCGCCAGCGTGCCGCGGCATGGGCCGCAGTTGCTGCCCCAGAAGGTCAGCACGACGACGTCGCCGCGACCCTCCGACAGCCGCACGTTGGGTCCATCGAAGGCGCGCAGCGCGAAATCCGGAGCCTCGCCCCCCAGCAGCGCATAACCATCGCTGCCCGCCATGGCGGCCATGCAACACCCCGCCAGCACCATCCCGGCAAGCCATTGCCACATGCTCCGATCCTCCGGCAGCGAGCGGCCTGCGGCCTTCGCTGCACGCGCGCTGAAAGGCGTGGTTTTCATCGCGCTAGGTTCCTATGGTCCCATTGGCTATCGGCGCGAACGCGATCAGCGCATCCAGGTTGGTGCCCAGGCCATTGTTCGCGATGGTGCTGGCGAAGCTGCCCTGCTCGCCATGCAGGGCCATGTAATTCAGTATCACCGTGTTGACCAGCAGGTTCACCGCATTGGCCGCCGGGCTCGAACTCATGTCCACCGAGCCGTCGGCGGTGAACGCCCCGATCTGGTTGGGCGTCGCATTGATCGCCGCCGGCCGGCCGGTGGGGTTGTACACCAGGAAGAAGGTATTGGCCGTGGCCTGGTTGTCACCCTGCCAGCCGAACTTGCCGCGGCCCGCGGCGGAACTGTCGGCCATCCCGGTGGAACTCAGCGAACCGTCGCTGAAGACATAGACCATCAGCGGCTTGCGCATCCGCGCGGCGTATTCCAGGCAGGCGCCGATGCACTGACCGGCATGGAAATTACGGGTTTCACCGGTGGCGCGCGTGCTGTCGTGGTAGTCGAAACCGGACAGCGTGATGGTGCCGGCGCCCGCGAAGCCGTTGACGACCATCTTCATGACCGCCGCCGTCATCCTGAAGTCCGGGTCGGTGTAATCGCTGGTGGAAAATATGCCGGATGAGCCGACGATCTGCGGATCGATGTCCGGGTTCAAGGTCGTCGGGTCGCCGAACTGGTTGACCAGCACCGTGGATTTCACGTAACCGCAGCGCATGGTGGTCTTCAGGCTCGTGTCGGTGGTGGCATCGCCCGGCATCAGCGTGACATTGCCGAGCTTGCCGTCGAAGCTGCCCGGATTCGAGCCGCCGCTGATGCGGATGGTGGATTCGAGCACGGCGGCGGTATCCGACGAGTTCGTGAACATCGTGCCCAGCTGGCCCGTGTTCACCAGCCCGGTGACGTCACTGGACTGGGTCACCACCGTCGGCCGCACCGCCAGGTTGATCAGCGCCGCCGGTGCCATGGAGTTGCCGCCGGAGTCCGAAGGCTGGGTGCCGATCAGGCTCAACAGCGAACCATTGGCGCCCGCGTCGTAGATCCCGTACATCGGGTTGTGGGGATTGTTCTGGGTATCGTTCTGTGAGTTGGCGGCGATGCCGACGCCGTTGGTGTTGGCCTGCGTGCCGGTCGCCGTCTTGGAGAGGATGCCGCGCAGGATCGCGCCGTCGGAGTGCCAGGCGGCGCCCAGCGCGGTGTTGATGAAACCGGCGTTGGGCAGCATGTTCCCGGGCAGGCCCAGCTTGGCGTAGCCTGCGGTGGACAGGAAGTCCAGCTGTCCACCCTTGCCGCCGATCAGGATCTCCGAGCCCGTGAGGTTCGCCCCTCCCGCGAGGTCGAAGCAGATGAAAGGAATCTTGCCCGCGCCGTTGGTGACGATGCCGCAGGCGGACTGCAGATTCTGGATGTCGGCATCGAGTGTCGCCGCGCGCGCGGCGCGCGTGCTGGTGAAGGCGGCCAGCAGCGCGGATGATCCGATCAGCAGCGCCTGGCTGCCGGCAAAGCCGGTGGCCAGGAAATCACGCCGCGTCACCGGCCGCGGGTGGCTGCCCTCATGCCGGATGGGCTCGTGAAGCGCATGGCTGCGCGGCATCTTTGTGCGGATGATCATGCGGGTCTCCGTTGCTGCATCCCGGGTCCTACTGCACCAGCGTCGCGGCGCTGCCCAGCACGGCGGCGCATGCGGCCTTGGTCACCACCCCGGCCCGGTTCGGCGTACTGGCGTACTGCGCGGGCGTGAGGGTTGCGATCAGTGTCGTCAGTTCACTTTGCACGCTGTTGAACGACGGCTGGGTGGCCAGGTTCGCCGTCACCGTGCCGCCCACCAGGTTGGTGTAAAGCGCCTGGATGACGGCGTCACGATTGCTGTTGGTGGCGCCGCTGAGGTAGGACCCTCCCTGGGTCGGGTCGAAACTGCTGCCGAAGAAACTGCTGCGCAGGCTGGGGCTGTCGACCAGGGCGCTGCAGTAGGCGATGGCGAGCTGCGCCACCGCGGTCTGGTTGGCCGCGGAAAAGGCCGACAGATCCGGGACCGGCGGCAGCGCCTGCTGCACGCTCGCATACGCCTGCTGCACCACGGCCGTGGTGATCGGCACACCCGTCAGCTTGGCCATGGTCTGGTTCAGCCGCTCATAGGTACGCACCCCCAGGTCGGGTAGCGCGGGCCCCAGCACCGGCGCCGGTATCGCCACGGCCGGATCGGTGTACACGTGCGTGCTGGTTCCGATCTGCGCGAAGCTCAGGAAGAACTGGTCCGACGCCGGCCCCTTCTGCAGGGCGATGACCGCGCCGACGCTCGACAGCAACTGGCCGGTGGCACTGCTGTAGTTCGCGGCCGTGACGGTGGTGCTCAACGGGATATAGCTCTGTCCCACCGGCGCTTCGGCGCCGTTGATGCCGATGCGGATGCCCTTGATGACCAGGTTGCCCGGCTGCACCCCCGGGTCCAGGCTGATGAAGGTCGGGCGGTCGAACAGGTAGGAATAGCTGTCGTTCAGGCTCACCGTCATCATGATGTAGCTCTGCGGTAGCCCGGTCAGGCTCGTGACGTTGAACAGCAGGAAATACTTCTGCCCGACCCCCGCGGCATAGTTCTGCTGGATCTGGGCCAGCGTCAGCGCATGGTCATGGATCGCGACCATGCGCAGCTCCCCCAGCCACTGGTTGGCGGTGCCCGAGGTCTCGTTGCCCAGCACCAGCGAGAAGCTGTTGTCCCAGTTCGCAAGCGTGCCCCCGCCCACCGGATCGGGATCACCCGAATACACGCCATTGACGTACAGCCTGCGGCCATTGACCGGATCGTAGGTCAGCACCACGTGCTGCAGCGCGGCTTGCGCCAGCGACTTGGCCGCGCCGGTGGCCAGCAGCGGCGCCCCCGCGCTGTCGGTGACCTTGCTGCGCACGCTGCCGGTGTACTGCGACCCCATCTGCCCCAGCGTGGCGTCCCGGTCCTTGGCATCGCCGGAGTAGCTGACGAGGTTGGCCCCGGTCTGGGTCACATTCGCCGGAGAGGCCCAGGCCTCGATGGTGAATTCACCGGTCGCGGTGATCCGGC
>Ga0153956_1003312_pt1 | contig 10489 bp, 7 predicted proteins | sample TSFL040MetaG_FD_104704 | JGI IMG/M metagenome (GOLD analysis project Ga0153956, IMG submission 104704) | Attine ant fungus gardens microbial communities from Florida, USA - TSFL040 MetaG | ecosystem: Host-associated > Fungi > Mycelium > Unclassified | place: USA: Florida, Wekiwa Springs...
GACGCCAGCGCCGAGCCCAGCGCGATGTGCCAGCTGCCGGACCCGAGGGTTTCGATGCTGCCGGCGGTGAACTTCTGGCCCAGGCCCGTGGCAATGCGCTCCTCCGCCGGCAGCACCCCGCGCACCTGCGCACCGGTGACATGCCGTCCATGCGCCAGCATGGCCTGCTCGTCGATGTAGGGCGCCGCGGCCACCACGTCGTGGCTCGCCAGCGCCAGCTTCTGCGCCGCTCGCCAGTCGGGCAGTGCCCCGTCAAGCCCGGTGAGCTGGGCGTGGGCAGTCACGCTCAGAATCCGGGTGCGCAGCTCGCGCTCGAAGCCGTTCATCACCGACAGCACCACGATCAGCACCGCCACGCCCAGCATCAGTCCCACCACCGACATGAGCGCCACGAAGGAAATGAAGCCCTGGCGCTGCGTGGAGCGCAGGTAGCGGGTGCCTATCAGCCACTCGTATGCGCCAGCCATGGATTACTCGTAGCGCAACGCTTCGGCTGGCGGGATACGGGCGGCGCGCAACGCCGGATACAGGGTCGCCAGGGTGGTCAGCAGCAGCGCCGTCATGCTGATCCACACCACGTTCGAGGTGTGCAGCTCCGCGGGCAGCGTCGTGACCGCATAGACGTCGGGATCGAACAGGTGGAAGCCGAAGGTGCGCTCCAGCGCCGGCTCCAGGGTCGAGATGTTCAGTGTCAGCAGCACGCCCAGGGTGGCGCCCAGGGCCACGCCCACCCAGCCGATCACCAGGCCCTGGGTGATGAACACGCCCATGATCTCCCCCGGGGAGGCGCCCAGGGTGCGCAGGATGGCCACATCCGTGCGTTTATCGGCCACGGTCATCACCAGCATGGCCACGATGTTGAAGGCCGCCACCGCCACGATCAGCAGCAGGATGATCGACATCATGGTCTTCTCAATGCGCACGGCGCGGAAATAGCTGGCGTTCTCCTGGGTCCAGTCGGTGATCCGCACGGCGGGCGGCAGCACCGCCGCCACGCGGGCCGCATACAGCGGCGCCTGCAGTGCATCCGGGAAACGCAGCCGCAGCCCGGTGTCGCTGGCGGCGGCGCCCATGGCGCGCACGTCGTCGATGTGCGCCAGCACCAGCGTGCCGTCCTGTTCCTGCAGGCCGGCGTCGAACACCCCCGCCACGGTCACCTGGCGCAGGCGCGGTTCAGGGGTGGAATCCGCATCCACCGTGGGCACCAGCAGGGTGAGCGTGTCGCCCGCGGACAATCCCAGCCGCTCGGCGATGTTCTCGCCTAGGAACACATGGTCCGAACCCGGCGCCAGGTCGGCGGGGCGCCCCTGCCGCAACAGCTGCCACAACTGGCTGACCTGGCCCTCGGTGGCCGGATCGATACCGCGCAGGGTCACCGGCAGCATGTCGGGCTGGTGCACGGCCAGGGCCTGCACCTCGATGTACGGCGCGGCGCCCAGCACCCCGGGCACCTGGCGCACGCGCGCGGCCACCGCGGCCCAATCCGGGTTGGCGGCATCCGAGGCCGGGATCACGCGCGCATGCGCCGTCAGGGCCAGCAGGCGGTCGCGCAACTCGCCTTCGAAGCCATTCATGACCGACAGCACCACGATCAGCGCCGCCACCCCGAGGCACACGCCCAGGAGCGATACCCAGGTGATGAAGGACACGAAGAACCTGTGGGTGCGTGCGCGGACGTAGCGCAGCCCCACGAAAGGCGCGAAGGGGTGAAACACCCGGGTATTTAACCACAGCCGGAAAGCCTCGACGGACTTCACGGTTTTGGCAGACACCCCCGGTGCTACAATCACGCCGTCCCGGTGACAACTTCAGCAGGGCAGCGCAGCCATGAAGATCAAGATCGTCCTGTCCGCGGCATGCCTGGGTGCCTTCGTGCAACTGGCCCATGCCGAGACCGTCGTCGTGGACGGCAAGGTGAACATCGCCCCGACCACCGTGCAGACACCCTCCCGTGGCTCGGACATGAAGGCCGTCGAACGCCAGTTCGGTGCGCCGCAGACCCGCCATCCCACCGTCGGCAAGCCCCCCATCACCCGCTGGGACTACAAGGGCTTTTCGGTGTTCTTCGAAGGCAGCCACGTCATCACCTCGGTCGCCACCGGCGGCTGAACCGCCCCCCGGGAGCCTGAGCCACCGGTAGTGCGGGCGCGGGTCCCGCCGGTGTAAGCTGCGCCCCCGCCGCCAGCAGCGCTGCGGCCTCATGCTCGCAGCCTCTTTCGATGACCACCCTGCTCAACCCCCTCCGCCCCAACGCCTCGCAGCGCCACGTGCGCTGGCAGCAGCTGCATGGCAGCGCCACCGCCCTCGCCATCTCCGAGGCGATGGCCAACGACCCGCGCCTCTACGTCGTGGTCACCACCAACGTGCGCGAACTGGAACGGCTTGTCGCCGAGCTGCGCTTTTTCGGCGGCCGGCAGCGCCACGGCGCCCTGATGACGCTGCCGGACTGGGAAATCCTGCCCTACGACCTGTTCTCGCCGCATCCGGACATCACTTCGCGGCGCCTGCAGACCCTGTTCGAGCTGCCCCAGGCCAGGGGTGGCTGCCTGGTGCTGGCTGCCGACACGCTGCTGCAGCGCCTGCCGCCGGTGGCCTGGGTCCAGGGCCGTTCCTTTGATCTCAAGGTCGGCCAGAAATTCCAGATCGAGCCCTTCCGCCAGCGCCTGGCGAATGCCGGCTATGCCAGTGTCGGACAGGTCAGCCAGCCCGGTGAATTCGCCATGCGCGGCTCGCTGCTCGACGTGTTCCCGATGGGCGTCACCGAGCCGCTGCGCATCGACCTGTTCGACGACGAGATCGAGGCCATCCGCCGCTTCGATCCGGACAGCCAGCGTTCGCTCGACCCGGTGCCGCAAATCCGCCTGCTGCCCGCACGCGAGGTGCCGCTGGACCCCGAGAGCATCAAGGACTTCCGCCGCCGCTACCGGGCCCGCTTCGAAGGCGACCCCACGCGCTCCGCCGTCTACCGCGGCGTGAGCGAGGGGCTGGCGCCACCGGGCGTGGAGTTCTATCTGCCGCTGTTCTTCGACGGCACCGCCTCGCTGTTCGACTACCTGCCGCGCGATGCGGTGATCGTCAATGAGGCCGGTACCGGCGAGGTCCTCGAGCGGCTGTGGAGCGAAATCGGCGCGCGCTACGAGGAACGCCGCCATGACATCGAGCGACCCGTGCTGGCACCCGGGGAGCTGTTCCTGTCGCCACAGGAACTGGTGGCACCGGCCGCCGCGCTCAGCAGCATCGCCATCGACGCAACTCCGGCCGCAGGCGATCCGGCAGCGGGCCGGCTCCAGGGCGAAACCGCCCGCGGCCTGCCCACCAGCCCGCCCCCGCAGCTGCGTATCGACGTACGCGGCGAGGCACCACTCACGCCGCTGACCGCCTTCCTGCTGGACTTCGACGGCCGGGTACTGATCGCCGCCGACTCCCCGGGACGGCGCGAGGTGCTGCAGGAGATGCTGCGGCCGCATATCGCCGCCGTCACGCCCGTGGCCGACTGGGCCGCCTTCGCCGGCGGCAGCATGAAGCTCGCGCTGACCGTCGCGCCCGACATCGACGGCCTGATGCTCACCGACCCCAGGGTCGCGGTGCTGTCGGAAGCACAGCTGTTCGGCGCGCGGGCGCGCCAGGAACGGCGCCGCCGGCGCAGCGCATCCGACCCGCAGGCCATCCTGCGTGACCTCACGGACCTCAACCCCGGCGCCCCGGTGGTGCACGAGGAATACGGTGTCGGCCGCTACGTGGGCCTCATGATCATGGAGGTCGCCGGCCACCCCGGCGAGTTCCTGGTGCTCGAATACCAGGGCGGCGACCGCATCTATGTCCCCGTGCAGTCGCTGCACCTGATCAGCCGCTACACCGGCAGCGCGCCCGAACACGCCCCGCTGCACAAGCTCGGCACCGAGCAGTGGGCCAAGGCCCGCAGACGCGCCGCCGAACAGGTGCGCGACATCGCCGCGGAACTGCTGGACCTGTACGCGCGCCGCGAGGCGCAGCAGACCGCGGCCCTCGAGCTGCGCGAGCAGGAATACCAGGCCTTCGCCAGCGCCTTCCCCTTCGAGGAAACCGCGGACCAGGCCGACGCCATCCGGCGCGTGCTCGGGGACCTGGGGCGTTCCAGACCCATGGACCGCATCGTCTGTGGCGACGTCGGCTTCGGCAAGACCGAGGTTGCGATGCGCGCCGCCTTCGCCGCCGTGCAGGCCGGCAGGCAGGTGGCGGTGCTGGCGCCGACCACGCTGCTGGCGCAGCAGCATCTCGGCAACTTCCGCGACCGCTTTGCCGACTGGCCGGTGCGCATCGAGTCACTGTCCCGCTTCCGCACCGCGAAGGAAAGCGACGCCGTGGTGGAAGGCCTGGAACAGGGCCGCGTCGACATCGTGATCGCCACGCACCGCCTGCTGCACGCCCACGTGAAGTTCAAGGACCTGGGCCTGGTGATCATCGACGAGGAACACCGCTTCGGCGTGCGCGACAAGGAAAAGCTCAAGGCCCTGCGCGCCGAGGTGCATGTGCTGACGCTGACCGCCACACCCATACCGCGCACGCTGAACATGGCCATGGGCGGCCTGCGCGACCTGTCCCTGATCACTACCCCGCCGGCCAGCCGCGTCGCCATCAAGACCTTCGTCAACGAGTGGCAGGACGCGACCATCCGCGAGGCCGTGCTGCGCGAACTGCGCCGCGGCGGCCAGGTCTACTTCGTCCATAACGAGATCAAGGACATCGAGAAGGTCGCGGCGAAACTGCGGCAGCTGGTACCGCAGGCCGACGTGCGCATCGGCCACGGCCAGATGCGCGAGCGGGAGCTGGAGCAGCTGATGGTGGATTTCTACCACCGGCGCTTCAACATACTCCTGTGCACCACCATCATCGAAAGCGGCATCGACGTTCCCACCGCCAACACCATCATGATCAACCGCGCCGACCGCTTCGGCCTGGCGCAGCTGCACCAGCTGCGCGGCCGCGTCGGCCGCTCGCATCATCGCGCCTACGCCTACCTGATCACCCCGCCGCGGCGCGAACTCACCCCCGATGCGGTCAAGCGCCTGGAGGCGATCGAATCACTCGAAAGCCTGGGTGCCGGCTTCGTGCTGGCGACGCATGACCTGGAGATCCGCGGCGCCGGCGAGCTGCTGGGCGAGTCGCAAAGCGGCGAGCTGACCGAGGTGGGCCTCGCGATGTACCTGGACATGCTGGAACGCGCGGTCAAGGCCCTCAAGGAGGGCCGCGATCCGCAGCTGGACAAGCCGCTGGCGGCGGCCACCGAGGTCGAACTGCACGTCGCGGCCTTCCTGCCGGATGACTACGTCGCCGACGTCCACGTGCGCCTGGTGCTGTACAAGCGCATCGCCGCCGCCGCGGATAATGCCTCGCTGGATGAACTGAACGCGGAACTGGTGGACCGCTTCGGGGAGCTGCCGCCGGTGGCCCACAATCTGCTGCGCGTGGCACGGCTGAAACTGCGCGCGCGCGCCCTGGGCCTGAAGCGCCTGGACCTGGGCGCACATGGCGGCTACCTCGTGTTCGAGGAACAGAACCAGATAGACCCCATGGTGGTGATCGGCATGATCCAGAAGCACCCGCGCGAGCTGCGCCTGGAAGGTTCCCTGAAGCTGCGGGTGTCACACAATCTGGCGGCCCCGGAGGCGCGTTTCGACTATGCCGCGAAACTGCTGTTAGCATTGAAGCCATGAGAGCCGTCCCCACCGCCCTGGCCTTGCTGGTCAGCCTGCCGCTGCTGGCCCCGGCCGTGGCGCAGACCCCGCCCGTCGCGCCGCGCCCCGCGGCGCAGGCGGCGGCGGCCACCGCCACGGGCTACGGCGTGGAGCTGGTCATCTTCCGCATTACCGGCAGCCAGGGCAGCCCGGAGGACTGGACCGCGGCAGGCGCGTCAGCCCCACCCGTGCCGGGCGCCGCTGACGACACCGGCGGCAGCGCCGATGCCGCGGCCAATGGCCGTTTCGTGCGCACCATGGACGGCAGCGAACTGCAGCTCAACGACGTGGTATCACGGCTGCGTGCCAACGGCGCCTACCCGCTGGTGGCGCACGTGGGCTGGATACAGAACGCCACCCCCTGGGGCCGCAGGCAGTCCCTGAGCCTGCAACAGCTGGGCATCAATGTCCCGGGGCTGGCCGGTTCGGTCATCCTGGAGCGCGGTGAGTTCCTGCACCTGGGCCTGGCGCTCGAGCTTGCGGTCGCCAACCCGCCCGCGGACCTGTCGGCACCGCCCGGCACCATTTTCACGCTGCACGACAATCACCGCGTGAAGTTATACGAACGCAACTACTACGACAGCCCGGCCTTCGGCGTGATCGCCCTGGTCACCCCCCCGCAACGCGCCGCGAAGTGACCGGATCAGGTGCCGGTACCCATGCCGGCGCTCGTGCCGGGGTCATGACCCGAGGCCAGGTTGAAATCCACCTGGTCGGGCGTGCAGACCGTGTTCTTGCCGCGGCCCTTGGCGCGCTGCAGGGCGCGCAGGCAGGCGCCGACGCAGTCCTGCAGCGGCAGCTCCCGGGGCGGCACCATGGTGCAGGCGCCGGCGCTCAGGGTCAGGTAGCGGCCGCTGGCCGTGGAGCGCGGGTGATGCACCATGAGGTTGCGCACCCGTAGCAGCACCTCCCGCGCGTACTCGTGGGCCTTGAGCATCTCGCCGGCGTGGTGCGTCAGCACCACGAAGGTACCGCCGTCCCAGCGGCCCACCAGGTCGCCGCTGCGCCGGTATGAGCCGCTGATGACGCGTGCCACCCGGCGGATGACCGCATCTCCGGCGGTGCGGTCGAACAGGTTGTTGTAGGCACCGAGGTCATCGATGTCGAAAAACGCCAGGCCGATCTCACCGCCCTCGCGCTGGGCCATGGCCCAGTCCCGCGGCAGCAACTCCTCGACGTAGCCGCGGGACAGCAGCGCCGTGAGCCGGTCCTCGCGCATCCACGCCGGCAGCCCCTGCAGCGAAAACTGGTCCGAGCCGCGCAGGCGGTCGCGCATCTCGCGGTGATAGCTGACCCATTGCGTCAGGGTGCCGGCCGCATCGCGCACCGGCTGCAGCACCATTTCATTCCAGAACTGGCTGCCGTCGGGACGATAGTTGCGCAGCATCACCCGGCAGCTCTCGCCGCGCATCAGCGCCTCGCGCAGTCGCTGGCAACCCTCCTGGTCCTTGTCCGAGCCCTGCAGCATGCGCAGGTTGCGGCCCAGCAGCTCGGCCGCCGGATGGCCGCACAGCCGCGCAAAGGCCTCGTTGGCATATAGCACCGGATGGTCCCCGGTCGTGGCGTCACAGACCACGACCCCTTCCGGGGACTCGGCCACGATTTCGCGCCAGGCCTCGTTGAATGAATGGGTCATACGCGGCCTGCATCGAGATGGAGTGAGGGGGCGGCATCCAGCCGGCTCAGGGTCTGCTGCGCGGTGTGGAAGTCCGGAAGCGCCGCCAGCGCGGCACGGGAATGGGCTTCGCGGCCTCGCATCCGCGCCAGGCGCAGGGTCGAGGCCGGTGCCGGCGCGACCCGCAGCCGGTCGAGCGCGGTGTCCGTATCCGCGCGGTTGTTGCACACCAGCAGCATGTCACAGCCCGCGGCCAGGGCCTGCTGCGAACGCGCCACGATGTCACCCCCCGCGGCGACGGCACCCATGGAAAGGTCATCGGTGAAGACCGCGCCCTGGAAGCGCAGCTCCCCGCGCAGGACATCCTCGATCCAGTAGCGTGACAGGCTGGCCGGGCGTGTGTCGTGTGCGGGAAACAGGATATGCGCCACCATCACGGCGGGCAGCCCATTGGCGATCAGGCGCCGGTATGGCATCAGGTCGTCATCGAGGTCGGTGATCGTGCGCCGGTCCACCGGCAGCGACACATGCGAGTCGGACACCACCGCGCCATGACCGGGAAAATGCTTGGCGGTGGCCGCCATGCCGGCATCACGCATGCCGTGCATCCAGGCGATGGCGAGTTCCGACACCGCGGCGGCGCGCTGGTGATAGGCGCGATCGCCGATGGCTTCGTTGACCCCGTAGTCGAGGTCCACCGTGGGGGCAAAGGACAGGTCGATGCCGTGCGCGCGCAGTTCGGCCGCCATCAGCCAGCCCATGCTGCGGGCAGCGGCCAGGCCGGCCTCGCGGTCGGTGGCATACAGGTGTCCGATGCGGCGCGCCGGCGGCAGGCGGCTGAAGCCGGTGCGGAACCGCTGTACCCGCCCGCCCTCGTGGTCCACCGCCACCAGCAATGGCGGCGAGCGCACGGCGTGGATGGCCGCGACCAGCGCCGACAGCTGTTCCGGATCCGCGTAATTCCTGGAAAACAGGATCACGCCACCGACCAGGGGATGCACCAGCATCTCCCGTTCGTCCGGCTGGATGCTGGTCCCAGCCAGGTCGATCATCAGTGGCCCGAAGCTCATGCGGCGTTCATTCCTGCTTGCGTTTCTTTGGCGGTGTCAGCACCGCCAGCGACTCCACGTGCGCGGTGTGCGGGAACATGTCCAGCACCCCCGCTGCCCGCAATTCAAATCCATGTTCGTGGACCAGTACGCCGATGTCGCGCGCCAGGCTCCCCGGATGACACGAAATGTATGCGACTTTGCAAGGAGAAAGTTGAGCAATGGTTGGCATAACGTCCAACGCGCCGGCCCGGGGAGGGTCCAGAACCACATGAGAAAAGCCTTTTGTGAGCCAGGGCTCGTGCTTGTCCAGGGCCTGGGTCAGGTCGGCGGCGATAAAACGGGCGTTGCCGATCCCGTTCAGGGCCGCATTGTGCTGCGCCCGCGCCACCAGCGCCGCGTCGCCTTCCACGCCGATGACCTCCCCCGCATGCCGGGCCAGCGGCAAGGTGAAATTGCCCAGGCCGCAGAACAGGTCCAGCACCCGGGCCTGCGGCGTCAGTTCCAGCAGCCCGATGACGCGCTGCACCATTTCCTGGTTGATGGCCGCGTTGACCTGCACGAAGTCGGTGGGCCGGAAGTCATAGTGGATGTCAAAGTCCTGAAACGTGTAGCGCAGCGCTGCGTCCGGCAGCGCCGCGCCTTCCTGGGCCGGCGGCAGCCGCTGCACCGAGTCCAGGCCCCGGGGCTGCAGGTACAGCCACAGTCCATGCTGCGCCTCGAAGGCACGCAGGGCATCGAGATCGGCGGGCGACGGGTCGCGCATCACCCGCAGCACCAGGGCGGTCGCGTTTTCCGCCACCGCCACCTCGATCTGCGGCACATGCTCGCGGATCGACAGGCCGGTCAGCAGCTGTGACAGCGGCGTGATCAGCGAACCGACGGGTTCTGCCAGCACCTCGCAGCGCTCGAGCGCGGCGATGTAGGGGGCCAGCCGCTCGCGAAAGCCGACGATGACCCGGCCCTTCTTGGGCACATAGCGCGCGCCCAGGCGGGCTCGGCGGCGGTAGTTCCAGCCGGGACCGCGCAGTGGCGGCAACCATGCCGCAGGTGACACCTTCGCCACGCGTTCCAGCACCTGCACCAGCTCCTGCTGCTTGAGCTCGATCTGGCGGTCCCCGGCCAGGTGCTGCAAGGCGCAACCCCCGCAGACCCCGAAATGCGCGCAGCGCGGCTGCACGCGGTCGGCGGCGGCCTCGATGACCTCCAGCAACCGGCCTTCATCGTGGCCGCGGTGGCGGCGCAGACGCTGGAAGCGGATGCGCTCGCCCGGCAGCGAACCGCCCACGAAAGCGGTCTTGATGTCATCGCCACGCACCACGCCGTCGCCATCATGCGTGAGACTGGCGACCACGCCCTCTTCCGGTACCGCCGGTGTCTTTTTGCCCCGCGCCATCAGCCCGCGCTCCACGCGCCAAGCGCATCCCACGCCTTGAGGAACTCCTGCATGTGCGGCTCGGAAGACGCAGCCAGCAGGGCCCGCACGCGCTCGACTTCAGCCGCGTGACTGGCCGGCGACAGCCGGCCGCGCATCAGTTCAAAACGCAGGTTGATCAGCCAGGTGTTCAATACATCGGTCTCGCAGTACTGGCGGATGCGCACGATCTCGCCCGCCTGGAAGGCATCCCAGACCTGGCTGCCATCGAAGCCCAGCTTGCCCGGCAGGCCCAGCAGCGCCGCCACTTCCACCAGCTTGGCGCCCGCGCGGGGCTGGAAGCCCGCCAGCACGTCCATGAGGTCGGTATGGCGCCAGTGGAAGCGCGACAGGTAGTTGTTCCAGCGAAAGGCGCTGTCGCCGTCACCGGTCTCCCAGTAGCGTGGCGCCTGGATGCCCGCCTTCAAGGCACGGTAGTGCAGCACCGGCAGGTCGAATCCCGCGCCATTCCAAGACACGAGGTCCGGGGTGAAGCGGTCCAGGCCGTCATAGAAACGGCTGATGAGCTCCGCCTCGCTGGAGTCCGGCTCGCCCAGGCTCCACACCTTGAGGGTGTCGCGGCTGCGCAGCACGCAGGAAATCGCCACGACACGTTGCTGGGTGTGCTTGAGGAAGTCGGTGCCGGACTCCTGCCGGCGCAGGGTGAACATGCCCTCGGCGACGTCCGCGTCGGACA
>Ga0153956_1003313_pt1 | contig 10486 bp, 17 predicted proteins | sample TSFL040MetaG_FD_104704 | JGI IMG/M metagenome (GOLD analysis project Ga0153956, IMG submission 104704) | Attine ant fungus gardens microbial communities from Florida, USA - TSFL040 MetaG | ecosystem: Host-associated > Fungi > Mycelium > Unclassified | place: USA: Florida, Wekiwa Springs...
CGGTGAACTCGAAGTGGGCGGCGAGGCTGCCGTCCTCGGAGAAGACCGACCAGCCGTCGTCCCCCATCCGCACCAGCGGGCCGCCGGCGTTGACCATCGGCTCGATCGCCAGCACCGTGCCGACCTCCAGTTCCGGGCCGCGGCCCGGCTCGCCGAAGTTCGGCACCTGCGGCTCCTCGTGCATCTCGCGGCCGATCCCGTGGCCGACCAGGGTGCGGATCACCGACAGGCCGTGGGACTCGACCGAGCGCTGGATCGCGTTGGAGACGTCGCCTAGGTGGTTGCCGGACACCATCTGCTCGACCCCGTCGAAGAGCGAGTTGCGGGTCACCTCGAGCAGGTTTTTCGCCTCGGTCGAGATCGGGCCGATCGGCACCGTCACCGCGGCGTCGGCGACCCAGCCTTCGTAGGTGACGCCGATGTCGATCGAGAGCACGTCACCGCGCTTGCACTCGTACCCGTCCGGGATGCCGTGGACGACCATCGAGTTCGGCGAGGCGCAGATCGAGCCGGGGAAGCCCCGATAGCCTTTGAACGAGGGCACGGCGCCCTGCGAGCGGATGAACTTCTCCGCCGCTTCGTCCAGTTCCAGCGTCGTGATCCCCGGCCGCGCCTTCGATTTGAGCACCTTCATGGTGCGGACCAGGATGTCGCCGGCGGCGGCCATCTGGTCGACCTGCTCGGGCGTCTTGCGGATGATCATTCCGTACACGTTAGACAGCGTAACCGGCGTGGCAGCTCAGACCGCGCCGTCGCTCTCCAGGCGCATCGTGGCCAGGGTGCGACGCAGCTCCTCGGTCACCTCGTCGGGCTCGCGCTCGCCGTCGACCCGGCGCAGCACGCCGCGGTCGTCGTAGTAGGTGACCAGCGGCTCGGTCTTCTCGTGGTAGGTCGCGAGCCGCTTGCGGATCACCTCCGGCTTGTCGTCGTCGCGGACGAGCAGCGGCGAGCCGTCGATGTCGCAGACGCCCTCCACCTTCGGCGGGTTGAAGTCGACGTGGAAGACGTGGCCGTTGGCCTCGCAGGTGCGCCGGCCGCCGAGCCGTTTCACGACCTCGTCATCGGAGACGTCGATCAAGAGCACCGCGCCGACCGACCGCCCCAGCTCCTCCAGCTTCGCGTCGAGCGCCTCCGCCTGTGGCGTCGTCCGCGGGAAGCCGTCGAGGATGAACCCGTCCCGCGCCTCCTCGGAGTCGATCCGCTCGGCGATCACGCCGACGATCACCTCGTCGGGCACGAGGTCGCCACGGTCCATGTACTCCTTGGCGCTCCTGCCGAGCTCCGTTTCGTCGCGGACCGCCCCCCGCAGGATGTCGCCGGTCGCGTAGTACGGCAGGCGCAGGTCTTCATTGAGCCGCTCGCCCTGCGTCCCCTTACCGGAGCCAGGAGGGCCGAGCAGGACAAGGTTCAGCTCAGGCATCAGCGAAGCCTATGGGAAAACGGCGAGGGCGCGGACCGCCGAACGAACGTCCGGGGTTCGGGGCGGGGGCGGCCGTCCCGCGGGCGGTGTCCTGGGCGTCTCATGGAGGTCCTGGCAGGCTGTGGCCTCCATGAGACGCCCAGGACGTGAGGGGTGCGGTGAGAGGACGGCGAAGGTCGGGAAGTTTGGGGACTTCCGTGGGCGTCCCTTGCGGGAGAGGTCACGAAGAGCCTTCGGGGGCCTCATCCGTTGACGAAGACGCCGGGATGTCACCCTTCCGTGCGCCTCCGGTGCCTCTTCGGGCTCGAGATCCCTGCCCCGCGGGAGCGCGGTCGACCTGCGTAAACCTATGCGTGACGCAGGTCGCCCGCGCCTCCGTGCGTGTTGGCCAACACGCACGGAGGCGTGACGTTCCCGGCATCTCCCTCACGCCTTGCGAGTCTCGTCACTCGTTCCCATACCCGGCCGTCTCGGCCACGGCCACGGCCTGCCAGGGCCGTGGCCGAGACGGCCGCGTCCCTAAGCCCCTATTTGAGGAAGCCCTCGTAGTTGCGCATCATCAGCTGGGCCTCCAACTGCTTGACCGTGTCCAGGGCCACGCCGATCACGATCAGGATCGAGGTGCCGCCGAAGTAGAAGTTCGCGGAGGTCTGGCTGATCAGGATCGTCGGCAAGGCCGCGACGGCACCCAGGTAGAGGGCGCCGGGGAAGGTCAGCCGGGACAGGATCCGGTCGAGGTATTCCGCAGTGGGTCGCCCCGGGCGCACGCCGGGGATGAAGCCGCCGTAGCGTTTGAGGTTGTCGGCCTGGTCCACCGGATTGAAGGTGACGGCGGTGTAGAAGTAGGTGAAGATGATGATGAAGAGGATCTCGCCGATCACGTAGGGCACCGAGTTCGGGCTGAAGAATTCGGCGAAGTCGAGGGCCGCCGGGGTGTTGAGGAGCTGGCCGATCGTCGGCGGGAAGGCCATGATCGAGGCGGCGAAGATGACCGGGATGACGCCGGCCATGTTGACCCGCAGCGGCAGGTAGGTCGACCCGCCGGAGGTCATTTTGCGCCCGACGACGCGTTTCGCGTACTGGACCGGGATGCGGCGCTGGCCCTCCTGGACGAAGACGATCGCGACGATCACGGCGAGCGCGATGAACGGCATCATCACGACGAAGACCTGATCCGGGTTGTCCCACCACTTGGTGATCCCGTTGGGGATCGACGAGGCGATCGAGGCGAAGATCATCAGCGAGATGCCGTTGCCGATGCCGCGCTGGGTGATGAGCTCGCCCAGCCACATCAGGAGCGTGCAGCCGGCGGTCAGGCAGATCACGATCAGCATCACCTTCGGGAAGGTGAGGGTGCCGACCACGCTGGTGCCGGTTTCGTTGCCGAAAGACCGGAAGAGGAAGACGTAGCCGATCGACTCGAAGAAGGCGAGCGCGACGGTGAGGTAGCGCGTGTACTGGGTGATTTTCTGCTGCCCGACCTCACCCTCTTTCTGCAGGCGCTCCAGCGAGGGCACGACGACGGTCAGCAGCTGCAGGATGATCGACGCCGTGATGTAGGGCATGATCCCCAACGCAAAAAGCGACAGTCTCGAAAGACTGCCGCCGGAGAAGAGGTTCAGGAAGCCGAGGACGTTGGAGCCGCCGAAGTTGCTCGACACTTCCTTGACGGCGTTGACGTCGACGCCCGGCGCGGGGATGTAGGCGCCGAGACGATAGAGCGCCAACATCGCCGCGGTGAAGGCGAGTTTCTTCCTGATGTCCGCAACGCTGAAGGCGTTGAGAATAGTCCTGAGCATTACGGCTCCAGAATATGACAGGTTCCGCCGGCGGCCTCGATCTTCTCTTTGGCCGACTTGCTGAAACCGTGCGCTCGGACCGTCAATTTGGTCGAGATCTCACCGCGGGCGAGGATCTTCACCGGGTCCGTGCGCGACGCGAGGCCCTTGGCCTTCAGCGTCTCAGGGGTGACCTCGTCGCCCTCTGCGAAGCGCTCCGAGAGGTCGATCAGATTCACCGGCTGAGTCTTGGTGCGGAAGTTCTCGAAGGGCATCGACTTCTGCATGTGCGGACCGCGAAGCTTTCGCATCCGCATGTGGATCGGGTTCTGCCCGCCCTCGTAGCCCGCCTTTTCCTTCGCGCCCGCGCGCGAGCCCGCGCCCTTGTGGCCGCGACCGGAAGTCTTGCCGTTGCCCGAGCCCTCGCCGCGGCCGACGCGCTTGCGACGGTGCGTCGAGCCCGGCTTCGGCTTCAGGTTGTGAAGCCCGATCTCTTCGGAGCGCTCTTTATCGGCCATCACTCGCTCACCTCGACGAGGTGCGAGACGACGCGGAGCTGACCCTGCAGCTGCGGCGAGTCGTTGCGCTCGACGGATTTACCGATGCGTCCCAGACCCAGCGCCTTGAGAGTCGCTTTCTGCTTCGGGTTCGTCCCGTTCGGGGATTTAGTCTGCGAGATCTTCATGAGGGCGTCTCCTCGGCCACCGGAGTCTCGGCCTCGAGATGCTCGCCGTCGCCGGTGCCTTTCTCGCTCGTCAGACCGAGAACCTGGGTGATCGTCAGGCCGCGCAGCTCCGCGACCTCCTCCGGGCGGCGCAGGCGGATCAGGCCGTCCATCGTCGCCTTCACCAGGTTGATGGGGTTCTGCGTGCCGATGCTCTTGGTGAGCACGTCACGGACGCCGCCGAGCTCGAGCACGGCGCGGACGCCACCGCCGGCGATGACGCCGGTACCGGGGCTGGCCGGGCGCAGGACGACGTGCCCCGCTCCGTACCGGCCGATGATCCGGTGGGTGATCGTCTGGCCGTATTTCGGCACGCGGATCAAGTTCTTGCGGGCGTCCTCGACGCCCTTCTGGATCGCCAGCGGCACCTCGCGCGCCTTGCCGTAGCCGATCCCCACGACACCCTCTTCGTCGCCGACGGCGACGAGCGCGGTGAAGGAGAAGCGGCGACCGCCCTTGACCACCTTGGCGACGCGATTGATCTCGATCACGCGCTCTTGGAGGTCAAGGCCGCGCGGGCTGACCGTCTCGACGTTGTTCATGTCCATGCCCTTCATCAGCGGGCCACCGTAGCGGAAGTGGACATCGAGTGGGTCATCAGAACTTCAGCCCCCCCTCGCGCGCGCCGTCGGCGAGCGCCTTGACGCGACCGTGGTACTGGTAGCCGCCGCGGTCGAAGACGCAGGTATCCACCCCGGCCGCCTTGGCGCGCTCGGCCAGCAATTCGCCGGCCTTCGTCGCCTGGGCGGAGGCGGTGAGGCTTTTCAGCTCCGGCTCGATCCAGTTGACCGCGGCCACGGTGTGGCCCTTGCGGTCGTCGATCAGCTGGGCGAAGACGCCCTTGTTCGAGCGGTACACCGAGAGGCGCGGACGCTCGGCCGTGCCGGTGACGCGGGCACGGACCCGACGCCGGCGGCGCAGGCGCCGCTGCTGCGGAGTCTGGATCGTCATGCGCGCTTACCAACCTTTCGAAGGACCTGCTCGTCGCGGTAACGGATGCCCTTGCCCTTGTAGGGCTCCGGCGGGCGCCGCTTGCGGATGTCGGCGGCCACCTGGCCGACGAGCTGCTTGTCGATGCCGCGGACGATGATCTCGGTCGGCTGCGGCACCTCGAATTCGATTCCGGCCGGGGCCTCGATCGACACCGGGTGGGAGAAGCCGAGCGCCAGCTCGAGGTTTTTGCCTTTCAGCGCGGCGCGGTAACCGACGCCCTGGATCTCAAGGCGCTTCTCGAAGCCTTCGGTGACGCCCTCGACCATGTTCGCGATCAGCGAGCGCGTCAGCCCGTGGAGGGCGCGGTGCTCGCCGCGGTCGGTCGGGCGGGCGACGAGGATCGTGCCGTCCTCCTGGGACACGGTCATGTCCTGGGAGTAGGTCTGGGTCAGCTCCCCTTTCGGCCCCTTCACGGCGATGTTGCCAGGGGCAAGCGTCACCGTGACGGCGTCGGGGACAGGCACTGGCTTTCTTCCGATTCGACTCATTCCAAGATTCCTTGCTGCTACCAGACGTAGGCGACTACCTCGCCGCCGACGCCCTTCTGACGCGCTTCGTGACCGGTCATCACCCCACGCGAGGTGCTGACGATCGCGGTGCCGATACCGCCCTGCACCCGCGGCACGTTTTTGTGATCGACGTAGCGGCGGCGGCCGGGACGGGAGACCCGTTCGATCCCGAGGATGACAGGCTTGCGGTCCTCGGTGTACTTCAGCGTCACCTCGATCGATTCGCCGACCGGGGCGGGCTTCTTGTGGAAGTCGGTGATGTAGCCCTGCTCCTTGAGGATGCGCGAGAGCTCCATCTTCTGGGTCGAGGCCGGGATCACCACGTCATCGTGGCCGGCGCGGATCGCGTTGCGGATCCGGGTCAGGTAATCGGCGATCGGGTCGGTGTGCATCGCTACCAGCTCGACTTGGTCATGCCGGGGACGTAACCCTCGTGGGCGGCCTCGCGCAGGCAGATCCGGCAGAGGCCGAACTTGCGGTAGTACGCGCGCGGACGACCGCACCGACGGCAACGGTTGTATTCCCGGCTTTTGAACTTTGCTTTGCGGCCCTGGCGGACCTTCTGGGAAGTCTTGGCCATGCTTCTTAACTCTCCTCGGTGGCGCTCTCGCCACCCTCGTCCGCGCTCGCGCCCTCTGAGCCCTCGTCCTCGGTCTCGGGCTTGGCGTACGCCTCGGGGTTCTCCTCTTTCAGTTCTTCGAGGGCGGCCTGCTCGGTCTCGGCCTTGAGCCGGGCCTCCTCTTTTTCGCGCTCTTCCTCGGCGGCCTTTTCCTGCGCTTCGCGCTCGGCCTGGCCGGGACGGCCCTCCTGCGAGAACGGCATGCCCAGCGCCAGCAGCAGCTCGAACGCCTCGAGGTCGGTCTTCGCCGTGGTCGTCATGGTCACGTCCAGGCCGCGCACGATGTCGACCGAGTCGTAGTCGATTTCCGGGAAGATCAGCTGCTCTTTGACGCCCATCGAGTAGTTGCCGCGGCCGTCGAAGCTGCGCGGGTTGAGCCCGCGGAAGTCACGGATGCGCGGCACCGCGATCGAGGTGAGGCGATCGAGGAACTCCCACATGCGGGCGCGGCGCAGCGTCACCGAGACGCCGACCGGCATGCCCTCGCGGACTTTGAAGGACGCGATCGACTTGCGGGCCCGGCGCACGTTCGGGTGCTGGCCGGCGATGATCGCCAGCTGTTCCTGGGCAAGTTCGAAGGAGCGGTTGTCCTGTTTCTCCTTGCCGAGGCCCATGTTCAGGGTGATCTTCACCAGCTTCGGCGCGTCCATCGGCGTCGAGTAGCCGAACTTCTTCGTCAGCGCCGGCAGGACCTCGTTCTCGTATTTCTCGCGCAGGCGCGGCGGCGGTGCCGCCTGCGACACGGGAGTCACGGTTCCAGCCTCCATCAGTCGACCTCCGCCCCCGAGCGGCGAGCGATGCGGACGCGTTTGCCCTCGTCGGTGCGACGCACGCCGATGCGGGTGCCTTTGTTGCCTTTGGGGTCGAGCAGCATCACGTTCGAGACGTTGATCGGCCCCTCCTTCTCGACGATCCCGCCGGGGCTGGCGGTGGTCATGTCGCCGGTCGAGCGGGCACGTTCGTGGCGCTTGATGATGTTCAAGCCCTCGACGTAGACGCGGCGCTTTTTCGGCTCGGTGCGAAGCACCCGGCCGGTCTTGCCCTTGTCCTTGCCGCTGATGACGACGACCTGGTCGTCGGTCCTGATGCGCATGGTCTTCGGCATCACAGGACCTCTGGTGCGAGCGAGATGATTTTCATGAAGTTGCGGTCGCGAAGTTCGCGGGCGACGGGGCCGAAGATGCGGGTCCCGCGCGGGTTGTTGTTCGCCGGATCGATCAGCACGGCGGCGTTCTCGTCGAAGGAGATGTAGGTGCCGTCGGGGCGGCCGAGCGGCTTCTTCGTCCGCACGACGACCGCCTGGACGACCTCGCCCTTGCGCACGCCGCCCTGCGGGCTGGCCGATTTCACGGTCGCGGTGATGACGTCGCCGACCGACGCGTAGCGACGGTGCGAACCGCCCTTGACACGGATGCACAGCAGCTCACGGGCGCCGGAGTTGTCGGCGACTTTGAGACGGGACTCCTGCTGGATCATCGGTCTACCTCGCCTTCTCGACGACGTCGACGAGACGCCAGCGCTTGGTCTTCGACAGCGGGCGGGTCTCGACGACGCGCACGACGTCGCCCTCCCCCGCCTCGTTGCGCTCGTCATGCGCGTGCAGCGTGCGCGAGCGGCGGACGATCTTCTCGTAGGTCGGGTGCCGGCGGGCGATGTCGATGCGGACGGTGATCGACTTGTCGCCCTTGTCGGAGACGACGATGCCCTGGCGGACCTTGGCGGCGTTCGAGTCGCGCTCGGCCGGCGGCGTGCCGGTGCCGGCTACGTGGGCGGCCTTTTGAGCGGCGCGTTCTTTGCGCCGTTCGTTCGCCTTCGACTTGCGGCGGGCGTCGCGGGCCGCGGCGCGCTCCTCGACCGTCTGCTGCGGACCGGCTTTGTGCGGCTCGCGCGACTTGAGCAGGCGGCGCCGCTCCTTCCAGGGAAGGTCGTCGAGCGGGTCCGGCTCAGCCTCAGCTTTCGGGACCGAGTCAACCGACGAGTCGGCCGCATCCGCAGCGTCCGCGGGTGGCGCGGATGAGGGGTCTTCGCCCGCAGCCTGCGAGGACGAGGACCCCTCGTCCGCGACAGGACCCGCGGTCTCTACGGCCTCGTCCTGCGTCTCTTCGGTTTTCTCGTTTGCCTCGTCGCTCATATCCGTCGCGTCTCTTTCTCCACATCGATACCGCGCTGACGGGCAACGGTGATCAGCCTTGCCACGTCACGTTTCGCCTGTCCGAGGCGGGCGGTGTTCTCGAGCTCACCGGTGGCGTGCCGGAAGCGGAGGTTGAAGGCCTCCTCCTTGGCGTTGATCAGTTTCTCCACCAGCTCGTCGTCTTTCAGATTGTGCACCTCGGCGGACTTCACTGCTCCGCCCCCTCACGTTTCACGAATTTCGTTTTCACCGGAAGCTTGTGCCCGGCGAGGCGCAGCGCTTCGCGCGCCAGGTCCTCGGGGACGCCCGCCAGCTCGAACATGACCTTGCCCGGCTTGACCACGGCGACCCAGCCCTCGGGGTTGCCCTTGCCGGAGCCCATCCGCGTCTCGGCGGGCTTCTTGGTGTAGGGCTTGTCCGGGAAGACGTTGATCCAGACCTTGCCGCCACGTTTGATCTTGCGGGTCATCGCGACACGGGCGGCCTCGATCTGGCGGTTGGTGATCCAACCGCGCTCGACCGCCTTGATCCCGTACTCGCCGAAGGCGACGGTGCTGCCGCCCTTGGTGTCGCCGCGCATGCGGCCGCGGAACTGTTTGCGGTGCTTGACGCGTTTCGGCATCAACATCAGCGACCACCTCCACCGGGACCGCGATTGCCACCACGACCGCCACCGCCGCCAGGTCCACGACCGCCGGGGCCACCGGGCCCACGACCGCCGCCGGGGCCACGTCCACCGTCACGGCCGCCGGGGCCGCCACGGCCACGCCCGCCACCCGGACCGCGTCCACCGCGGTCACGGTCCCCACGGCCGCCGCGATCGCGGTCGCGACCGCCGCCGGGGCCACGGCTCGGCGGGGCCTCGTCGGGGTTGATGATGTCGGAGCGGAAGCCCTCGGGCATGACTTCGCCCTTGTTGATCCAGCATTTGACGCCGATGCGACCGGTCGTCGTGCGGGCCTCGAAGAAGCCGTAGTCGATGTCGGCGCGCAGCGTGTGCAGCGGCACGCGGCCGTCCGAGTAGCTTTCGGTCCGCGCCATCTCGGCGCCGCCGAGGCGACCGGAGACCTGGACCTTCACGCCCTTGGCGCCGGAGCGCATCGCGGAGGTCAGCGCGCGTTTCATCGCGCGGCGGAAGGCGACGCGGTTCTGCAGCTGCTCGGCGATCGACTGGGCGACCAGTTTGGCGTCGAGCTCGGGCCGTTTGACCTCGCGGATGTTCACTTTCACCGGGCTGCCGGTGAGCTTGTGCAGCTCTTTGCGGAGCGCGTCGACTTCGGAGCCGGATTTGCCGATCACGATGCCGGGGCGGGCGGTGTGGATGTCCACCGCGACCTCGCCGCGGCGCTCGATCGTGATGCTCGAGAGGCCGGCGTGCGAAAGCTTGTTTTCGATGTGGTCCCGGATCGCCAGGTCTTCCTGGAGACGGTCCGCGAAGTTTTTCTCCTCGAACCAGTTCGACTTCCAGTCGTGGATGTAGCCGACTCGGAAACCCTCGGGGTGGATCTTCTGTCCCATAGCTCTTCTACTCAGTTCCTAGTCGTCTTCGACGGGGGCCAGCGCCACGGAGATGTGGCGGGTTCGCTGGTTGATCGGAGTGGCCCGGCCGAGCGCCCGCGGGCGGAAGCGGCGCAGGGTCGGCCCTTCGTCGACCGTGATCGTGGTGATGCGCATCTCGTCACCGACCAGGTCGTGGTTGTTCTCGGCGTTGGCCGCGGCCGAGTTGATCAGCTTGTGGATGTCCTCGGCGGCGCCGCGGGGCGAGAACCGCAGCAGCGCCCGGGCCTGCTCGATGTGCATGCCGCGGACCTGGTCGGCGATCAGGCGCGCCTTGCGCGGGGCGACCCGCACGTACTTGGCGCTGGCCTTGACGACCGGCAGCTCTTCCGGCGTGCGCGGACGGCGGCGCGACGGAGCCGGTTTTTTCGACTCGGCTTTCGCGGCTTTTTTGGCGCGCGGTTTTTTCGCCCCGTCTTTTTTCTCGGCTTTGTCTTTTTTCGCAGCCGGTTTTTTCTCTTTCGAGTCTTTTTTCGCAGCGGCGTCTTTTTTCTCCGCTTTGGGTTTCGACTCTTTTTTCGCAGGAGTCTCTTTAGCCGGTTTCTCGGCTTTGGCCTCGGCTTTCGCCTCGGCCTCGGGGGCTTTCGCCTCCTCTTTTTTGTCTTTCTCGTCCGGCACTAGTCCCTACCACCGTGCGAGCGGAAGGTGCGGGTCGGCGCGAACTCGCCGAGCTTGTGGCCGACCATCGACTCCGAGATGAAGACCGGCACGTGTTTTTTGCCGTCGTGGACGGCGATCGTGTGGCCGACCATCTC
>Ga0153956_1003314_pt1 | contig 10482 bp, 11 predicted proteins | sample TSFL040MetaG_FD_104704 | JGI IMG/M metagenome (GOLD analysis project Ga0153956, IMG submission 104704) | Attine ant fungus gardens microbial communities from Florida, USA - TSFL040 MetaG | ecosystem: Host-associated > Fungi > Mycelium > Unclassified | place: USA: Florida, Wekiwa Springs...
GGACATGGCACGACGGTACGCCTCTATTTGCCATGCTTTGCCGAAGATGCCGTTGTGGCCGCGCCGCGCGCGCCGCGCCCCGGCCCGCTCGCCAACAACGAGACCGTCCTTGTCGTCGAAGATGATGAAGACGTGCGGTTCATATCCGTCACCATGCTGCGATCGCTTGGCTACAACGTCCTGGAAGCGGCCGGCGGAAAGTCCGCGCTGGAGATTCTGGGCGGAAAAGAGCCCATCGACCTCCTCCTCACTGACGTGATGCTCGCCGGCCCGATGAACGGACGCCAGGTGGCCGACAGCGCCATGAAACTGCGCGACGGCATCAAAATTCTCTTCATGTCGGGTTACACCGAGAATGCGATCCTGCATCACGGCCGTCTCGATCCGGGTCTGCATTTCGTGCAGAAGCCGTTCCGCAAGCATGATCTGGCGCTCAAGGTCCGCCAGGCGCTGGAGGATAGCGAGCCTTCAGCCTAACGTGGCGGAAGCCGGCGGCGATGCGGCGCGGCGTGCGATTTTCTTCCGGCGCGGGCGGCGATACATCTGGCGGGATGGATCAAAAGACGGCACCGGCGCAATCGGGATCGGGCGTAGCGCTCTACACGCTGCTGTCGGTGATGTTCATCAATCTCGTCGGCTTCGGCATTGTGGTGCCGCCGCTGCCCTTCTACGCCAAATCCTTCGACGCAGCGCCATGGCAGATCGCACTGATCTTCTCGGCCTACGCCATCGGCGCCTTTTTCGGCGAGCCGTTCTGGGGACGGCTGTCCGACCGCATCGGCCGCAAACCGCTTCTTGTGAGCACGGTGACGGGGAATTGCCTTTGCTATGCGGCGCTGGCGCTAGCGCCCAATGTCACCATCGCCTTCATCGTACGGCTGCTGGGCGGCATGGCGAGCGGCAACAACTCCGTCATCCAGGGCTACATCGCGGATGTGAGCACGCCCGATCAACGCTCGGGGCGCATGTCGCTTCTGGGCGCGGCCTACAATATCGGCTTCATCGTCGGCCCCGCGCTGGGCGGTTTGCTCGCGCATCCGTCCGCCGGACATGCCGGTTTCGGATTGCCGCTCTTCGTCTGCTCCGGACTGTCGGCGATCTGCGCCACGGCAATTTTCCTGTTCGTGCCGGAGAGCCGCGTGCATCGCGAGCATTTCAGCCAGGGACCGAGCCGTTGGGCTGTTGTCGGCAGCGTATTCCGCAATCCCGCTATCGGACGGTTGATGCTGGTGACATTTCTTGCCGGCTGCGCGTTCAACGGCGTCGAATATGTGTTCGGCCTGTGGACGCAGGCGCGGTTTGGATGGGGTCCGCAACAGGTGGGTGGCGCGTTCGCCGTGACTGGCATCGTCGCCGCGATCAACCAGATTACGCTGACGGGACGGCTGTCGCGCAAATTCGGCGAAGCGCAGATGCTGGCGGCAGGCATGGCACTGACGATGCTGTTCACCGCGCTGCAACCGTTTTCCTCGGGCGCGATTATCGTCATTGCATTTCTGGCTGTCGCGGCGTTCGGGCAATCGGTGGCATGGCCGAACGTCTCCGCGCTGATCTCGCGCAATGTCGATTGGAATCATCAAGGGCAATATCAGGGTTTGAACAATGCCGTGGGCTCTTTGGCCCGTTTGGTTGGTCCTTTCATTGCCGCGCTGGCATTTTCCGGATTGAGCGTGGATGCGCCATTCTTCGTTGCAGCGCTGCTGGTGATGCCGGCGATCTTCTTTGCCTGGTCCGCGCGCAATCCCCGTGCGCCGGATGCGCACATCGCGTGACGCTGCTGCAATTCCAGAATGCTGAATTTTCCGACTAGTCTTGCTGCGCTTTTGCAGCGCCTCTAGATATCGGGTGGGAACAGCGGGGTTTGCCATGCCGGAACAACATTTCACGGACGAAACGAATGCACCGGTTTCGGCGCTGGGCATCTGGCGTTTCTGGCCGCTGCGTTTCGTATTGTTCTTTGTTGTTCTCACCGGCGCTTATGTCGGTTGCGGTTTGTTGGCGCGCGTCGTTTCCAAAAAGCTGCCGCTAGTGCCTCATGACGTCTCATTGCCGGCATTCATGCTTCTAGGCGTTGCGATCATGATCACGCTCTATCGTTTGCTGGTGCGCTGGACGGAGAAACGCGGCACCGCCGAACTTTCCGCAAGCCGCGCGCTTCCACATCTGTTGGGCGGCGCGTTCCTCGGCTTTGCGATGTTCAGCGGCGTGATCGCTATCGATGTCATGCTGGGTGGCGCGCGCATTCAGGGGTTCGGCGGCTTTGACAAGCTGGTGCCTGAACTCTCGATGGCGTTGCTGGCAGGCGTCGCGGAAGAAATCATCGTGCGCGGCTCGGTTTATCGCCTTCTGGAGGAAGGCTTCGGCACGTTGATCGCCATCATATTGTCCGGCGCGTTGTTTGGGCTTCTCCACGCGCTCAATCCCGGCGCGACGCTGGCAAGCACAGCCGCCATCGCCGTGGAGGCGGGCGTCCTCCTGGCAGCGGCCTATCTGGTCACGCGCTCACTATGGCTCGCCATCGGATTGCATATCGGTTGGAATTTCACCGAAGGCGGAATTTTCGGGGCGGCGGTGTCGGGCGGAAAATCGCATGGGCTTATCACGACCGCCTTCGCCGGACCGGATTGGTTGACAGGCGGCAAGTTCGGACCGGAGGCCTCGCTGACGGCCGTTATCCTGTGCGTCGTGGTTGCGGCTGTGCTGCTCGCCGTGGCGATCCGGCGCGGCGAATGGAAACCGCTGCGCTTCCGGTTCGAGACCGCCTGATACAAGCGGACACTTTCTCAGCGGTGCAAAGTGCGCTTATCGTGCGCCCGGTTTTCGCAGGATCTGCACCATGCCAGCAATCGAAGCCATTCGCCCCGTCACGCTTGATGAGATCCGCGCCGCGGCGAAGCGTATCGGCAGCACGATACAGCGTACGCCGCTGGTGAAGCTGCAACTCGGCAAAGACGGACCGGATATTCGACTGAAGCTCGAGAATTTGCAGCCGATCAACGCTTACAAGCTGCGCGGTGCGGCGAATGCGGTGGCGATGCTCTCCGATGCCGACCGCAAGAAAGGCGTGTGGACGATCAGCGCGGGCAATGCCGGACAAGGCGTTGCCTATGCCGCGCGCGCTGCGGGCGTGCCCTGCACGGTCGTCGTCATCGACACCGCGCCGGAATCCAAAAAGGAACGCATGGCGGCGCTGGGCGCCAAGCTGGTGCTCTCGCCGTTCGACAAATGCTGGCAGGCGATGGAAGACCGCGCCTATCCCGGCGTGGAAGGCACCTTCGTGCACCCCTTCGACGATCACAATTTCATCGCGGGCAATGCAACGATCGGTCTGGAGATTCTCGAAGATGCGCCGGATGTGAAGACCGTGATCGGCGGTATCGGCGGCGGCGGATTGGTGACGGCACTGGCGAGTTCGGTGAAAGCGCTGAAGCCGGATGTGAAAGTGTTCGGCGCGGAGCCGGAGACGGCAGCGCCCGGCGCCTTGTCCTTCGCGAAAGGCGCGCCGCAGGTGTTCGACAAATGGGAATATTCGTTCGTCGACGGCGCCGGTGGCAAAAGCATGTTCCCGCGCATGTGGGAGCGCATGAAGGACATCGTGGACGGCTCCATCGTCGTCTCGCTGGATGAGACCAAGCGCGCGATGAAGTTGATGGCGGACAAAGCCCGCATCATCTCCGAAGGCGCGGGCGCCTTGCCGCTGGCGGCGGCACTGTCCGGCAAAGCGGGCAACGATGGCCCTATCGTCGCCATCGTGTCGGGCGGCAATATCGATCTGAAGAAGTTCTGCGAACTGATAGAGTCTGTTTGATTGGCGGTTCTATGGAGAACCAATTATGAGCGACGCTGTCGGTCCTGGCGATCTTGTCTTGTGCGTCAACGCCGCCCCGAACCATGTCACGGGACGACCGGTGCCGCTTGTCGCTGGCGAGACCTACCAAGTCGTCATGGTCATGGAGTTTGCCTGCCCATGCGGACGTTCCGATGCGCTTCTGGACGTCGGCGTTGAATTCGCGTGGTGCCAGACGCGCTTCCGGCTCCTGCCCAAGCCCAAAGCCGAGAAGAAGCCGCGCCGCGTCTCGGCGCCCAAGGAAAAAGAGACTGCGCGATAGCTGCCTGCCTTCGCTGCGCTTCGGCAGGGCGCAAGCTTTTGTAAGCTCGCTGCGCTCGCAAACAAAAGCTAAGCGTGGCGCCCACTCGCTTCGCTCCGTGGCGCTCAATTTTTGTAAGCTCGCTGCGCTCGCCAACAAAAGTTGGCGCTCCCACGGGGAATCGAACCCCGGTTTCAGCCTTGAGAGGGCCGCGTCCTAACCGCTAGACGATGGGAGCATCGCGGGAAGGCAGGGCTTATAGTTTGGCCCTCTCGCAGGATCAAGCAAGCCGGATCAGGACGCTTTTTCCGCGACTTCCTGAAGATTCAAAGGCTTCCATCCCTCTGCCGTTCGCACGAAGCCGCACTGGGACGGCGTTGCCGGAAACAGCCGCGATCAGCCAGATAAAGCCTTCGGCCCACGCGCCGTCGGCGTCGCGGGCCGATGGTTCTGCTCTGCCGTTGGGATGGGAGTGATAGCAGCCGATGATCTCTTGCCCATTTGCACGCGCGGTGCGGATCGCCGCGAAATGATCGGCGGGATCGATTTCGAAACGATCGCTCTCCGCCGAAAGATTGCGCGCGGGATGCAGCCCGACGATACGGATCGCGTCGCCATTCCGCTCGCCTTCCAGCAAACCGCAGCATTCACGGGGGAAAGCATTGCTCGCTTCGCGTTCGATCTGCGCGCGATGTGCGGCGGAAAGAAAAAACGTCGTCACGGCGCTTTCGGCGCGATGCGACTGACCAGATGGCCGTCATTCGCGTTGAAGATGTAGATGGCGTCCCCGTCATGCGTCTTCACGGTGAGGACGAGGTTCGAACCGGCGACATCGGTGTGCACGATCTTCGTCCCCGCAGGCAGCTCAAACTGCCCGGCCGTTACGTTCTGCCCCGGCGCGTGGCCAGACATGCGCATGGCGATGCCGACCACCACCATGATGAAGGCCAGAAGCAACAGGATGCCCAGGACGATGACGGCCACCTTCGCGCCGCGATAGGATATGGTCGATTTCGGGTCTATAGCGTCGCTCGTGGAAACATCACTCACTGAAACATCCTCCGGCGGAACATCGCGCTCCGCGACCGTCGCGGAGGCGGACGCGGGCCAGCGTCTCGATCGCTTTCTGGCCACGGCGCTCGCCGATCTCAGCCGTGCGCGGATTCAGCAATTGCTTGCCTCCGGCGCGGTGTCGAAAAGCGGCGCGACGATAAAAGACGCCAATAACAGGGTCAAACCGGGCGACATCTTCACCGTATTCGTGCCCGACGCCGAGCCTGCGGAACCGCAAGGCCAGGATATTCCGCTCGACGTGGTTTATGAGGACAAGGACCTCATCGTCATCGACAAACCGGCGGGGCTGGTGGTGCATCCGGCGGCGGGCAATCCCGACGGCACGCTGGTGAACGCGCTGATCGCCCATTGCGGCAACTCGCTCAAAGGCATCGGCGGAGTGGCGCGGCCGGGCATTGTGCACCGGCTCGACAAGGATACGAGCGGATTGCTCGTCGCGGCGAAGAACGAGCGCGCGATGGCGAGCCTTGCCAAGCAGTTCGCCAACCACACCATCGAGCGCGCTTATAACGCCGTGGTCTGGGGAAGCCCGCGTCAGGCCGAAGGCACGATCGAGGGGCAGATCGGCCGCAATCCGTTCGACCGCAAGCGCATGGCGGTCTTGCGCGGCGGCGGCAAGCAAGCCCGCACGCGCTACAAGGTGATCGAGCGTTTCGGTGACGGGCCGCGGCCTTTCGCAAGCTTAATTGAATGCCGCCTCGAAACCGGACGCACGCACCAGATCCGCGTTCACCTTACCCATCTGGGTCATCCGCTGATCGGCGATCAGACCTATGGCAAAGCGCATCGCCCGCCCCGCCTCAAAACGCCGGAGCAGGAAATCGCCTTCAAGACGGCCACAGAGTTCCCGCGGCAGGCGCTGCATGCGTGGTTGCTCGGGTTCCAGCATCCGACCCTGCACAAAACCGTGCGCTTCGAAAGCAAATGGCCACGCGACTTCGAGGGTCTTGTGACAAACCTGCGAGGCTTGAATCCGTGAGTTTTCGACCCATATTTTGAACACAATCGGGGGCTGGACTCTGTCGTCAGTCAGCTTCCGAAGGCCCGGTTTCGACGGGCAAAAGGGGTTAAAATATGAGCAGTCGCGGTCTTCCCGCATTACAGGGCGAAGCTGGTCTTTCCCGCTATCTCACGGACATCCGGAAGTTTCCGCTTCTGGAGCCGGAAGAAGAGTACATGTTCGCCAAGGCCTGGCGCGAACATGAAGATCCCGAAGCCGCCCGCCGTCTCGTCACCTCGCATTTGCGCCTCGTCGCCAAGATCGCGATGGGTTATCGCGGCTATGGCTTGCCGATTTCCGAAGTCGTGGCCGAAGGCAATGTCGGCTTGATGCAGGCCGTGAAGCGGTTTGAACCGGACAAAGGATTCCGCCTCGCGACCTACGCGATGTGGTGGATCCGCGCCGCCATCCAGGAATACATCCTGCGCTCGTGGTCGCTTGTAAAAATGGGCACCACGGCGGCGCAGAAGAAGCTGTTCTTCAACCTGCGCAAAGCCAAGAACAAGATCAGCGCGATCGAAGAAGGCGACCTGACGCCGGAGCACACCAAGGAAATCGCACGCCAGTTGGCGGTGCCGGAAGAAGAAGTCACCAATATGAACCGGCGCCTGTCGGGCGGCGACTCTTCGCTCAACGCGCCGATGCGCGCCGACGGCGAGTCCGAATGGCAGGACTGGCTGGCGGACGACTCCATGGATCAGGAGACGCGCCTTGCCGAAGCCGAAGAGATGGGCGAACGCCACGATCTTCTCAGCAACGCGATGGGCGCCTTGTCCGAGCGCGAGCGCGACATCATCGAAGCGCGCCGCCTGCGCGACGAACCGGCCACGCTGGAAGAGCTGTCGCAGAAATACGGCGTCTCCCGTGAGCGCGTGCGCCAGATCGAAGTGCGCGCCTTCGAGAAACTGCAGCAGCAGATGAAGAGCAACATGGCGCAGAAGCACGCTGTCCACGCGCCGGCGTAAGTTTTTTCTCCTTCACACTCATACTTCGTCATGGCCGCCCTCGTGGCGGCCATCCATTTTCCAGAGGCCGTTGGTCTGTGTTCGTGGATGGCCGGGACAAGCCCGGCCATGACGGTTGAGGAAAATGTGCGAACCGGCATGCAATCTTGCGGGTTCTTCGAACATGCACTTCCGCACATGATGTGTGCAACGGAGGTCGCATGGTAAAGCTCAAACTTTGGCAGGTGGATGCATTTGCGGAGAAGGCGCTGGAAGGCAATCCGGCAGCGATCGTTCCGCTCGATCATTGGACCGATGCGTCGCTGATGCAGAAGATCGCCAATGAGAACAATCTCGCCGAGACGGCGTTCTTCGTGAAAACAGCGGCCGGCAAATACGATCTGCGCTGGTTCACGCCGGAAGCCGAAGTCGATCTGTGCGGGCACGCCACGCTGGCGAGCGCTTATACGATCTTCAACGATCTCGATCCTTCGCTATCCCGCGTCGATTTCGAAACGCGCTCCGGCACGCTGACGGTGGAGAAGAAGGACGGCAGGCTCGTCATGTCCCTGCCCGCCGATCCCGTCGCGCCGTTCGATGCACCGGCGGGCTTCGCCAAAGCCATCGGCGATGCGCTGGGCACCGCACCGCCTTCGGAAATCTATAAAGGCCGCTATATCCTCGCCGTCTGGGACAGCGCGAAAGGCGTGCGCGGCATTGAGGGACCGGGCGATATCGGCAGCGTGCTGCGCAAGCACGGCGTCTGGGGCCTGATCGCCACCGCAGCGGGCGATGAAGGCTTCGATTTCATCTCGCGCTTCTTCGCGCCCGACAAAGGCGTGCCGGAAGACCCGGTGACAGGCTCGGCGCATTGCGCGCTGGTGCCCTTCTGGGCGAAGCGGCTCAACAAGAAGACGCTGAAGGCGCGGCAGGTTTCTCCGCGCGGCGGCAATCTTCTTTGCACCGATGACGGCGCACGCACGGTCCTGTCCGGGAATTGCGCGCTCTATATGCGAGGCCAGATCGAGATTTAGTTCTCGTCGTCTTCGTCGTCATAGCTTTCGCCGAAGGCTTCGAGACCTTCCGCGAGATAATCGCCGAGCAGCGGCAGGCCGAGAAGATATTGCGCGGTGCGCTTGTTGTGTTCGGCCTTGGCGGTGTCGAGCGCTTCCTGCCACTCGTCGATTCCATATGTGCCGCGGCCGAGCCAGGCGAGCGCGACAAGATTGGTCTGCTCTTCCACATCCATGCCGTTGATGAAGGCCGTCAACTCCTGCTGCACGGCATCGTCTTCCGGCTTGTCTTCCAGCACATCCGCCATGCCGTCATCGATGGCATCCGAGCCTTCATCCGGATCGGAATCGCCTTCCTTCGCGTCGAACTGGCGCGCTTTCACGATAATGAAACGTACTTTCTCCGGTGCCACGCCCAGTTCCGGCAAGTCTGTTTCGTTTTCCGGTTTTCCCTTTGCGGTAAGCGGCATAGCCCGTCCCTTTCCGATGCAAGCTGGGAGAAACGGATGGGATGGCGCTCGTGTTCCCACGCACTGCGTCAATGCGAACCCAGTTGTGATTTGACGCTTCCCGCGCCAAATCATAGAAAGGCTGCGGGCCACGCTCCCCCAACGGAGTGCGATCATTCTGAAAGGAATGGCAGATGACTGGTAGTCGTCCGGCTGTGCGTCCCGCACGGCCTTTTTTTTCGTCCGGACCTTGCGCCAAGCGGCCGGGTTGGACGCCTGAAGCGCTCAACGATGCGCTGCTGGGGCGCTCGCACCGCTCCAAACCCGGCAAAGCGAAACTCAAGGAAGCGATTGATCGCACGCGTGCGATCCTCGGTATTCCCACAGATTATCGCATCGGCATCGTGCCGGCATCGGACACCGGCGCCGTCGAGATGGCGATGTGGTCCATGCTGGGGCCGATGGAAGTCGACATCTTCGCCTGGGAAAGTTTTGGCGAAGATTGGGTGACGGACACTGTCAAACAGCTCAAGCTCAAAGCGAACGTTCACAAGGCCGATTATGGCAAGCTGCCGGAATTGAAGACCGCGAAGAATCGCGATGTCGTGTTCCTGTGGAACGGCACCACCAGCGGCGTGCGCGTGCCCGATGCGAACTGGATTCCCGCAGACCGCGACGGCATCACGATCTGCGATGCGACCAGCGCAGCCTTCGCGATGGATCTGCCGTGGGACAAGCTCGATGTCACCACCTTCTCCTGGCAGAAGGTTCTGGGCGGCGAAGCGGCGCACGGCATGTTGGTGCTGTCGCCCAATGCCGTGACGCGGCTGGAAAATTACACAGCGCATTGGCCGCTGCCGAAGATCTTCCGCATGACGAAGGGCGGCAAGATCGTCGAAGGCATCTTCGAAGGCGAGACAATCAACACACCGTCCATGCTCGCGCTGGAAGATTATCTCGACACGCTGAAATGGGCCGAAAGTGTTGGCGGGCTGAAAGGCCTGATCGCGCGTTCGCAAGCCAATCTCGCGGCACTCACCGCGTGGGTGAAGGACAGCAAATGGGCTGCGTTCCTCGCGGAAGATGCGAAGACACGCTCCAACACATCGGTGTGCCTGAAGATCGTCGATCCGGCATTCACCGCGCTCGGCGCGGACGCACAAACCGACATGGCGAAGAAACTGGTCTCCATGTTGGAGAAAGAGGGCGTGGCGCTCGACCTGGGTGCCTATCGCAGTGCGCCGCCAGGTCTTCGCATCTGGTGCGGCGCCACCGTGGACACCAAAGACATCGAAGCATTGACGCCATGGCTCGACTGGGCCTGGGCGCAAGTGAAGGCGTAAACCCATGCCCAAGGTTCTTATCGCAGACAAGCTGTCACCCGCCGCCGTCGCCATCTTCAAGGAGCGTGGCGTCGAGGCCGATGTGCTTCCCGGCATGAGCAAGGAAGAACTGCTCAAGATCGTCGATCAATATGACGGCATCGCCATCCGTTCCGCGACGAAGATCACCGCCGATGTGATCAAAGCGGCGACGAAGCTGAAGGTCGTGGGTCGCGCGGGCATCGGCGTCGATAACGTCGACATTCCAGCCGCCACCGCTGCGGGCGTGATCGTGATGAACACGCCGTTCGGCAATTCCATCACCACCGCCGAACACGCCATCTCACTGATGCTGGCGCTGGCGCGCGAGCTTCCGGCCGCCAACGCTTCCACGCAGGCGGGCAAGTGGGAAAAGAACCGCTTCATGGGCGTGGAGATCACCGGCAAGGTGCTCGGGCTGATCGGCGCCGGCAACATCGGCTCCATCGTGGCGGACCGCGCCAAGGGCTTGAAGATGCGCGTCATAGCGTTCGATCCGTATCTGTCGCCGGAACGCGCCGCCGATCTCGGCATCGAGAAAGTGGAATTGAAC
>Ga0153956_1003315_pt1 | contig 10479 bp, 7 predicted proteins | sample TSFL040MetaG_FD_104704 | JGI IMG/M metagenome (GOLD analysis project Ga0153956, IMG submission 104704) | Attine ant fungus gardens microbial communities from Florida, USA - TSFL040 MetaG | ecosystem: Host-associated > Fungi > Mycelium > Unclassified | place: USA: Florida, Wekiwa Springs...
CAGATGGGCGTGCATGCCATCCAGCTCGAACTCGCATGCCGCGGCTACATGGACGATCCGGCGAAGGTGTCCGAGATGAACTGGCCGGTGCCGTACGATGAAGCGCGCGCAGGCGAGATGCGCAAATGTCTCTACGCGATCCTGGAAGGCTGCATTCGTTTCGCGGACACCGGTCACGCCTATGGCGCCGCGCCGCAGCTTTCGCCGGAGCCTGTGCGCAGCTAATCCACCCTCCCCTTGAGGGAGGGTCGACAAAATTCGTAGCGCAGCGAAGAATTTTTCGGGGAGGGGTCGTGACTGCGGCGCTTCGCGCACCCCTCCCCGAAAACGCTTCGCGTTTTCGACCCTCCCTCAAGGGGAGGGTGGAACATGTCGCGTGACCTTCATTTCCTGTTCGTGACAATATGCGCGCGAAAATTTGAGCGCATTCCCCATGACCCGCATCGACAACACCCGCCACATCCAGGCCGCGCACGGCACCCAGCTTTCCGCGAAAAGCTGGTTGACCGAAGCGCCGCTGCGCATGCTGATGAACAATCTGGATGCGGCCGTGGCGGAGCGGCCGGAAGAGCTCGTGGTCTATGGCGGCATCGGCCGCGCCGCACGCGATTGGGAATCGTTCGATCGCATCGTCGCTGCGTTGAAGCGGCTGGAAGGCGATCAATCGCTACTCGTTCAATCGGGCAAGCCGGTGGGGATTTTCCGCACGCATCCGGACGCGCCGCGCGTGCTGATCGCGAACTCGAACCTCGTGCCGCATTGGGCGACGTGGGACAAATTCCACGAGCTCGATAAGAAGGGCCTGATGATGTACGGCCAGATGACGGCCGGATCGTGGATCTATATCGGCAGCCAGGGCATCGTTCAGGGCACCTACGAAACCTTCGCCGAGATGGGCCGCAAGCATTTCGGCGGCGAGTTGCGTGGCAAATGGATTCTCACCGCGGGCCTCGGCGGCATGGGCGGCGCGCAACCGCTCGCAGCTGTGATGGCTGGCGCCTGCATGCTGGCCATCGAGTGCCAGCCCTCGCGCATCGAAATGCGGTTGAAGACGAAATACCTCGACCATCAGGCCAAGACGCTGGACGAAGCGCTGGAAATGATCACGCGCGCGACGAAAGAAAAGAAGGCGATCTCCGTCGGCCTGCTCGGCAATGCGGCGGAGATTTTGCCGGAGATGGTCAGGCGCGGCATCAAGCCGGATGCGGTGACCGATCAGACCAGCGCGCACGATCCCATCAACGGCTACCTCCCCGCCGGATGGACGCTGGATGAATGGACAAAGAAGCGCGAGAGCGATCCCAAGGCCGTTGAACACGCCGCCAAAGAGAGCATGGTCAAGCATGTGCAGGCGATGCTGGACTTTCATCGCATGGGGATTCCGGTCGTCGATTACGGCAACAACATCCGCCAGATGGCGTTGGAAGAAGGCTTGAAAGACGCCTTCGATTTTCCGGGCTTCGTTCCGGCTTACATCCGCCCGCTGTTCTGCCGCGGCATCGGCCCGTTCCGCTGGGCCGCGCTCTCCGGCGATCCGGAGGATATCTACAAGACCGACGAGAAGATGAAAGAGCTGCTGCCGAACGACAAGCATCTGCACAACTGGCTCGACATGGCGCGCGAGCGCATCAAGTTCCAGGGCCTGCCCGCGCGCATCTGCTGGATCGGTTTGGGTGATCGCCATCGCGCCGGTTTGGCGTTCAACGAGATGGTCGCGCGCGGCGAACTGAAAGCGCCGGTGGTGATCGGCCGCGATCATCTGGACTCTGGTTCGGTGGCGTCGCCCAATCGCGAGACCGAGGCGATGATGGATGGATCGGATGCGGTGTCCGATTGGCCGCTGCTCAACGCGCTGCTGAACTGTGCAAGCGGCGCGACATGGGTCTCCATCCATCACGGCGGCGGCGTCGGCATCGGCTATTCGCAGCACGCCGGCATGGTGATCGTCGCCGACGGCACGCCGGAAGCGGCCAAGCGGCTGGAGCGCGTGTTGTGGAACGATCCTGCTTCGGGCGTCATGCGCCACGCCGATGCCGGCTACGACATCGCCATCGATTGCGCCCGGTCGCACGGACTTGATCTGCCGTCGCTCGCCTGAACGCGCGCTTTTCTGCTAGGTTCCCGCGACTGGGGGCCTCATGCACGTTCATCTTCCAAAGCCGCTGCACGGCTGGCGGGAATTCCTTGGCGAGGTGGGCATCATCGTGCTGGGCGTGTTGATCGCGCTCGGAGTCGAGCAGATCGTCTCGGCGATCCATGACCAGTCCAGCATCGCTGAGGTGCGCGCGAGTGTTCGCGGCGAGATTTCCGACAATTTGCATATGCTGGCGCTTCGCAACGCCACGGAACGATGCGAGCAAACGCGGCTGCAGGAGATCACGGTGTTCCTGGATGCAACCAGCACCGGGCAGAAGCCAAAGCCTCTGAGCTGGATCGGTACGCCCTACGCGCCGCTTGCCACGCACACCGCTTTCCAATCAGCTCAAAACGCCGGAAAGTTTTTCCTGCTGCCCAGCGCCGAGCAGCAGGAGCTTGCGGACATTTATCTCGACTTCGACGACTTCAATGAAGCCAACACGCGGGAATGGTATGATTGGGCGCAGCTTCGAAGACTCGCCAATTCGCACGCGCCTTTGACCGCCGTCGATATCGACCGGCTGCGCGCCGCCGTGCAGGATGCGCGAGCCGCCGACTGGTTCGTGCGTATCGACTCGGCCCATATCATCGATCACGCACGCAGCTATGGAATAGCAGTTCCGCGGACATACGCCGATCCCTACCAGATGGCCTCCGTCTGTCTGCCGGCCGACATGCCTTACGCAACCGCGGTCATGAAGGCGAAATCCGATCGGGTGCCGTTTCCGGAATAGCCGCCCTGCGTCGCCGTTCACACGGACTTGATCCGCCATCGCTGGGAGTGCCCCTAAATTGTCATGGCCGCAAAAGCGGCCAGGACGGTCGGAGTTTAGGGGGGAAGAGATGAAAAACATTTTGGCTGCCGCATTGTTCGCGCTATCAGCGACACCCGCACTCGCAGACGACCGCGCGCGCATCACGCAGCAGGAGCAGCAGATGAGCGACGCGATTGCCGTCGGCAATGTCGCGGTGTGGGACAAATATCTCGACGCGGACGTGATCTATGCCGAGGAGGACGATTCCTACAAAGGCAAGGCCGAGATGCTGAAGGAGATCCGCCCGCTGCCAAAGGGCCTCGGCGGCGACATCAAGGTGGTGCTGCTCTCCTATCACGAAGACGGCGACACGGCGGTCGCGCTGTTCCGGCAGGTCGAGACCGAGCACTATTTCGGACAGACCATCCACGCGAACTATCTGACCAATACCGTTTGGAAGAAGCGCGCCGATGGCTGGAAGCAGATCGCAGGACAGGTGTTGGCCGAGCGCACCGATCCGCCCGCCATTTCATTGCCTGCAGCCGATCTGCAGAAATTCGTGGGGACCTACAAGCTGAAGGATTCCGATCCGACCTACACGCTGACGGTCGCGGACGGAAAACTGATGGGTGCCCGCAACGGGCGGCCCGCCACGGAATGGAAGGCCGAAACGCGCGATGTGTTCTTCATTCCCGGCGACAACCGCATCCGCAAGATCTTCCAGTACGACGCGAACGGCAAAATCACCGGCTTCGTCGAGCGCCGCGAAAGTTGGGACATCGTGTGGGAGAAACAATAAATCGCCCTCTACCCCTTCAGGGAAAGAGGCTGTTTTAGGGAAGTGCCCTTGTTCCCGTGAACGGATTGAATCCCGTCTCCGCCAGTGCGGCCCAGGCCAGCGGGGCGAGCGCCGGAATCGGAAAGTAGGCGCGGTGCTGCTTCAGATCGGTCTGCAGATCGAAACCGGTTGAGGTTTTGCGGTCGGCAGCGCGGTACCAGCCATCCGGCGCGCGGTTCTTCTCCGCTGCCGCCGTCAGCGCGTTTGCTTCATCCGCTTTGCCGAGCAGCTTCATCAGCAATGCGGCCTGCAACGTGCCTTCGGTCCACACGCCATCCTTTTGGGCGCTATAGGCCATGCCGTTATTGAGCATGAAATGTCGCAATGCCTTCAGGACGGCGGCGCGATGTGGCTCGCCGTGCGGCAGCGCCAGCAACGGCCAGACCTGTGCATCCAGCGCGAGCGTGGTGTTGCGCGCCTTGCTGTCCTCCGCCATGCCGGCGTCGAAGCAGTTGCATTTCGGATTCCACATCGTTGCCACGAAGGCGGATGCGATATCCGCGCGGTCGCGCCAATGTTTGTCGCTTGTGGCGGCGGCAAGCTGCGTGAAGGCTGCCGCGAGATCGGTGTTGTGCTCGGTGGACTTCCAGCGATTGGGCGTGGGCTTCGGCTGATCGCCGAAGGTGCCGCCCATGAAGCCTTGCGGATTGCGCGTGTCGAATTGCGTGTCCACCCAATGCGCGGTGCGGATGGCGCCGCTGCGATACTTCGCGTCCTTCAGCGACAACAGCGCGAGCATCGCCCATGCCATGTTCCCCGTGTCGCTGCCGACCTGATACTGGTCTTCCACCCAGCGGTTCTGCTTGGCATCCCACCAGCCCGCGAGTTTCACCGGCGTATCGGCGTGACCGGCGGCATAGCCGTTGCGCAAACGGCCATCGTGCCAATAGCGGTCGTGGTCCAGCGCAACGAGCATGGCAGCGCCGATGCGCGCGGCGTCTTTGGCATCGCCGCACCCCACCAGCGCAAGCGTGGCGACGGCGTTGTCGTAGAGAAAGGCGGTGTTGTGCAGCGCGCCGTCTTTCTCCTGCGGAAAGCTCGGCAGGAAAACGGGACCGCGCGGCGATTGCGCGACGGCGCTGCGCAACACGTCACAGGCAGATGGCGCAGCCTGCGCGCCACCGCACATCGCGGCGATTGAAAGCAAAGCCGCTGCGACGCGCTTCATGCGTTACGCCAGCGCCTGTTCCAGATCGGCGATGAGATCGTCCGCATCTTCCACGCCGCACGACAACCGCACCAGCGCGTCGGAGATGCCCAGAATCTTGCGCTGATCTTCCGGGATGGACGCATGCGTCATGATGGCGGGATGCTCGATCAGGCTTTCCACGCCGCCGAGCGACTCCGCCAGGGTGAACAGTTTGCAGCGTTCCAGGAAACGGCGCGTGCCGGCGAGATCGCGCTTCAGCACCACGGTGACGATGCCGCCGAACGCCGCCATCTGCGCTTTGGCCAATGCGTGCTGCGGATGGCTTTCGAGGCCGGGATAGAACACGCGTTCCACATCTTTCCGGCCCTCCAGCCAGCGCGCGATCTTCAGTGCGTTGCTGCAATGCCGCTCCATGCGCAGCGCCAGCGTCTTGAGGCCGCGCAGCGCGAGGAACGAGTCGAACGGGCCTTGGATCGCGCCGACAGCGTTGTGCAGGAAGGCCAGACGGTCGGCCAATTCCTTGTTGTCGCCCACCACCGCGCAACCGCCGACGATATCGCTGTGCCCATTGAGATATTTCGTCGTGGAATGCACCACGATGTCGATGCCCTGCTCCAGCGGCCGCTGCGTATAGGGCGACGCAAAAGTGTTGTCTGACGCGGTGAGAATGCCGCGCTTCTTGGCCAGCTTGGCGATAGCGGCGAGATCGGCCAGCCGCAACATCGGATTGGTGGGCGTTTCCACCCAGATCATCCTGGTGTTCGGCTTGATCGCTTTCTCGACATTGGCGATATCGGTCATGTCCACGAAGTCGAAGGTCAACCCCGCGCTACGCTTCCTCACTTTGTCGAACAGGCGGAAGGAGCCGCCATAAAGATCGTCGCTGGCAAGAACGTGGTCGCCGCTGTTCAGCAATTCCAGCACGGTGGAGATCGCGGCCAACCCGCTGGCAAAGGCATAACCGCGATCGCCGCTTTCCAGATCGGCGATGCAGCGTTCGAACGCCTGCCGCGTGGGGTTCTGCGAGCGCGAATATTCATAGCCCTTGTGAACGCCCGGCGATTCCTGCGCGTAGGTGCTGGTCGCATAGATCGGCACCATCACCGCGCCGGTGGTGGGATCGGGATGCTGGCCCGCATGGATCGTGCGTGTGGCGAAGGCGAGGCGGTTCTTGCCGTCTGTCATTTCTGAAGTCTCAAGTGGTTGATGAGGTCGATGCGGGTGATGAGGCCCACGAATTTGTCGTTGTCGCATACGATGGCGACTTCGTTGCGCTCGAAGATCGGCGGCAGCTTCTCCAGCGCGTCCCCCACCTGCACGGTCTTGAGCCGCGCCGTCATGGCGCAACGCACCGGGTCCTTGAACTGCTGGGTGCGGAACTGGTCGTGACCTTCGACGTGCGCCAGAACGTCATGCTCGTCCAGAATGCCGACGATCTTGCCGTCCAGCACCACGGGAAGCTGCGACACATCGTTCGCGCGCATGCGATTGTAAGCGACCATGAGCGTGTCATCCGGGCCGACCGTCACCGTGCCGCCGGTGTCATGCGTTCGGGCGATGAGATCGGAGAGATTGCCTTTCAGGTTGCGGCTGGAGAGCCCCTGCTCGATCACCCAATAATCGTTATAGACCTTGGAGAGATATTTGTTGCCGTTGTCCGGCACCAGGGTCACCACGCGCTTGGGCGACGTCTGCTCGCGGCAATAGCGCAGCGCACCGGCCAGCAATGTGCCGGATGACGAGCCACCGAGAATGCCCTCTTTGGACAGCAAGGCGCGCGCGGTCTCAATGCTTTCCTTGTCGCTGATCGCGTAAGCCTTCTTCACCAGATCCAGATCGCAGTTGGGCGGGATGAAATCCTCGCCGATGCCTTCGATGGTCCACGAGCCCGGTTCGATCATCTTTCCGGTCTTGATCAGCGGCGCGAGGATCGAACCCACCGGATCGGCGAGAACGATTTCCGTCTGCGGCGAAACCTTTTTGAAGAAGCGGCCGATGCCCGTCATCGTGCCGCCGCTGCCGACGCCCACGACCACCGCATCCACCTTGTGATCGAGCTGCTCCCAGATTTCCGGCGCGGTGCCCTCTTCATGGGCTTTCGGATTGGCGGGGTTGGCGAACTGGTTCACATAAAATGCGCCGGTTTCTTCCGCGATGCGCGCCGCCACGTCCTGATAATAATCGGGATGGCCCTTGCCCACATCCGAACGCGTGATGCGCACATCCACGCCCATGGCGCGCAGATGCTGGATCTTCTCGCGCGCCATCTTGTCCGGCACGATGAGGATGAGCTTGTAACCTTTCAGGATGCCGACCTGCGCGAGACCGAGCCCGGTGTTGCCGGCGGTGGCTTCGATGATGAGACCGCCGGGCTTCAGCTTGCCGTCTTTCTCCGCGGCTTCGATCATGGATTTGCCGATGCGGTCCTTGATAGAGCCGCCGGGGTTCTGGTTCTCCAGCTTCACGAACAACTGGCAGGGGCCGGTGTCGAATTGCGTCAGCTCCACCATCGGCGTGTTGCCGATCAGGTCGAGCGCGGATTTCACGGGTTTCGGCGGGGCGATTTTTGTCATGGGAGGGGCGATTTCTGGGTTCGCTTTGCGGCGCGAAGATAGCCCCGCGCGTGGGGGCAAAGCCACCGGCCATTCCGCAATTAAAAGACTGTTTCGCCGCTGTATTTGTTCGGGAATTTCCGCTATCCCGCTGGGCTCGCTATGATTATCCGTCAGCCGGGAAAGAGCCGAATTTGCGCGACATTCTGAAAGAGCTGGAACGGAAGATTCTCTGGCTTTCGGCCTGGACGATTCACAACGCCAATCACCTGCGCGCGGAAGAAGACGTTGTAAAAGTTGGCGGGCATCAGGCGTCCAGCGCGTCGATGAATGCGATCCTGACCGCGCTTTATTTCGCAGTGCTGAAACCGGAAGACCGCGTGGCGGTGAAGCCGCACGCTTCGCCGGTGTTTCACGCGATCCAATATCTGATGGGATTTCAGACGCGCGAGAAGCTGGAAGCCTTCCGCGCCTTTGGCGGCGTGCAGAGCTATCCGTCGCGCACCAAGGATATCGACGATGTCGATATTTCCACCGGTTCGGTGGGGTTGGGCGTGGCGATGACGGCGTTTGCCTCGCTGACACAGGATTACCTTGCGGCGAAGAATTTGATCAATGCGGACAAGCTTGGCCGCTTCATCGCGCTGGTCGGCGATGCGGAAATGGATGAAGGCAACATCTTCGAATGCCTCCTCGAAGGTTACAAACATTCGCTGCGCAACACCTGGTGGATCATCGATTACAACCGCCAGAGTCTCGATGGCGTGATCCGCGAAGGGCTCAAGCCGAAATTCGAAAGCGTGTTCCGGGCCTGCGGCTGGGATGTGGTGACGCTGAAATACGGCCGCATGATGGAAGCTGCCTTCGCGCGCGACGGCGGCGAGCAGTTGCGCGACTGGATCGATAACGCGCCGAACGATCTTTACTCCGCCCTCACGTTCCAAGGCGGCAAGGCGTGGCGCACGCGGCTGCATGCCGATCTCGACCGCCAGTCACCGGCGGGGCGGCTGATCGACTCTTATGACGACGAACAGCTCTCCGCGCTGATGTGCAATCTCGGCGGGCATGACATCGATCTGCTGGTCGAGACCTTCAATAGTATCGATCACGACCGGCCCGTTTGCTTCATCGCTTACACCATCAAGGGCATGGGCCTGCCGCTCGCGGGCCACAAGGACAATCACTCCGGCCTAATGACGCCCAAGCAGATGGAAGAATTTCGCGCCAATATGAAAGTGCGCGAAGGCCATGAATGGGATCTGTTCGAAGGCCTCGAACACAGCGAGGCCGACATGCGCGCCTTCCTCGACAAGGTGCCGTTCTATGCCAAAGGCCGCCGCCGCTTCGATGCCGCCTATGTCGAGCCGCCGAAAACATTGCCGCTGCCGACCGCTGAGGAAATGTCCACGCAGGAAGGTTTCGGCCGCATCCTGTTCGATCTGGCGCGCGAGCAGACGGAGTTCGCCTCGCGCATCGTCACCACATCGCCGGACGTGACCGTCTCCACCAATATGGGCGGCTGGGTGAACCGGCGAGGCGTGTTCGACCGCAGCGAAGGTGCGGACAGATTCAAAGAAGAGAAGATCGCCTCCACCTATCGCTGGACGCAAGGACCATCGGGCCAGCATCTGGAGCTGGGTATCGCAGAGAACAATCTCTTTATCACGCTGGCGGCGCTGGGCCTGTCGCATTCGCTGTTCGGGCAGCGGCTCATTCCCATCGGCACGCTCTACGATCCCTTCATCGCGCGCGGCCTCGATGCGCTGAATTATGCCTGCTACCAGAATGCGCGCTTTATTCTGGTGGCGACACCCAGCGGCATCACGCTGGCGCCGGAAGGCGGCGCGCATCAATCCATCGGCACGCCGCTGATCGGCATGGCGCAGGACGGGCTGGCGAGTTTCGAACCGGCGTTTGTCGACGAACTCACAGAGATCATGCGCTGGTCGTTCGATTATGTGCAGCGTGACGGCAAGGACGAGAAATCCACCGGCTGGCTGCGCGATGAGACGGGCGGCTCGGTTTACCTGCGTCTTTCCACCATGCCGCTGGAGCAACCGAAACGCACGCTGGACGATGCGCACAAGCAGCACATCATCGACGGCGCCTACTGGCTGCGCCCGCCGGGACCGAATTGCGAAATCTGCATCGCCTATCAGGGCGTCGTCGCGCCAGAAGCGATCAAGGCCGCAGGCTTCCTCGCCGAAGACCGCAACGATGTGGCGGTTCTGGCCGTCACCTCCGCCGACCGCTTGAACGCGGGCTGGCAAGCAGCGTCACGCGCGCGGCGCGCGGGCGACAGATCCGCGCAATCGCATATCGAAAGCCTGCTTGCCGACCTGCCCGCGTTCAGCGGCATCGTCACGGTGATCGACGGTCATCCCGCGACGTTGTCATGGCTCGGCGGCGTGCATGGCCATCGCGTTGCGTCGCTCGGCGTGGAGCATTTCGGCCAGTCCGGCCGCATCGCGCAGCTTTATGACTATTACGGCCTCGACGCCACCGCGATCCTGCACGCCGCCGGATCGCTCGTGCAGGGAAGGCCCATTCGCTATCTGCGCGCGATCCGCTAATCCCACCCTCCCCTTGAGGGAGGGTCGACAATTTGCAGAGCGCAGCGAAGCAAATTTCGGGGAGGGGTCCATACACCGACCCCTCCCCGGATCGCTTCGCTCTCCGACCCTCCCTCAAGGGGAGGGTGGGATAGTGCGCGAACCTCACACATGCCACACTTCCGCAAAAGCAATTGGCAGGGAGATTTTCAATGGGAAGACTTCAGGGACGCGGCACCATCGTCACCGGCGCGGGCAGCGGGATCGGGCGGGCGACATCCAAACTGTTCGCCAGCGAAGGCGCGAGCGTGATCTGCTTCGACAAGACCGATGGCGTGAACGAAACCGTCGATGCGATCAAGAAAGCGGGCGGCAAGGCGATCGCCATGCAGGCCGATGCGTCCAGCGAAACCGATGTCGCCAAGGCTGTGGATACCGCGGTGAAGGAATTCGGACATCTGGATGCGATCTATGCCAATGCCGGCATCTCCGGCGG
>Ga0153956_1003316_pt1 | contig 10477 bp, 7 predicted proteins | sample TSFL040MetaG_FD_104704 | JGI IMG/M metagenome (GOLD analysis project Ga0153956, IMG submission 104704) | Attine ant fungus gardens microbial communities from Florida, USA - TSFL040 MetaG | ecosystem: Host-associated > Fungi > Mycelium > Unclassified | place: USA: Florida, Wekiwa Springs...
ATGACGCTGCAGTCAGTCTTGGAGGACATCGAGAAGCGCCCCGGCACCGGCGATCTCATTCCGATCATCGACCCCGTCTCCGAGGAACAGATCGGCCAATTCACCGACTGCGGCGCCGAATATGTCGACGACGCCGTCGCCCGCGCCAAGTCTTCCTTCGAGGCCGGCGTCTGGTCCGGTCTGCCCGGCCGCGAGCGCGCCAAGATCATGTGGCGCATCGCCGACCTGATCGATGAGCACGCCGCCGAATTCGCCGAGATCGACTCGGCCAACACCGGCATGATGAAGTTGCAAGCTGAAATGGTCGTGCCGACCTGCGCCGAGTTCTTCCGCTACTACGCCGGCTGGTGTTCCAAGATCAATGGCACCGCCTACGACATCCGCACCACCGGCATCGCCGCGGATGCCTACGTCGACCAGCACGGCTACACCCTGCGTGAGCCCTACGGTGTCGTCGGCTTGATTTTTCCCTGGAACGGCCCCATCTTCAACGCCTGCGCCAAGATCGCCCCGGCACTGGCCGCGGGCTGCAGCAGCCTGATGAAACCCGCTGAGGAGAGCCCGCTTTCGGCCGTGCTGCTCGACCGGCTGATCCACGAGGCCGGCGTGCCCGAAGGCGTGGTCAACCTGATCACCGGTTACGGGCACACCGCCGGCGCGGCGATCTCGGCCCACGACGATGTTGAGAAGGTCGCCTTCACCGGCTCCACCGAGGTCGGCAAGATGATCGTGCAGGCCTCCGCGGGCAACCTCAAGAAGGTCATGCTCGAGCTCGGCGGCAAGTCCCCGGTGCTGATCTTCGACGATGCCGACCTGGACAAGGCCATCTTCGGCGCGGCCATGGGCATCTTCGTGCACTCCGGCCAGGGCTGCGTCTGCGGTTCACGGATCTTCGTGCAGCGCGGTGTGTACGACCAGGTGGTCGAGGGCATCGCGGGTGTCGCCAACTTCATGAAGCTCGGCGGACCCACCGAATAGGGCGTCATGAGCGGCCCGCTGATCAGCGAGAAGCAGCTCAACCGGGTGATGGGCTTCATCGATGAGGGCAAGCGCGACGGTGTCGACGTGGTCGCCGGCGGCTACCGCCTGGACCGCAAGGGCTACTTCGTGCACCCGACCGTGTTGACCAACGTGGACCCGTCGATGCGGCTGTACCAGCAGGAGATATTCGGCCCGGTGGTCTCGATCCTGCCGTTCGACACCGAGGACGAGGCCGTCGCGATGGCCAACGACACCAGCTACGGCCTGGCCGCCACCGCCTGGACCACCAACGTCAGCCGGGCCCACCGCATCGTCAAGCGCCTGCAGGCCGGCAGCGTTCAGGTCAACTGCCAGTTGGTCTTCGACCACGACCTGCCCTTTGGCGGCTACAAGCAGTCCGGCTGGGGCCAGGAATTCGGCCGCGAGGGCCTGGAGGCCTACCTGAAGAACAAGAGCGTCATCGTCCAGCTCTAGTTTTCTCTGCGATTTGTGCACGGAAAGGTGCGCCAGGCGCACCTTTCCGTGCACAAATCGCTATCCGACGCGGGGTTTGGTGCCGGGGAATTGCAGCGGCTGGGATTGCGGCACAGCGGGCACCACCGGCGGTGGAAGCAGATCGGTTGCGTTGGCGCGCAACACTTCCTGATCCACACCCGGAAACTGCACCGGGGTTCCGACGGGCTGATCGAGCCGCAGCGTCGAACGTAGATCGCCGAACGTGCGCCGTCGCCAGGGGGAGATATTCGGCTCGCGCACCCCGGTGAACCACTCCAAGAACCGCAGCACCGACGTGTGATCGAACGGTTCGGAGGCCACCCAACCGCCGACGGTCCACGGCGACACGATGATGCAGGGCACCCGGTACCCACCGCCGATCGGCTGACCGTGCACGAATTCGTCCGCGGTTCCGGCCGGCGGCAGCGGCGGGATGACGTGGTCGAACAGGCCGTCGTTCTCGTCGTAGTTGAGGATGAACACCGTCTTGGCCCAGCTGTCGGGGTTGGCGGCGATGGCGTTGATCCGGTCGGCGATGAATTTCGCCCCGTCGGCCGGCCGGTAGTCGGGATGTTCACACGACGCGGCATCGGGGATGATCCACGACACCGCGGGCAACCGGCCGGTGCGCGCGTCCTCGTCGAACGTGCCGACGGGAGAGACCGCAATTGCTTTGCGGTACAACGCCGAATCATGCGGTGCTTGCTGATACTGGCGGAACTGGTTGAGGATGTTCAGCCCGTAGTCGTCGGTCTCGGTGTAGACCTTCCAGCTCACCCCGGCCCGTTCGAGGCGTTCGGGATAGGTGGTCCACGAGTACCCGCCGCGGGGCGTGACGTTGCTGATGATCGGTCCACCGTGGGCGCCCGCGGGATCGATGGTGCCGGTCATCCACATCATCCGGTTCGGCCAGGTCGGTCCGAGCACCGAGCAGTGGTAGGCATCGCAGATGGTGAATGCGTCGGCGAGCGCGAAGTGGAACGGAATGTCCGCACGCTGGTAGTACCCCATGACGAACGGGCCGTTGGCGCCGTCGGCCTCGCGGTGTGCGGGCAGCCAGTTGTCCATCCGGCCGCTGTTGAGCGCGGCATGCTGCACCGACCAGGCGTGGGAGGTCGACGGGATCTTCTGCACACTGTTGCGCGAGGTATCCAGATGAAAGGGCAGGGTGTGACCGTCCGGATTGACCGGGTCGGGTTGGGCGAACACCGATGTGCCGTCGGGTAGCCGCGCGGCCGCGGGGTCGCCGAATCCCCGCACACCGGCCATGGTGCCGAAATAGTGATCGAACGAGCGATTCTCTTGCATCAGCAGTACGACGTGCTCGATCGGCTGGGGCGTCACCGGTTCGGCCAGCGCCCGCTGCACGTGCGTCGGCATCGCGGCGAACGCCGTGGCCAGCGCCGAACCGCCGATGAAGCGCCGCCGGGTGAGTGAGTTCACGGTCGTCTCCTTGCCGTCTCCTTTGCGGTCATCGAAGCCAACTGATCCAATCACAGGATGGGACACGACACCGGGCCGCGACGCGACCGGCTGGCCGAGATGGGCGCGCGGGTCATGTTGCGCCGGATGGGGCTGGCGCATCCGGTCATGGGCTTCCGGGTGCAACGGTCGCTGCCGGTGCCGATGCGCGACGGAATCGAGTTGCTGGCCGACCATTATGTGCCCGACGCCGCCACCCCGGCCGGCACCCTGTTGCTCCGAACTCCCTATGGGCGGGACGGATTGCCGACCCGGGTGATCGTCGGGGTCTACGCTTCTAAGGGATATCACGTCGTATTGCAAAGCACTCGTGGAACTTTCGGATCAGGTGGGGTCTTCGAGCCCGGCCGTCACGAGGTGGACGACGGCGCGGACACGGTCAGCTGGTTGCGTGAGCAGCAGTGGTTCACCGGCGAGTTCGCCACCACCGGCGCGTCCTATCTGGGCTACACCCAGCTGGCGCTGCTGGTCGATCAGCCCGCCGAGCTGACCACCTCGGTGATCACCATGGCTCCCCATGATCTGGGCCAATCGATGTGGGGCACAGGGTCATTGACGCTCAGCGACTTCTTGGCGTGGAGTTACACCGTCGGGGTCCAGCATGACGGTGGCTGGGTTCGCCAGATGGTCCGCGTGCACGGCGCCGAACGGACATTGCGGCCCGCGTTGCGGGATCTGCCGGTTCGGCGTGCGGCCGATGAGTTGCTGGCCGATCGCACGCCCTGGTCGGCGACCTGGATGAACGAAGCGGACCTCAGTGCGCCGTTTTGGCAGGACTACCGGGTCGATCACGCGCTCGATCACGTTCGCGGCCCGTTGCTGCTGGTCACCGGATGGCAGGACGCGTTCATCGAACAGACGCTGGAGCAGTACCGGCGGCTGCACGAGCGCGGGGTGGACGTGGCCCTGACGGTGGGGCCCTGGTCGCACGGTGCCGGCGGCAACGAGACATTGCGCGAATCGGTGCTGTGGCTGGATGGCACCCGGCAGAAGGGTGCACGGGTGCGGATCGGTACCACCGACGGCGACTGGGAGGAGATGGACCACTGGCCGCCGCCGACGACCGATCAGGTGCTGTATCTGCATCCCGGTTCGGCACTGCTGGATACCCCACCGGAGAGCGGCCGGCCGTCGACGTTCGTCTACGACCCGGTCGATCCGACGCCCAGTGTCGGTGGCCGACTGATGATTTCGGGAAAGTCGGGCTATGTCGACGACACCGAATTGGCGCACCGCTCCGATGTGTTGACCTTCACCGGCCCGACGCTGGGAGCCGACGTCGAGATCATGGGTTCACCGGTGGTCGAACTGACCCACCACACCGACAATCCGCACGCCGACGTGTTCGTCCGGATCAGCGATGTGGCGCCGAACGGACGGTCCCGCAACATCAGTGACGGATACCTGCGGCTGGCGCTAGGTACGGGGGACCCGCTGCGCATCGAACTCGACCCGACCGCACACCGGTTCCGGGCCGGGCATCGCATCCGGTTGCTGGTTGCCGGCGGCTGCTATCCGCGATTCGCCCGCAACTTCGGCACCGACGAACCGCTGGGCACCGCGACCAGGATGGTGGCGGTGACGCATACCGTCGAGCACGGCGACGGCGGGCAGTCCCGCATCATCTTGCCGGTCACCGAATCTTGACTACGACTTTCCCTGCGGCCGAACGGCTTTCCAGCGACGCGATCGCCTCGGCCGCGCGCTCTAACGGATACACCATCGGCTCGGGTGGGGCCACCGCGCCGGAGGCCAGCAGCGGTGACAGCTCGTCCCACTGTTGTGTCAGATAGCCCGGATGAACCGAAGCCCAAGCGCCCCAACCGACCCCGATGGCATCGATATTGTTGAGCAACAACCGATTCACCTTCACCGTCGGGATCTCACCACCGGTGAATCCGACCACCAACAGCCGCCCGCCCGGGGCCAGCGACCGCAACGAGTCGGTGAATCGATCGCCACCGACCGGGTCGAGTATCACGTCCACCCCGCGCTCGCCGGTCAGTTCGGCCACCGCGTCCTTGAACCCGTCGGCCATCACCACATCGGAAGCCCCAGCGGCCCGGGCGATCTCGGCCTTTTCCGGCGAGCTGACCACGGCGATGGTCCGGGCCGCGCCGAACGCCGGCGCCAGCCGCAACGTCGAGGTGCCGATACCGCCGGCCGCGCCGTGCACCAGCAGGGTCTCACCCACGGACAACCGGCCACGGGTGCGCAGCGCGCAATGTACCGTCAGATCGTTGAACAACAATCCCGCGCCCGCCTCGAAGGACACCGTGTCGGGCAGCTTGAACACCCGATCGGCCGGTACCGCAACGACTTCGGCCATCGCGCCGCACAACATGGTCAGCGCGGCCACCCGATCACCGGCCACCACGTGCGCCCCGGCCGGTGCGCTGCGCACCACACCGGCCAATTCCGCGCCGGGCACATAGGGCAGCGGTGGCTTGTGCTGATACAGACCGCGTGACTGCAGGGCATCGGGGAACGCCACGCCCGCCGCATGCACCTCGATCACCACGTCGCCGCCGGCGTCCGGCTCGGCGATATCGGTGAGTTTCGCTGCCGATGGGCCGTCCAACCGGGCGATCTGTATGGCGCGCATGGTGTCCTCTTTCTCCTCGGGCGGTCTCACCATCTAACATCCCGGCATGATCGATGCACGCGCAGCGGTGCTGCTCCAGGCCGGAACCGACCCGACACCGACCAGCGTGCAGGTGCGAGATCCGCAGGCCGACGAGGTGCTGGTCCGTATCGACGCGGTCGGCATCTGCCACACCGATATCAGCACCGCCGCCCGCTGGCCCGACAAGCGCGCCCCGATGGTCTTCGGCCACGAAGGCACCGGCACCGTTATCGCCGCGGGCCTGGACGCGGGCATCGACGTCGGTCGGCAGGTGGTGCTGACCTTCGCCAGTTGCACCCGTTGTGCGCACTGCACCTCGGGCCGGCCCGCCTACTGCGACGGTTCGGTCGGGTTGAACATGGCCGGCGACCGCGGCGATGACGCCAGCGCCCTGCGCCTGAACGGTGCGCCGGTGCGCGGCGGCTTTTTCGGGCAGTCGAGTTTCGCCACCCACGTCATCGCCAACGCGTCCAACGCCATCGTGCTGCCGGACGCGGTGGACCCGGTGCTGGCGGCGCCGCTGGGCTGCAGCGTGCAGACCGGCGTCGGCGCAGTGCTGAATACCCTGGCAGCCGGTCCCACCGACTCGATGGTGATCTACGGGGCCGGAGCGGTCGGACTGTCGGCGATCATGGGGGCCCGGATCGCCGGCTGCGAACGTATCGTCGCCGTCGATCCGATCGCCGAACGTCGAAGCCTGGCAATCGAATTGGGTGCGACCGGCACCGTCGACCCAACCTCGGACGACCCGAACGGTCAGATCCGCGAATTGACCGGCGGCGGGTCGACGCTGGCGGTGGACACCACCGCGCGCCCCGATGTCATCGCCAACGCCCTGACGTTGCTGCGCAAGTGCGGGGCGCTGGCGCTGGTCGGGCTCGGTGCGATGACCGCCGAACTGCCGGTGGGGCTCATCCTGGCCAACGGACTGCGGGTGCAGGGCGTCATCGAGGGTGACAGCGTGCCTCGGACGTTCATTCCGCAGCTGGTCGAATACGCCCGCCGCGGCGACCTGCCGGTGGAAAAGCTGATCTCGCGCTACCGATTCGAGGACTTCGCCGACGCCTGGGCCGACGCCAAAGCCGGCAAAGCCGTCAAACCGGTGCTGGTGATGTAGGTAGTCTGCGAAATGTGGCAACGGCGCCACGATGAATGTTGTGGCAACGGCGCCACGATGAATGGAGCGACCATGACCGCCTTCACCGAGCGCGTATCGCTCAGGCCGGGCCGTCCGGCTGTCGTGCGCCCAGATCAGGTGCTCGAGATCCGATCGGTGGACGGCACCCGGCTGCACACCGAGATCTTCGGCCCCGAAGATGGTCGCCCCGTCGTGCTGGCCCACGGCATCACCTGCGCCATCGGCGTGTGGGGCAACCAGATCGCCGATCTGGCCAAGGACCATCGGGTCATCGCCTATGACCACCGCGGACACGGTGGCAGCCAGGCGCCGCGTGGTCGCGGCAAGTACAGCCTGGACTTTCTGGCGGCCGACCTGGATTCGGTGCTGGCCGCCACGGTCAAGCCGGGGGAGCGCGCGGTCATCGCCGGGCATTCGATGGGTGGTATCGCCATCACCTCCTGGGCGCAGCGCTACCCGCAGCGCGTCGCGGCGTGCGCGGCCGGTGTGGCGCTGGTCAACACCACCACCGGTGATCTGCTGCGCCAGGTGCAGTTCCTGTCCGCGCCCCGCCGTCTGGAAGGGCCCCGGGACCGCGCCGCCGGCCGAATACTCAAGACTTTCGGTGGGGCCCCGCTGGTGCCGGGTTCGCAGCGGCCGGGACGCAAATTCGTCGCCACCGTCGCGGTCGGCCGCGATGCCGATCCGGTGGTCGCGGACTACGTTTTCGAACTGTTCAAGGGCACGTCATCGGCCGGGCGCAGTGGCTGGGCCAACACCCTGGTCGACAATCTCGGCCCGCGGCATATCGGCCTGGACAATCTGACGGTGCCGACCCTGGTCATCGGCAGTGCCAAGGATCGGTTGTTGCCTATCGCGGCGTCGCGCCGGATCGCCGAGCACGCGCCGAACTTGTGGTCGTTCGTCGAGTTGGGTGGCGGGCATTGCGCCATCTTGGAACGGCCGGACGAGGTCACCCAGCAGCTTCGTGCTCTGATCGCTGAAACCGGCCGAGGGCTGGCTCCCGCGGCGGGTGACGTGACTTAAGGTGGTACCGGCGGTACCGGATCGGACCCTAGGAGATTCATGATGGACGAGCAAGCCGAATGCGTCGACGTGCTGATCATCGGTGCGGGCATCTCCGGCATCGGTGCCGCCTACCGTCTGCACCAGCGCAATCCGCAGATGACGTACACGCTGCTGGAGCGGCGTGAACGTATCGGCGGCACCTGGGACCTGTTCCGGTACCCGGGGATTCGCTCGGATAGCGACATCTTCACCCTCAGCCTGCCGTACGAACCGTGGACCCGCCCGGAAAACATCGCCGACGGCGCCGATATCCGCGAATACCTCACCACCGCCGCGCGCCACCACGGCATCGACCGGCACATCCGGTTCAACACCCACGTCAAGTCGGCCGACTGGGACTCGCAGACCGATACCTGGACGCTGCAGACGGTGCAGGACGGCGTCGACAGGTCCTATCGCGCCCGGTTCGTGTTTTTCGGTACCGGCTACTACAACTACGACGAGGGCTACACCCCGGAATTCCCCGGTATCGAGAAATTCGCCGGCCAGGTGGCGCACCCGCAGTTCTGGCCCGAGTCGCTGGACTATGCGGGCAAGAAGGTTGTGGTGATCGGTAGCGGCGCCACCGCCATCAGCATGGTGCCCGCAATGGCCCAGACCGCGAGCAAGGTGACCATGCTGCAGCGTTCACCGACCTACCTGATGTCCCAGTGGCGCATCGATCCGATGGTGCAGTTTGTTCGGAAGATCCTTCCGCGCAAGGCTTCTCATCGTCTGGTGTGGTTCCGCAACGCGTGGTTCTCGGTACTCACCTACAACATGTTCCGTAAGTTCCCGAAGTTCGGGCGACGCCTGATCCGCAACCGTGCGATGGCGGCCCTGCCGCCCGGCTACCCGGTGGACGTGCACTTCAACCCGAAGTACGACCCGTGGGATCAACGGTTGTGCGCGATCCTGGACCGCGACTTCTTCGACGCCATCAGCGACGGGCGCGTCGAGGTGGTGACCGACCATGTCGACCACATCGACGAGTCCGGCATCGTGCTGGAATCCGGTGGGCGCAACGATGCGGACATCATCGTCACCGCGACGGGGTTGCAACTGCAGGCCCTGGGCGGCATCGCGCTGAGCCTGGACGGTGTGGCGTTCGCACCGTCGGATCGGTTCGTGTACAAGGAATTCCTGCTCGAAGACGTGCCGAACATGGCATGGTGCCTGGGCTACACCAACGCGTCGTGGACGCTGCGCGCGGATATGACGGCGCGCGCGTTCGCGAAGTTGTTGGCGTACATGGACTCTCACGGCTACACCCACGCCTATCCGCACCTGGGTGAGGTGGCGATGGCCGAGAAGAAGACCTTCGACCTGGATGCCGGATACATCAACCGCAACCCGCATGCGCTGCCCAAATCGGGCACGCAGCATCCGTGGACCGTCCGGCACAACTATGTGCTCGACGTGATCGAGCACCGCTTCGACCGGATCGAAGAGTCCATGGTGTTCGGACGGGTGGCCCAGCGCGCCATCGCGTCCGCCTGACGTTCTCGAGTGTGGGGGTTGGGTACGCAGATCCATGCGATCTGCGTACCCAACCCCCACACGCGCGCTGCGGCTGCGCGCCTACGGCGCTGAGTGGGATGCGCGCCTACGGCGCCGGACTTGCTGCGCGCCTACGGCGCGACGGTCAGCCAGTCGGCGAACCCGGACGGATCGTGCCGGCCCAGCGCGCCATGCTCGAACAGACCCCAGCCCTCGGCGGGCGCCTTGGTGCCCTCGTGGCACACCGCGCGGCCGACGTGATCGATCACACCGAAGCCCGCCCGTCCGACGATCGCCGGATCGGTCATGTCGTAGGTGAGCCGCTCGGTGAACTTCTCGCCCTTCCACACGCCGTGCAGCCAGTCCGAGTCACCGCCGTAGCCGCCGCCGACGTGAATCGGGCACGGCAGCTTGGATTCGACGTCGAAACGCACGGGGGAGCCGTCCACCGCGGTCGCCTCGATGGTGGCCCCGGTGGGGATGCGGGTGCCGGAGCGGTAGTGGATCTTCACTCGGGGCCACCCCAGTTGCTCGACGCGGCCGTCCTTCCAGATCCGGGTGCAGTCGTTGAGCGAGCGGAAGCCGTCGGGCGCTTCCTGGATGATCAGTACGATCGAGAATTCCTCGAAGGCGATCGGCACATACAACCACCACATGCCCTCGAACGGCGGATCGGCCGGACGCCCGGCAGGTTCGGGCTCGCCGATCGGGCGGATGCCCCACGAACGGTCGCGTGAACCGATCCACGCCTCCGGATCGACGGTGATCTCCTTGCCGTCGATCACCAGATATCCGCTCCAGGAACCTAATTGAGCGAAACGCTGGGCGTCCAAGGTGACCCGGTTGCCCTGGCGCATCAGGTGGCGCTGTTCCTGCACCACATCGAACAGGCCGTTCCAGGTCAGGTCGGCGGCGATGCCCTCGGTCTCTTCGAGCACGATGCGTACCTTGTGCAGCGGATCGGGCACCTCGATCCGGTAACCCATGACGTGCTGATTGAACCGGTCCTGATCGATGGCATCGGACAGGTGCACCGCGGTCTGTGAATTCCCCTGGCGCACCAGGAAATAGGCATCCTTCACGCCGAGGTTGGGGTAATAGCCCAAGCCGGTGATGACGAAGATATCGCCGGTGCGGTCATGTGCGTTGAAGTACGAGCGGTCGTAGAAATTCCGGTCACTGGAGCCGGGCCAGGCGATCGGTTGGGG
>Ga0153956_1003317_pt1 | contig 10467 bp, 12 predicted proteins | sample TSFL040MetaG_FD_104704 | JGI IMG/M metagenome (GOLD analysis project Ga0153956, IMG submission 104704) | Attine ant fungus gardens microbial communities from Florida, USA - TSFL040 MetaG | ecosystem: Host-associated > Fungi > Mycelium > Unclassified | place: USA: Florida, Wekiwa Springs...
AACGCCCTGATCATCCCGCTGCTGATCCCGCTCAGCCTCAAAGGCGTGAAGTACCGGGCGATCGGCGCCACCGCGCTCCTGCGCCGCAACCTCCTCCTCTACGGGCTCGGCGGCCTGATCGTCCCCTTCGTCGGGATCAAGCTGATCGACCTCGTCGTCCACAACCTGCTGGGGGCCTGAGGTGCGGGCCCACCGTCTCCACCCGGCCGCCGAGACCTCCGTCCCGGCGTTCCAGGAGTCGATCTGGAGCATCGCTCAATCTGGTCGGCGCTGGCCGCTGCGGGTTCGGATCCTCGCCCGGCTGCAGGCTCCCTGGCTCGACCTCGCGCTGGCCTCCGGCGCCGACCCGTCGGGCTCGCCGCAGCTCGAACGGCGGGCCGCCCATCTGCTCTCGCACCTGCACCGGGTACGCGTCGTCGGGGCGCTGCGGCAGAGCCGCCGCTCGGCCGGAGCGCGGATCGATCCCGGCGACCTACGGGTGCCGGTGGACGGCGAGGAGGTGCGGATCGCGGAGGCCCGGCTGGTGGAGCTCGAGGACCTGCTCATCTCGCCCGTGCCCGTCTACGCCCGCGGCGTCGCGATGGCGTCGCAGGTGGTCGCCGACGGCACCGGGCCGCTCTACGCGCCGAAGCGGCGCGGCGAACTCCGCGCGCGGGTCGGCAGCGTGTTGGCCGCCCTGCGAGGGGCGCTCTGAGGGAGCTGGCCGGTGGGTCCGGCGATCTCAGACCAGAGTCCTGACCGGGCGCCGGTGGAGGCTCGCATGCCCGCGGAGACCCGTGAGCCCGGCCACTACAAGATCTTCCTCGGCATGGCGGCGGGGGTCGGCAAGACCTACCGGATGCTGCAGGAGGGCCACGCCGAAGCGGAGGCCGGGCGCGATGTCGTGATCGGCTACCTCGAGCCGCACGAACGGCCGGAGACGAGCGAGCAGGCGCGCGGGCTGGAGGAGCTGTCCCGGCGCGAGGTCGAGATCCGCGGCGGCGCGACGGCGTCGGAGATGGACCTCCCGGCCCTGCTGCGGCGGGCGCCGGAGCTGGCGCTGATCGACGAGCTCGCCCACACCAACCCGCCGGGGCTCGGCCACGACAAGCGCTACGAGGACATCGCCGCGGTGCTCGCCGCCGGGATCGACGTCTTCTCCACCGTGAACGTGCAGCACCTCGAGTCCCTGAACGACCAGGTCGCCGAGCTGACCGGCGTGCGGGTGCGGGAGACGGTGCCGGACAAGGTCCTGGCCGGCGCCGACGAAGTCGTCCTCATCGATCTCACCCCGGAGGCGCTGATCGCGCGGCTGCGCGACGGCAAGATCTACCCGACCCAGAACATCGACGCCGCGCTCAACAACTTCTTCAAGATCGAGAACCTGGCGGCGCTGCGCGAGGTCAGCCTGCGGCAGGTCGCCGAGGACGTCGAGTCGAAGCGGCTCGTCTTCGCCGAGGCGGAGGCGGTCGGCACGCGCGAGCAGGAACGGGTCTCCGACGACGCGGCGAAGGCGGTGGGGGAGAGGCTCCTGGCGCTGGTGCGGCCGCAGCCGAGCGCGCAGCGGCTGGTGCGGCGGGCATGGCGCTCCGCGCAGCGCCTGGGGACCGACCTCGATCTGCTCTGGGTGAAGCCGCCGAGCCTCTTGATCGAGGGGGAGGTGGAGCGCCAGGTGACCGCGCTGCGGCGGCTGGCGTCGGTGCTCGGCGCGACCCTCCTGATCGAGGAGCACGACGATGTGGTCGCCGCCACGGCCCGCGTCGTCCGCGAACGCGGCAGCACCTACATCATGGTCGGCGAGGCGCCCCCGCCGCGCGGGCTGGCGCGCCTGCGTGAACCCTTGCCGCAGCGGCTGATGCGCGCGGCCCCGCCCGGAGTCGACGTCCGCATCGTCGCCCACCGCGGCATCAAGGACGAGGAGGCGGGCCGATGAGTGCGCTGGCGGCGATCCGCATCGAGCACATCCTCGTCGTCGTCGCGCTGGGCCTCGGCGGGGTCGGCGGCTTCTGGCTCGCCAAGTCCCGGCACTCGCGCAAGGCGCCCGCCGAACCCGACGCGGTCCACCACATCCTGCTGCCGTTCACCGGGGTCGAGATCTCCCGCCGCGCGGTCGACGCGGCCCTGCGCCTCGCGCGCGCGGAGGAAGCGACGCTGATGCCCGCCTACCTGGCGCAGGTGCCGAAGAGCCTGCCGCTCGACTGCCCGATCCCGAAGGAAGCCGGCCGGGCGATGGCGATGCTGGAGGCGATCGAACAGCGCGCGGTCGCCAAGGGCGTCCCGGTCGACGCCCGGATCGAGCGCGGCCGCACCTACCGCCACGCCCTCGCCCGCCTGCTCTCCGAAGAGGAGTTCGACCGCGTCGTCGTCTCCGCCGGTGCCACCGGGACCCAGGGCCTCTCCGGCGACGACCTGGTCTGGCTGCTGGAGCGCGCCCCCGCCGAGGTGATGATCCTCCGGCCCGGCCCCGAGGACCACCGCATGCTCGTCCCGGCCACCGCGCCGCAGTGGAACGCCAACGGCACGAGCGTTCCCGCCTAGATGGTTGATCCCACGGCGGTCGGGGGGCGGCGCTCCGCCCGTCCGAGGTGGGTTCCGGGCGTCTCGGACACGGCCCTGGCAGGCTGTGGCCGTGTCCGAGACGCCCGGGACGTGTGGGGTTCGCGGGGAGGGACGCCGCGGGTCGGGAAGTTGCCCTCTTCCGTGGGCGTCCCGCGTGGGAGAGGTCACGAAGACCCTCTGAGGGCCCGATCCGTTGACGAAGACGCCGAGAACGTCACACCTCCGCGCGTCTTCTGTTCGTTCTCGGGCCTGGGATCAAGGCCCGAGAACGCGCGGCATGAGTTGACCCCACCATGGTGTGGTCAACTCATGCAGCGCGAAAGTGCGTGTTGCCCAACACGCACGGAAGGGTGACCTTCCCGGCATCTCCCCGACGTCTTGCGGGTCCCGTCACCCTTCCGTCCCTCTCCCGTGACGCGCCCGTGGGGCTCGCGTGGACGGTCCCCGCCACTCCCCACATCCCCGGCCGTCTCGGCCACGGCCACAGCCTGCCAGGGTCGTGGTCGAGACGGCCGTCGTCCCTTCCCCGTCCCTTTTCACCCCCGTCCCTTTCCACCTCCGGGCCGTGGAATCAACCGCCTAGGCGATCCGCCTCCGGTAGGTCGCCATCGCGAAGCAGTAGGCGACGACCATGATCCCGACGCACCAGCCGAGGGCCACCCAGATGTCGCTGCCGACCGGCTGCTGAGTGAAGAGATCGCGGATCGCGTTCACGATCGAGGTCACCGGCTGGCGTTCGGCGAAGGCGCGGACCGCGCCGGGCATCGATTCGGTGGGCACGAAGGCGGAGCTGATGAACGGCAGGAAGATGAGCGGATAGGCGAAGGCGCTCGCGCCGTCCGCCGATTTCGCGGTCAGGCCGGGGATGACGGCGATCCAGGTCATCAGCAGGGTGAACAGGAGCAGGAGGCCCGCGACCCCGAGCCATGCCGTCACCCCGGCGCCCGAGCGGAAGCCGATCAGCAGCGCGACCAGCACGACCACGGCGACCGAGATCAGGTTGGCGACCAGCGAGGTCAGCACGTGCGCCCAGAGCACCGAGGAGCGGGCGATCGGCATCGACTGGAAGCGCTCGAAGATCCCGCTCTTCAGGTCGAGGAAGAGCCGGAAGGCGGTGTAGGAGATGCCCGAGGCGATCGTGATCAGGAGGATCCCCGGCAGCAGGTAGTCGACGTAGGAACCCGACCCCGACTTGATCGCGCCGCCGAACACGTAGGCGAACAGCAGCAGGAAGGCGATCGGCATGATCGTCGTCGTGATGATGGTGTCGGGGCTGCGCGCGATGTGGCGCAGGGACCGCCCCGTCAGGGCGGCGGTGTTGGCGAAGAATTGCCTGGTCATCGTGCCTCCTCCTCCTCGGCGCCGACGACGGCGAAGAAGACGTCCTCGAGCGTCGGCTGCCTCTCGACGTATTCGACCTGGGCGGGCGGCAGCAGTCGCTTCAGCTCGGCGAGCGTGCCGTCGACGATGATCCGACCCTCGTGGAGGATCGCGATCCGGTCGGCGAGCGCCTCCGCCTCGTCCAGGTACTGCGTGGTGAGCAGGATCGTCGCGCCGCTCTCGGCGAGCTCCTTCACGGCCTGCCACACCTCGAGGCGCCCCTGCGGGTCGAGCCCGGTCGTCGGCTCGTCGAGGAAGACGATCGGCGGATCGCCGATCAGGCTCATCGCCAGGTCGAGCCGGCGCCTCATGCCGCCCGAGTAGGTCGACACCCGGCGGTCGGCCGCCTCGGCGAGGGAGAAGCGGTCGAGGAGATCGTCGGCGATCGCGCCCGGGTTCTCGAGCCGCCGCAGGCGGGCGACGAGCACGAGGTTCTCCCGTCCGCTGAGGATCTCGTCGACCGCCGCGAACTGTCCGGTGAGGCTGATCGACCGCCGCGCCTCGGCGGGCTGGGCGGCGACGTCGGGGCCGTCGACGCTGGCGGTGCCCGCGTCGGCCTTCAGCAGCGTGGCGAGGATTTTCACCAGCGTGGTCTTGCCGGCGCCGTTGGAGCCGAGCAGGGCGACGATGCTGCCCCGCGCGACGTCGAGGTCGACACCCCGCAGGACGTCCAGTGCCCCGTAGGACTTCTCCAGGCCCTCCACCCGGATCGCCTGGCCTTGTGGGGCGGCCATCAGGCCGCACTCCCTTCTTCCTCGGCGGCGCGGTCGATGGCGTCCGTCAGGCGTTTCTGCTCGCGGTCGACGTAGCCGCCCTTCGAGTAGTTCCGGACCAACGCGTCGACGAACTCCACGGGGTCGTCCCCGACGATCTCGCGGATCGGGGTCCCGTCCGCCGCGGCGCGCTCGAACAGGTCGGCGACGTCCTCGAACAGCGAGGCCGCGTTGTCCGCGTCCAGCGCTCCGAAGTGCATGAGGTACCGCTCGATTCCGTCGACGGCGGTGCGGTAGCTGGGCGGGAGCTGCTTCACCCGCGCCTTGTAGCTCCGCCACCGCCGCTTGTCGCCGATGAGCTTTGAGAGCATGGTCATCTGCCTCCTTCGTGGAGCTGTTCCAATCGTCCCGCGAGGAAGCTCCACGTCCTCCAGAACTCTTTGAGCTCTTCTTGCCCGTGCGCGTTGAGGGAGTACACCTTGCGTGGAGGCCCCTTCTCGGATGGCACCTTCTCCACGTCGACGAGGCCGCGCTTCTCGATCCTGGTGAGCAGCGCGTAGACGGTGCCCTCGGCGATGTCGTCGAAACCCTGATCCCGCAGCCAGGCCGTGATCTCGTAGCCGTAGGCCGGGCGGGCGGAGAGGATCGCGAGGACGACGCCCTCGAGCGTGCCTTTCAACATCTCCGTCATCTGCTTGGTCATTCGGTCGGCCTCCTCAGCTACTCAGCGTTGCTAGCTACTAGTACATAGTAACACTGAATAGCAGCGGCTGCCTCAGAGGCCGAGGACGGTGACCGCGACCAGGATCAGCGAGAGCGTCGAGGTCACCGCGACCGTCGCCGCCGTGACCCAGTCCACCGGCCCGCGGTTGCGGTGCTCGCCCATCAGCTCCGTCGAGCGCGCGAGCCGCCAGATGAAGAAGAGGTTGACCGGGAGGAGAAGGCCGTTCACCACCTGGACGCCGACCAGGAAGGCGATCACCGGGATGCCTGGGACGATCGCGACCAGGGTCGAGATCGCGATCATCGCCGTGATCAGGCCCATGAAGACGGGCGCCTCCTCGGTGCGCCGGCCGATCCCCTTCTCGTAGCCGAGGCTCTCGGCGACGACGTAGGACGTGGCGATCGGCAGGATCGCCGCGGCGAGCAGGCTGGCGCCGAGCAGGCCGACGCCGAAGAGGAGCTCCGCGTAGCGCCCGGCCAGCGGCTCGAGCGCCTTGGCGGCGTCGGCGGCGGAGCCGATCGAGTGGATGCCGGAGACGTAGAGGGTCGCGCCGGTGGCGATGATGATGAAGGCGGAGACGAGGTCGGCGAAGATCGCCCCGCCGACCGCCTCGCGCGACTCGTTGCGGATGTCCGCCTCCGTCGCCCCCCGCTCGACCACCGCCGACTGCAGGTAGAGCTGCATGTACGGGGTGATCGTCGTTCCCGCCAGGGCGACGAAGAGGAGCAGGAAGGTCGGGTCGGTGTGCATCTGCGGCGTCACCAGCGCGTGACCGACCTGCCCCCAGTCCGGATGGGCGAGGATCGCCGCCACGGGATAGGCGAAGAAGGGGATCGTCAGCCAGATGAAGACGCGCTCGGCGCTGCGGTAGGAGCCGCGCACGATCACCAGCCAGATGACCAGCGCGGCGATCGGCACCGACACCTGGGCCGGGATCCCGGCGAGTCCCAGGGCCGCCCCGACGCCGACGAAATCGGAGATGCAGATGCCGAGGTTGGCGACCAGGACCGCCAGGGTCGCGAAGGCCGACCAGCGGATGCCGTAGCGCTCGCGGATCAGCTCGGCGAGGCCCTTCCCGGTCACCGTCCCCATCCGCGCCGCCGAGCGCTGCACCAGCGCCAGTGAGATCGTGATCAGCACCATCGCCCAGAGCAGCGAGTAGCCGTACTTGGCGCCGACTTCGGAGTAGGTGGCGACGCCGCCGGCGTCGTTGCCGGCGTTGGCGGCGATCAGGCCGGGACCGAGCAGCCCCAGGAAGACGAGGACGCGGCTACGCCGGGAGCGGAGCCGTGAAGGCAGGTGCGGCCGCGCCGCCAAGCGGGGGGGCCGCAACCGCCGTATGGCGGCTGGTACTCGGCCCCGCATCCACCTGGTCGCTCCACGGGATGACGCTCATGCGTCGATCCAACTCCCCCCGCCTAAAGACCTTCTCAATCCTCGCCGAGCAGGCCGAAGCGACGTCGCCAGCCCTTCGGCAGGAGGACCTCGAGCACGTCGTCGACGGTGACGACGCCGATCATCCGTTCCTCGCGGTCGAGGACCGGCGCGGCGATCAGGTTGTAGTCGGCCATCAGCCGGGCGACTTCCTCGAAGTCCGCCTGGGGGAGGAGGTGGGGGACGCCGTCGACGTCCAGGTCGACCACCGTCGCCTCCGGGTCGGCGCGCAGAAGGGCGGCCAGGTGGAGCGCTCCGGAGAACCGGCGTTTGGCGTCCATCACGTAGACCATCGCGAGGTTCTCGTCGGGCAGTCCGCTGCGGCGCACGCGGTCGAGGGCCTCGGCGACGGTCGCGTGGCGATAGACGCTGACGAAGTCGGGGCTCATCAGCCCGCCCGCCTCCGCCGGGTCGTAGCCGAGCAAGGCGCGGACCTTCCGCCGCTGGCCCGGCGACAGATGCTCGGTGACGGCCTCGCGGCGCTCCGCGGGCAGCTCGGCGACCAGGTCGGCGGCGTCGTCGGGAGCCATCCGGGAAAGGAGCGCGGCGACCTCCGTGTCGGCGCGCTGCTCGACGAACTCGATCTGGTGCTGGGCGTCCAGCTCCTCGAAGACGTCGGCCTCGAGCTCGGCGTCGGCGCCGACGGCCTCGATGATCTCGCGGCCCTCTTCGTGGGAGGCGGCCTCGACCAGGTCCGCGATCTGGGCCGGGTGCAGCTTCGCCAGCTTGGGGTGGAGGATCCGCAGGCGGACGGCAGGGATCTCGCCCGCGAACGGCTCGACGCTCGCCCAGTCGAGGAAGTCCCCGGTGTCGATCCGCCCGCCGATGCGCTTCGGCAGCAGGCGTCGCAGGCCGCCCCGCGGTCCGGTGTCGACGCCGATCACCCGCCACCAGCCCTCGAGCCGCGCCAGCTCGACCTCGTTGGCGCGGACCAGGCGCGCGCCCTCGACGTTGATCAGCTGGTGGTCGAGGACGTCGTGCTTCAGCAGGACCTCCTCCGGGCGGCGGGCGAACGGCCGCAGGTCGAGCTTTGCCTTGCTCAGGGTGATCGCCCGCGGCTCGACCGTGGCGACCCGCTCGGCGGGGAGGTATGACCGGCGCCCGGCGACGTTGACGAGGAAGCCGGTGATCGGCGGGTAGCCGCTGCCCTCCAGCCGCACGATCGCGTCGTCGACCTTGCCCAGCCGGGTGCCGTCGTCATCGCGCAGGGCGGCGCCGAGGATCAGCGAGAGGTGGAGGACCAGCGGCGGTCGACTCGTCTCGGTGGCGGCCATCGCACGATGCTAGGCCCGCCCCCTAAAGACGCCGCGCCGCTACTGGTTGCGCTTCTTCGGCAGCGTGCGGAAGACGACGTCCCAGAGCGGGGAGGAGACGCCGTAGCCGTAACGGTGGTCCTGGAAGTGGTGGCGCATGTGGGCCTCGCGCAGGCGCTTGCCGGTCTTCGACTTGGGCACGAAGTGGTGCACGTAGTAGTGCGTGTAGTCGTAGGCGAGGTAGCCGAGCATGAAGCCGCCGAAGGCGGGGAAGGCGGCGTTGCCGAGGACCAGCCAGAAGCCGAGGAAGAAGATCGCCGCGAGCGGGATCGACACCGACGGCGGCATCACCAGTCGCATCTTGTCGTTGGGATGGTCGTGGTGGATGCCGTGGATGATGAAGTGCATCCGCCGGCCGAAGGCGTTGTCGGGCTCCCAGTGGAAGATCAGCCGGTGGAGCCAGTACTCGGTGAGCGTCCAGAAGGCGAGCCCACCCAGGTTGATGAGCACGATCTGCCACGCGTTCCACCCCTTCGTCGCCCCGATGACCTCCGCCGCCACGATCACCGGCAAGAACACGATCGCCGGGATCGCCGGGTGGACCCGGGAGAAGAAGTTGAGGAATTCGCTCTTGAAGAGGGGCGGCGAAGCCGACAGCCGCTGCGTACGCTCGTGTGCCTCCATCGGCGTTGATGTTATCTAGTGCGGCTGCGGTGGCCGGCCGGCTGTGACCGCCCATCAGCCGCCCGGGTCGCAGGGGTCCCAAGGATGAGTTCGCAGTTATCGACGCATGTTGTGGCCAAGTGCGAACGCCACCGGGTGTGACGGAGGCCGCGTTCGCACTTTGCCGTACGTGGGACGGCAGGCCGCGAACTCGCCGGGAGGGGACGGCGGGATCCCGGCGGAAGGCGCGTCGGAGGGACACGGAAGCGTCACTTCTCCTCCCTTCCGTGACGCTTCCTCCCGCTCCGGCCTGCCGCGGATTCCGGGCCGACCACAGCCAGCCGAAGGGTCGACACGGAATCCGCGGCACTCGGCGCGCCCCTGACCCGCAAGACGCGGGGGTTATGTGAAAGGGCTGTGACGCAGATGTAGCGATTTGCGGATTCGTGGCCAACGTGGATTCAGCCAGGCTGATTTAGTGCCCGAGCCGATGCCGCGCAAGCCCAAAGCCCCCACCTGCGAGGACTGTTATTTCCACAAGAATCTCTTGTGTGCTCTGGAGCTCGGCGAGACCTGCGCGACCTTCCGTCCCAACCGTCCCGAGGGCCTCGTCCCGCCGCGCCAGCCGGTTCTCCTGATGCGCGCGCCGCGCTGGGCGTCCACCGGGCGCGCCGTATCTGCCTGATTGTCCGTACCCGCGCTCCACGTGGGTAATGTTTCGACCAGATGCCGCAGCGCGACCTCTTCGCCGACTTTGCGCGGATGCGCCGGGAGATGGACCAGTTGATGGGCGATCCCTGGAGCCGCACCCGCTACGTCACCCGCCGGTCCTCCGGCTTCTCGCCGAACGTCGACGTCTACTACGTGGACGACCCGCAGCGGGCGGTGGTGAAGGTCGACCTCGCCGGCATCGACCTCACCGAGATCGGGATCGAGGTCAGTGGCCGCCAGCTGGCGGTCGTCGGCCGCCGCGCCCTGCAGGAGACCGAGGGCCGCGTCTACCAGCAGATCGAGATCCCCTCCGGCCCCTTCCGCCGGGTGGTCGAGCTGCAGGTGGAGGTCGACGGCAACCGCTCCGTCGCCAACTACGAAGACGGCATCCTCACGATCGAACTGCCGCTGCGCGAGCCGCACGAAACCACGCACCGAGTCCCGATCGAGCGGACTTGATCGACTTCATGGAGGGATCCTCGCCCACCCTCGAGGTCGTCGAAGCACCGCTCGACGCCGAGGACGCGCTGCGCGACGGCCCGCTGCCGATCCCGGAGGCGCTGCCGGTCCTGCCGCTGCGCGACTCGGTCGCCTTCCCGGACACGATCACCCCGCTCGCGGTCGGCCAGCCGCGCTCGATCAAGCTGATCGACGACGTGCTCGGCGGCGACCGGATGCTGGTGATGGTCGCCTCGCGCGACCCCGAGCTGGAGGAGCCGACCCCGAACGACCTCTACGACGTCGGCGTCGTCGGCGTGGTCGAGCGGATGGTGAAAGTGCCGGACGGCTCCCTGCGGATCCTGGTCCAGGCGACCCAGCGCGTCCGCCTCGACAAGTTCGTCGCCGACCGCCCGTACCTGATCGCCGGCATCACCGAGATGCCCGACGAGATCGAGCGCAACGCCGAGCTCGAGGCGCTCAGCCGCAACGTCCAGCGCACCTTCTCGGAGATCGTCGAGCAGATCCCCTACCTGCCGGAGGAGCTGCAGCTCGCCGTCGCCAACATCGACGACCCGAGCGCGCTCGCCCACCTGATCGCCGGGGCGCTCCG
>Ga0153956_1003318_pt1 | contig 10465 bp, 9 predicted proteins | sample TSFL040MetaG_FD_104704 | JGI IMG/M metagenome (GOLD analysis project Ga0153956, IMG submission 104704) | Attine ant fungus gardens microbial communities from Florida, USA - TSFL040 MetaG | ecosystem: Host-associated > Fungi > Mycelium > Unclassified | place: USA: Florida, Wekiwa Springs...
CTGATGGGCCCGTCCGGCTCGGGCAAGACCACCCTGCTCAACCTGATCGGCGGACTGGATACACCCACCGACGGCGAGATCGCCATCGAAGGCCAGCGCATCGACCAGCTCGGCGCCGGCCAGCTTTCCACCTGGCGCAGCCACCACGTCGGCTTCGTGTTCCAGTTCTACAACCTGATGCCGATGCTGACCGCGCAGAAGAACGTGGAACTGCCGCTGCTGCTGACCCACCTGTCGGCCGGCGAACGCAGGCGCCGCGCGCAGATCGCACTGGCCCTGGTCGGCCTGGCCGACCGCCGCGACCACCGCCCCAACGAGCTGTCCGGCGGCCAGCAGCAGCGCGTGGCCATCGCCCGCGCCATCGTCTCCGACCCCACCTTCCTGATCTGCGACGAGCCCACCGGCGACCTGGACCGCCACTCGGCCGAGGAAGTGCTGGGCCTGCTGCAGCTGCTCAACCGCGAGCACGGCAAGACCATCATCATGGTCACCCATGATCCGAAGGCGGCCGAATACGCCACCCACACCGTGCATCTGGACAAGGGCGAGCTGGTCGACGCCCCGGTGCACTGAGGAGCGCGACCATGAAAAAACAACACGATCGTTGCCTTTCACGGCGAAGCCGCCCGCAGGGCGGCGCACGGGGGGGTGCACAGGGGGGTGCACCATGAAATATTTCTCCCTGATCTGGGCGCAGCTGTTCCGCAGCCGCACCCGCACCCTGTTCACCCTGCTGTCGGTGGTCACCGCGTTCCTGCTGTTCGGCATGCTCGATTCGGTGCGCGTGGCCTTCGGCACCGGCGGCAGCAGCGTGGCCGGCGCCAACCGCCTGGTCGTCACCTCGCGCCTGTCCATCACCCAGTCGCTGCCGATCCGCCTGGACCCGCAGATCCGCCAGGTGCAGGGCGTGCGCGACGTCACCTCCGCCATGTGGTTCGGCGGCATCTACCAGGACCCGAAGAACTTCTTCCCCAACTTCTCGGTGGCGCCGAACTACTTCGACGTGTACCGCGAGTTCGAGGTGCCCAAGGACCAGCTGGACGCCTTCCACAACACCCGCACCGGTGCCATCGTCGGCGCGACGCTGGCCCAGCAGTTCGGCTGGAAGATCGGCGACACCATCCCCTTGCAGGCCACCATCTTCCCGCGCGGCGGCAGCAACGACTGGCCATTGCAGCTGGTGGGCATCTTCCATTCCAGCAACAGCGCCACCGCCGCCAACGACGAGCGCCAGCTGATGATGAACTGGAAGTACTTCGACGAATCCAACGACTACATCAAGAACCAGGTGAGCTGGTACACGGTGACGCTGGACAACGCCGACCACGCCTCGCGCGTGGCCCAGGCCATCGATGCCATCTCGGCCAACTCCGACCACGAGACCAAGAGCCAGACCGAGTCGGCGTTCCAGCAGGCCTTCATCAAGCAGTTCGCCGACATCGGCATGATCGTCACCTCGATCATGGGCGCGGTGTTCTTCACCCTGCTGCTGTTGACCGGCAACACCATGGCGCAGGCGGTGCGCGAACGCATCCCGGAGCTGGCCACGCTGAAGACGCTGGGCTTCGGCGACGGCACGGTGCTGATGCTGGTGATGGTCGAATCGGTGTTGCTGGTGGGCCTGGGCGGCGCCATCGGCCTGGGCCTGGCGGCGCTGGCGCTGCCGGCGATGGCGCCGAAGACGATGGGCCTGCTGCCGCCGCACGTACCGCCGCAGACCTGGCTGATGGGCCTGGGCCTGATCGTGCTGATCGGCCTGGTGGTGGGCGTGCTGCCGGCGCTGCGCGCCAAGCGGCTGAAGATCGTCGATGCACTGGCCGGGCGCTGAGGAGCGGACCATGAAGAAATTTTTCTCTAACGCGCTGGTGGTCCTGCTGCTCGCCATCGGCCTGGGCGTGTGGATCAGGCTGCCGTGGATCGGCGTGCTGGGGGTGGCCGTCGCCCTGGCGCTGTGGCTGCCACTCACCCGCAGCGGCCGGCTGGCGCTGGCCGCCACCCGCATCGGCATCGCCAGCCTGCCGCAGCGCTGGGGCGCCTCGTCGGTGATCGTGGTCGGCATCGCCGGCGTGGTCGGCGTGCTGGTGGCGATGCTGGCGATGGGTGAAGGCTTCCAGGCCACGCTGGACAGCACCGGCGATGACACCACCGCGATCGTGCTGCGCGGCGGTTCGCAGGCCGAGACCAATTCGGTCATCACCCGCGACCAGGTGCCGCTGCTGGGCACGCTGCCGGGCGTGGCGCACGACCCGCAAGGCCGCGCCCTGCTGTCGGCGGAGCTGTCGCAGGTGGTCAACCTTGTCTCGCTGGCCGACGGCACCGACGTCAACGCGCAGTTCCGCGGCGTCGGCGACATGGCCTGGGCGGTGCACGACAAGGTGAAGATCGTGCAGGGCCGCGCGTTCAGGCCGGGCCTGCGCGAGATCGTGGTCGGCCAGGGCGCGCAGGGCCAGTTCCGCGACATGCAGGTCGGCAGAACCCTGGACCTGGGCAACCAGGCGTGGACGGTGGTGGGCGTGTTCGCCTCCGGCGACGCGCACGATTCGGAACTGTGGACCGACGTGCAGACGCTGGCCACCACCTACCAGCGCGGCGCCTACCAGTCGATCAGCGTGCGCACCGGGGGCAAGCCCGGCTTCGAGCAGTTCAAGGCGGCGGTGGCGGCGGACCCGCGGCTGAAGCTGGACGTGGAAACCACGCGCGACTACTACAGCAAGCAGGGCGGCAGCCTGAACAGGCTGATCAGCGTCCTCGGCACCGTGATCGGCACGATCATGGCCATCGGCGCGGTGTTCGGCGCGCTCAACACCATGTATGCCGCGGTGGCCACGCGGGCGCGCGAGATCGCCACCATGCGCGCGCTCGGCTTCCGCGGCCTGCCGGTAGTCACCGCGGTGATGCTGGAGACCATGCTGCTGGCGCTGGTCGGCGGCCTGCTCGGCTGTGCGGTGGCGTGGCTGGTGTTCAACGGCTACAGCGTCTCCACCATGGGCAACAACTTCAGCGCGGTGGTGTTCAAGTTCCACGTCTCGCCCGAACTGCTGTGGAACGGGTTGAAGTGGGCGCTGGGGATTGGCCTGGTCGGTGGCCTGTTCCCGGCGCTGCGCGCGGCACGGCTGCCGATCACCACCGCGCTGCGCGAGACCTGAGCACGGCGGGCGGCGACAGGTGCGCCGCCGCCCTGCGCAAGCCGGCGCGATGGCCAGGCTTCCGTCCATCGCGCCCGTTCGCGCCTCGGTCCAACAGGTTGCCGTTACCCGAACGGCATACAACGGTCATCATTCTGTCATCGCCACGCGGTAGAGCCGCGGCGGCGCAGGCGCTACCGTGGCACGCCTCCCCTCCGGAATCCCGCCATGCTGCGTTCGCTGGCGCTGGCCGGCGTCTGCGTGATGCTGGCTGGCTTCGCTTTGTCCTCACCGATGCCGCCGCTGTCGCTCAGCGCGCGGCTGGCCGCGCCCGGCGGTACCTCGCCGCTGGTGCCGACCGCGCGCATCGACGCGCTGCTGGCGCGCCTGCCGCACCGCCAGGGCATGGTGCCCGGCAGCGATGGCGTGGCGCTGCACTGGGTGGCGTTCGAGCCCGGCGACTACCGCCTGCGCTACGACTACCTCGGCAAGGGCGAGCGTTTCCCCGAGTTCGCGATGGACGCCTCCGCGCCGACCGGCGCCGCCGTCGCCCCGCGTGGCACGGTGATCCTGCTGCATGGCTGGATGATGGACGGCGGTTCGCTGCTGCCGTGGGCATTGCAATTGTCGCAGCACGGCTACCGCACCATCGCCCTGGACCTGCGCAACCACGGCCGCTCCGGACACGCGCCCTCCGGCTACGGCACCCGCGAAGGCGAGGACGTGGTGGCGGCGCTGCACGCCCTGCAGGCCGAAGGCGAAATCAGCGGCCCGGTGCACCTGCTCGGCGTGTCCTACGGCGCGGCCACGGCGATCTTCGCCGCGCGCGAACTCGGCCCGCAGCTGCGCAGCGTGGTGGCGATGGAATCCTTCGACAACGCCGGCCAGGCCATCCGCACGATGGTGCCGCACCTGCTGTCCAAGCCGCCCGAGCGCCTGAGCGACTACGTGGCGTTGCCGCTGGCGCGCTGGCAATACGGCGGCAGCGGACTGGACGAGGCCATCGCCGCCGCCGACCGCAAGCTCGGCCTCGACCTGGACCGCGTGGACGTCGGCCAGGCGCTGGCGCAGGTGCCGGCCTGCGTGTTGCTGCTGCATGGCCGCGACGACGCGCACATCCCTGTCGCCCAGGGCCGCGCCCTGGCCGCCGCCGCACCGCGGGCGCGTTACCTGGAACTGGAAGGCGAAGACCACCTGACCCTGCCGATGCGGCTGGACCGCCTTTCCGGCGTGATCGACGGCTGGTTCGCCCAGGCCGATGGCGACAACGCGCATTGCCCGCTGCCGGCAACGCCACTGGACGGCTCCCTGGCATCGCAGGTACCGGGCTCGCCCCGCACGCGCCTCCGGTAAAGCCCCTGTGCCGGGCAAGCCCGGCACCCGCGATTGGCGTCATCGCGTATTGAAGCGCGCTGCTGCAATGCTTCATGCCCCCTCAGGATGGCGGACGCGCCTTCGCCGCGGCGCGGATGCTCACCACCGCGAACACCAGCAGGCCGGCCCAGATGCAGCCGAAGCCGACCAGCTGCGAGGTGGCGAAGGGTTCGCGCAGCAGCAATACCCCGGCCACGAATTGCAGCGTCGGCGTGATGTACTGCAACAGGCCCACCACGCTCAACGGAATGCGGCGCACGCCATAGGCAAAGGCCATCAGCGGCACCGCGCTGACCACGCCGGCCAGCACCAGCAGCACATCGTTGCGCCAGCCCCAGCCGGAAACAAAGCCGCCGCCATGGCCGGCTTCGGCCCACAACACGCAGGCCAGTGCCGGCGCCACCATGAACAGGCCTTCCACGCCCAGCCCGGCCACCGCCTCCACCACCACCAGCTTGCGCAGCAGGCCGTACAGGCCGAAGGTCAACGCCAGGCCGAAGGCGATCCACGGCGGGCTCCCGCTCTGCCAGGTCAGCCAGGCCACGCCCAGCGCCGCCAGCGCCACCGCCAGCCATTGCAGCCGGCCCAGGCGTTCGCCCAGCACCACCACCCCGAGCACCACGCTCAACAGCGGGTTGATGAAATAGCCCAGGCTGGTCTCGATCACGTGGCCGGCATTGACCGCCCAGATGTACAGGCTCCAGTTGCCGCAGATCAGCAGGCTGGACAGCCCCAGCAGCCAGAACCGCTGCGGCGTGGCCCACACTTCGCGCAGCCAGCCCCAGCCACGCGCGAGGGCCAGCCCGCCCACCAGCAGCACCGTGCTCCAGACGATGCGGTGGGCGATGATCAACAGCGACGGCACCTCCACCAGCAGCCGCCAGTACAACGGGAACAGGCCCCAGATGACGAACGCCAGCGTGGTCGCCAGCAGGCCGTTGCGCTGCTCGCCGGGCGTGCTCATGCGCTGCGCAACCGGGCCAGGCTGATCACCCCCACGCCGGCCAGGATCACCGCCATCGCACCGATGTCCGACGCGCCGAAGTGCTCGTGCGCGACCAGCGCGCCCAGCGCCACCGCGATCACCGGGTTGACGTAGGCATAGCTGCTGGCCAGCACCGGGCGCACGTTCTGCAGCAGCCACACGTAGGCGGTGAAGGCGACGATGGAACCGAACACGGCCAGGTAGCCCACCGACAACAGGCCCTGCAGGCTGGGCAGCGCGTGCAGGCGCTCGCCACGCAGCAGGCCCACGCTGACCAGGATCGCGCCACCGCACAGCATCTGCCCGGCGGCGGTCATGAACGGCGACGGCAGGTCGCGGCCGCGCGACCAGATCGAACCGGCCGCCCAGCCCAGCGGCGCCACCAGCAACAGCACCAGCCCCTTCGGCGAGGCGGTGAGGCTGCTGCCGGCATTGAGCCAGAGCACGCCGACGAAGCCCACGGCGATGCCCAGCCACTCGCCGCCGGTCACCTTGCTGCCGCGGAACGCGGAAAACAGCGCCATCCACAACGGCACCGAGGCCACCGCCACCGCGGCCAGGCCGGAGGACACATCGCGCTCGGCCAGCACCACCATGCCGTTGCCGAAGAACAGCAGGCACAGCCCCATCACCGCCAGCGTCCGCCACTGCGCGCCGGTCGGCGCGGCCAGGCCGCGCCAGCGCAGGAACGCGTACAGCACGCTGCCGGCGATGACGAAGCGCGTCCCGGAAATCACCGCCAGCGGCGGCAGCCCGCTTTCCAGCGCCAGGTGGATGCCGAGGTAGGTGGAGCCCCAGACCACGTAGACCAGGAACAGGGCGACGGCGACAAGGCCGCCGCGCGGGGCAGCCGCTGCGGGAACGGGTGTGGACATGGGGGAACACCGGAGGAAATCCCGGCAATTCTAGGCCAGCGCCGGCCCCCCGCGGACAGCACGGGTGCCGCCAGGTGCCGGCCGTTGGCCGGCACTACCGCTGGAGCAGCCGAAGCAATGCAAGGCGCGGCGTGGCGCCGCCGCGACTGCCCAAGGCCGACATGGCCGACCGCGTCGAGCAGGCGCTGCGCCAAGGTGCGCTGTGGGACGAGGTGAGGGACAAGCTGGGCCAGAGCGCGCTGGGCCTGTCCAGCGGCCAGCAGCCGGGCGCGGCCTTGTCCGGACTGGCGGCGGCAAGCCGACCCGCGCGAGGCCTTCGCCATGAATCTTCACCGCCCATCGCGACCGGGGTCGCTTTCCATCGCAGGGACTTTGTCGATGATGCCCATCACGCGCCGGAGTGCGCTCCTGCGGTTCCCGGGACTCCGCCAGGCCTTACGGCTGCTGCTCGGTTTCGATGTCGGCCCCGACCGGATCATTGGCCGCGTTGGCGATCCCGCCGAAGAACAGGCAGGAAGACAACAACAGCATGCGCATCGGGTTCACGGTGATACCGGCAGGGCGGGAAAGCACGGAATTTTACCTGTTATCACGTGATTTGCGGGATCACCGGCCACCCAGGGGACGCAGGCACAGCCGCGCCAGCGGCTACCTGCGGTCGCGGTCCAGCCAGCAGGCCAGGCCCTGCGCATTGAGTTCGATGTCCATGCCCAGCACCCGCAGCACGCCGGCATCGTCCAGCGGACAGCCATGGGCGCGGGCGCGTTCCAGGTACAGCTCGCCCAGCGCGGCCACCAGCGCGCGATGGCGGTCGGCACGGCCGGCGCAGGCACGGGCGATGGCGGTCATCAGGTCGATCTGCGCGTGCAGGTCGGCGGCCAGCCGCGGCACGTCCTGCACGCGGCCGTAGTGGGTCAGGTACATGCCTTCCGGCGCCGGCGCCAGCAGGCGTTCGATCGAGCCATGCAGCGCTTCCGGCTCGAACTGCACCGGCGAGGTGGTGGGAATGACGAAGGCGCCCTGCGCGCTGTCCAGTTCGCGGTAGGACAGGCCGAAGGTGTCGCCGCTGAACCAGCTGCGGCTGGCCGCGTCCCACACGCACAGGTGGTGGCGGGCATGGCCGGGGGTGTCGATGCACAGCAGTTCGCGCCCGGCCAGCAAAACCCGGTACCCGTCCTCGGCCACCACCACCCGCTCGGCCGGCACCGGCACGACCTGCCCGTAGCTGCGCGCCATTTCCGCTTCGCCATAGACCGCGGTGGCGCCGGCGACCAGCCGCGCCGGGTCGATCATGTGCGGCGCGCCGCGCGGATGCACCAGCAGCCGCGCATGCGGCAGGTGCTGCATCAGCAGGCCGGCGCCGCCGGCATGGTCCAGGTGCACGTGGGTCAGGATCAGCCAGTCGATGGCCTCCACGCCCAGCCCGGCGCGTTCGACCGCGGCCAGCAGGTGCGGCAGCGCATGCGAGGTACCGCAGTCGATGAGGGCGCCGCGCCCGTCCTGCACCACCAGGTAGGCGGCATCGAAATGGTCGCGCTGGAAGGCGGTATCGAGAGTGTGGATACCGTGGGAAACCGTCATGCGGCCTGGCTCCGGAAATCAGGCGCCGATGCTCCCGCGCGCGGCGGCGCGGGGCAATACGGCCATGGTCGAATCGCAGGTTCGCGCATGGCCGTATTGCCGGGCGCACGCGACGGGGTTCTACCGGGAAAGCACGCGCACCGGGGCGCGCTCCTACGCACGGCGCAGCACGCGGGGCCGCAGCAGCAGGGCCAGCACCATCACCGCAAGGAAGCCGCCGTAGGCGCAGAGCACGGCAAGGATCTGCTTCCACATGGTGTCCGCATCGGCATCGGCCGCGCCAATGCGGTACCCCCAGTGCATGCAGGCGATGCTGAACAGCAGCGCCGACACCAGCACCACGCTGTCGAACACGCTGCGCGCGCGGTGCCGCGGCTGGCGCGGGAACCACCAGTACAGCGCGCCCATCACGCAGAACCAGGGCAGGAACAGCAACAACGACAACCAGGCCATCGCGGGCTCCTTGTGGTGTCCATGGCCTCTCTCCCGGCGATGCGAGAAAGGCCGTTTGCGAACCGTCGGTTCCTGGTTCCCCGCCCCCTGCGCAATGCAGGAACCGGGGACATGGAACGCCGCGGACATGGCGCCCCCGCTTCGCCCGCATCCTCATCCGGCGCCCTGCGCCACCCTCTCCCGCAGGGAGAAGGAATCCGTCATCCGCGCAGTGTGCGCAGCGCGGCCAGCACCAGCCCGGCATCGGCTTGCAGCCGGTAGCGCGGGTCCTGCAGCGCGCCGGCATCATCGGCCTGCTTGAGCGCGGCGATCAGCTGCCCGGCATCACGCGGCGAGTCGAAGCCTTCGCTCTGGATCAGCAGCCGGCCTTCACCGTCGAGCAGCTTGAAGTGGAAGCGGCCGTCCTGCTCCCGGTACTGCTTGAACAGCGGCAGCGCGGCCTTGGCCACGGCCCTCCTGGGCGCATCGCCGGCGGCGGACAGGTCGCGCAGGCCGACCGCATGGCGCAGTTCCTTCAGCAGCGGAATGGCGAACTGCTCGCGCAGCTGCTGGCCGCGGCGGCGCAGGATCGCCTCGATCTTTTCCGGTTCGGCCATCAGCGCGTCGTAGCGCTCGCGCAGCGGCGACAGCTCGGCATCGATGCGCTCGAACAGCTGCTGCTTGGCCTCGCCCCAGCCGATGCCGCCGGCGAATGCCTGCGCGAACGCGGCGGTCTGCACCGGGCTGGCGAAGGCCTGGTACATCTGGAACAGCGCCGAGCCTTCGGTGTCCTTCGGCTCGCCCGGCGCGCGCGAATCGGTGAGGATCGAGAACACCAGCTTCTTCAGCTCCTCGCGCGGGGCGAACAGCGGAATGGTGTTGTGGTAGCTCTTGCTCATCTTGCGCCCGTCCAGGCCGGCCAGGGTGGCCACCTGCTCGTCGATCACCACTTCCGGCAGCACGAAGTAGTCCTTGCCGTAGATGTGGTTGAAGCGCTGGGCGAAATCGCGCGCCATCTCGATGTGCTGGATCTGGTCGCGGCCGACCGGCACCTTGTTGGCGTTGAAGATCAGGATGTCCGCCGCCATCAGCACCGGGTACATGAACAGGCCGGCGGTGATGCCGGCATCGTCGTCCACGCCTTCCTCGCGGTTCTTGTCCACCGCCGCCTTGTAGGCATGGGCGCGGTTGAGGATGCCCTTGCCGGCCACCACGGTCAGGAACCACAGCAGCTCGTTGGTTTCCGGGATGTCGCTCTGCCGGTAGAACCACACCTTGTCCGGGTCCAGGCCGCAGGCCAGCCAGCTGGCGGCGATCTCCAGCGTCGAGCGCTGGGTGCGCTCGGGGTCCTGCGCCTTGATCAGGCTGTGCAGGTCGGCCAGGAAGAAGAAACTCTCGATGTCCGCCGCCTGGCTGGCGGCGATCGCCGGGCGGATCGCGCCGACGTAGTTGCCAAGGTGGGGAGTGCCGGAGGGGGTGATGCCGGTGAGGACGCGGGTAGTCATGAACGCAAACGTGACGGACGGATTAACCGGGCCAGTGTAACCGCCGCGCGGCAACCCCGCCGCCCGCGTCCGGGCGTTCAATAGGGGCGTCCCCGCTCCAGGAGCCCGCCATGTACCGCCTGCCCGCCTGCCTGTTGTGCATCCTTGCCCTGTGCGGCTTCGGCCCGCCGTCGCCAGCGGCCGAGGGAACGGTGGCGCTGTCGCTGATCGACTGCGAGACGGACCGGGAACTCGACCGCCACCCGCACCACGGCCAGTCCTGGGTGGTCGGCACGCCCGGCCACCGCTACAGCGTGCGCCTGCGCAATCTTGGCGGCGAGCGCGTGCTGGTGGTGCTGTCGGTGGACGGCATCAACGCCATCAGCGGCCAGACCGCGGCGACGGACCAGGCTGGTTACGTGCTCGAACCCTGGCAGAGCAGCGAGATCACCGGCTGGCGCAAATCGCAGTCGGAGGTGGCGCAGTTCGTGTTCAGCGACCGCCGGGACAGCTACGCCGACCGCACCGGGCGCCCGGCCAATGTCGGCGTGGTCGGCATCGCGGTATTCGGCCAGGCGCCACCGCTGCAGGTGGCACCGCCGCTCCCGC